>Ga0181529_10002360_pt1 | contig 22705 bp, 23 predicted proteins | sample PEATcosm2014_Bin_36_FD_119763 | JGI IMG/M metagenome (GOLD analysis project Ga0181529, IMG submission 119763) | Peatland microbial communities from MTU Mesocosm Facility, Houghton, MI, USA - PEATcosm2014_Bin10_30_metaG | ecosystem: Environmental > Terrestrial > Soil > Wetlands > Peat | place... | reverse complement strand
GCGCCTGCTGGAGGCCGAGTACCTGCGCAGCGACCTGCCCAACGGCGCCTCCAACACCCAAAACGACCTGCGCCTTGCCTTCGGCGTGAGCTACCGCATCGGCAAGCGGTGAAGCGGGGGGGGAGATTGTGGAAGCCTCGATGCCCCATCCTTTTTACCTTCTAGGTGAAAAGGATGGGAGACCTCAACCAGATGGCGTGCAAGCGCCATCTGGCTCTGCCGCTAATGGCTACTCCACTCCCAGCACCTTCACAATCACCCTCTTGCGACGCTGGCCGTCAAACTCGGCGTAGAAGACGCGCTGCCATGTGCCCAGGTCCAGGCGTCCGCCCGTCACCGGCAGCGTGGTCTCGTGATGCAGCAGCAGCGATTTCAGATGCGCGTCGCCGTTATCTTCGCCGGTCTGGTGGTGCTTGTATTCGGGCCGCGCAGGAGCCAGTTCCTCCAGCCACTTGCCTATGTCCTCGATCAGTCCGCTCTCCAGATCATTCACATAGACCGCCGCGGTAATGTGCATCGGCGAGACAAAGCATAGTCCGTCGCGAACGCCGCTGAGCTGCACAACATGCTCAACTTCGTCGGTGATGTGCACCATCTCTCGTCGCTTCCTGGTCTCCATCACCAGATACTCCGTGTGACTCTTCATACCGCCTCCTGTGTACGCCCAACTTATATCCTAAGACCAGCCGTGCCCCAGAAGCCGCCCACTCCCGCGCAGCGCATCCGCCACATACATGACCGGCTCACGGCGGCCTACGGCCCGCAGCACTGGTGGCCCGCCGAGACGCCCTTTGAGGTTATCCTCGGTGCCTATCTCACGCAGAATACCGCATGGAAGGCCGTGGAACGCTCGCTTGCCAATTTGCGCGCGGCGGGAGCTTTGACCGTGGAGGGCCTGTGTTCGCTCACTCTGGAGGAGTTGCAGCGCGCCATCCAGCCCACCGGCTTTCACTCCCGCAAAGCGCCTGCTCTGAAGGCATTCATCGCCATGCTCGACGCGGAGTTCACAGGCTCGTTGGAATGTCTTGCAGCCGCGCCTACCGAAACTCTGCGTTGCCGCCTGCTGGCGCTTCCCGGCGTTGGTCCGGAGACCGCCGATGCGATCCTACTCTACGCCCTCGGCCATCCCGTTCCCGTAGCCGACGAGTACCTGCGCCGCATCGTTGAGCGCCACCGGCTCCTGACACCCGCACCTGGTCGCAACCGCAAGAGCTATGACTCGCTGGCCGATCTCACCCGTCAGGCTTTCGCCGACGACGCTGAATACCAGGCGCGCCTCTTCAATGAATTTCACGCGCTGACGGTGGCCGTCGGTAAGGCTCATTGCGGCAGAACCGCCCGCTGCGAGGGTTGCCCGCTGGCAGCGGATTTGAAGCAAGCACATCTGTTTTGATGAGGCTCGGATAAATACTCCTCTGATGAGAAACCTGCCTCGATAACCGATACGACATTATTCTCGTTCCGCCCAATTCCTACCTAACCATTGTGCCCATGGAAAACATGATCAAGAATCACGGACAAGTCAGATTGGAGGTAACATTCAGAGAGGGAACATCTTTTGAGGGCTTCGAAGTCATCCCAACGCTGCGTCGCAGGTCGGCCAAGGTGTTGCGCATCGTGCGAGTCTTGCAACCGATGAGGTAGCGTAGCTACAAGTATTCTCACTGTCTTTACCTATCCCGGCTTCTCTACTTGACTAGGGCCTGTTAACACTACCTCTGACGGTGGAGACGGAGGTAGTGTTAACAGGCCCTAGTCTGGGAAATCTACTGACGCAGTATCTTCCACATGGCGAGATATGGCCTCCGGAAAACCCATGATATTCCGAAGCTTCAAGCTCCGGCTATCTTGTTCTTCAACACATGTTACTTACCTGATCGCAGAAACCGCTGCCACCTGTCCATCGCCCGCAAAGCCGTCTGTCAGCGAGATCACTTTCAACTGCGCCTTCAGCGCATCCAGCGAGGTATTGCTGGTAACTGCAATCTCCGCCGTCTCGCCCGGCAATAGGTTGAAGTAGTTGTCGGAGATCTGTACATCGAGATCGCCAAATGCCAGATAAACGCTGCGCGCCAGCACCGGTGAGCTTACGCGAATCTTGTAGCGGCCACCTGCTCCGCTAGTTTCCACCTTAAGTTGTGCCGGCTTCAGATGCACTTCCTTAGTCGGCGCAAGATAGACAAGATTGCGCGAGATTTGCGCGCCTCCCGCAGCCAACTCGGCTACAACAAAGACGTGCGAAGTGTCGGCAGCTCCTGCATCGGTCAGTTTCTTCAGCGACCAATCAAGATAAACCTTGCTAGCGAGTGGCGTAACATTCACCGTGTGCGTCTCTTCCAGCAACACCTTGCCGTCAAAGTCCATCAGACGCACGCGCAGTGTGGCCGGCTCGGCTTTGACCTTGTCGCTGACGATGTAGACCTTGAGCGAACCGTTCTCCACGTGCGGCGAAACCAGCACCGGCGCATAGAAACGACGTGCATAGTATTGCAGCGCCTTCCAACGGCCATAGTAATCAATCGAGGACCAGGAGGCCACGGGCCAGCAGTCGTTCAACTGCCAAAAGAGCGAACCCATAGTCTCCGGGCGCGAGCGCCGCCAGTGCTCCGCGCCGATCTTGATCCCTTCGGCCTGCACCACCTGGCTCACATAAAGAAAGCTGGGAAAATCCTTGGGCGCGGGATAATCCTTGTTGGTGTAATCCTGAATCAGAGAGTTGCCTTCGTTGTTCTTTTGATGGGCCAGCATCACTGGCGTAAAGATTCCCGCACGGTCTTCGGGCTGGGTAAAGCTCTCCACTGTGCGCATCTCCGGGAAGGACTGAAAGCCGTACTCGGAGACAAAGCGCCAGTGGTGCTTCTCGTACTCGCTGAAGGGCACACGACCATGCCAGACGCTCCAGTCGTGATGATCGCCGGATTGGTAGTGATCGTTGACCTCTTCATAATCGGCGCTAGGCGAGCTGGGCCAGTAGGGCGTCTCCGGATTGAGCCGCGCGACGACTCGTGGCAGGATGCCGCTGAACTCCGTCAGGTAATCCTGCCACATCTGGAACTTCACATCGGCGGGTAGGGAGGGACGCGGTGCCCAACCAAAAGCGCTCTCGGTCTCGTTGTTGCCGCACCAGATCACGATGCTGGGATGATTGCGTAGTCGCCGCACCTGATCCTCAGCCTCGGCCTCCATGTTCTGCTTGAAGGCATAGGTTCCTGGCTGCCAGTCGTTGCCATACATGAAGTCTTCCCAGACCATGATGCCCATCTCATCGCAGATCGCATAAAACTCGTCACTCTCGTAGTAGCCGCCGCCCCAGTGGCGAACCATGTTCATATTGGCGTCGCGCGCCGATTGCAGTATGCGGCGATAGTTGGCCGTGGTCACGCGATTGGCAAAGCTGTCGAAGGGAATCACATCCGCGCCCTTGGCGAAGACGGGAATGCCGTTGACGACAAACTCAAAGCTGCGCCCCCACTTGTCCAGTTCGCGATGCAGGACGATGGCACGCAGGCCGGTCTTGACTTTGCGAGAGTCAACCGTCTGTGTGCCGGTGTAAATAGTTGCATCAAAATCATAGAGCGGCTGCTCACCGTAACCAGCCGGATACCAGAGCTTCGGCTTCTGAGTCTCGATAGGCAGATCAATGATGTTGCGGCCTACATGGAGTGTAACGTGAACGGGATATGTTGGCCTCTTTCCAGCTAATGGTACGCTATTGCCCCAATAGGTGACGATTACATCGGCGGTGGTTGCGGTGGTGGCCTCAATCTCCACCTCAGCGTCCAGATGCGCCACATCCTTGCTCACGTCCCTCTGATGAATGGCGAAATCGGCAATGCGCGCCTTCTCCCACGCCTCGAGGCGCACCTGTTTCCAGACGCCGCTGGTGACAAAGCGCGGACCCCAATCCCAGCCGTACTCATACGCGGGCTTGCGAATGTAGGTCTTGGCTTCGACCTTGGTCTTCGGTAGCCAGGGGTCGCTCGCAGCTGCCTCGGCAGCGGCCTTGATCGGCGATGGAAAGACCACGCGCAGCAGGTTCTTGCCTGCGTGCAGGCGGCTCTTGGCCGCCACTCTCCAGATGCGAAAGCTGTTGTCGGAGTTGAGCACCTGCGCGCCGTTCAAGTAGACCTGGGCCGCGCCGTCGAGTCCGTCAAAGACCAGATCAACGTTAGAGCGGGCGAGCAAGGCGGGCGTCACCTCGAAGCTCGTCCGGTACTCCCAACTCTCGTTCTCAATCCATTGCAGCTTGGCTTCGTTGTCGCGAAGGAATGGGTCAGGAATCTTCTTGTTGGCCAGCAGGTCCAGATGCACGTCGCCGGGAACGGAGGCCGGGAGCCAATCGGACTCAGCCGTCTCCGCCTTGACCTGCCGGAACTGCCAGCCGTGATCGAGCGTCACAACCGCATTCCGCAGCAGACTCGCATCCGGAGGCGGGGCCGTTACTACCTGCGCTCGTGCCATACTTACCGCCGCGCCCAACAGAGCGCAGCAGAGCACTCGACTGACAAATGTTTCTCGCATCCAACGTCCTCCATGCCCATCGAAACCGGTTTCGCGGCCACTAAGGGCGACTAATGAGATCGCTCATTAGGGTAACATCCCGCCGTCCTTCAGCTCCTCTTCGCCAGCAATCGCCGGTACAAAGCCTCCCACTCATCGGCTTTGGCTTCGATGCTGAAGCGGTCTGCAATGCGTACACGCGCAGCATAGCCCATAGACTCTCGGGCCTGGCGTCTACTACCCATCATCGACAACATCGCTTCTGCCAACGCATCCGAGTTTTTGGCGGGCACTATGACACCCGCGTCTCCCACCAGCTCGCGCACGCCGCCCACATCGGTGGCCACCACCGGTTTCTCCATCGCCATCGCTTCGCCCACCGCCAACGGCATTCCCTCCCAGGCCGAGGCCAATACAAAGGCGTCCGCGGCATCGAGCAAGGCCGGAATATCCCGCCGCAATCCAAACCAGCGAACGGATTCGCCCAACTCAGCCGCCTGCGTCTGAATCATAGCAACACCAACCCCCACAGCCTCGCCCGCAATCCAGAGTTGCGTCTGAGGAATGGCCGTCCGCACCTGCGCAAAGGCGCGCAACAAGTTCGGATAGTCCTTGGCGGGCACAATGCGCCCAGCAGTCAACCAGATGAATACCTCTTGCACGCCCATTTGTTCCCTAGTGCGGGCGCGGCGCTCCGGACTGGGCGCAAACTCCTTGGTGTCGATGCCGTTGCAGAGAACCGAGAACTTGTGTGCCGGAACCGCTTTGAGACGCACATATCTCTCTGCCGCGGAATGGCTGACGGCGGTGGTGTGTCGGCTCAATCCATCGGTCAGACGATAGGCCAGCATCCGAGGCCAGCCCCCTTCATAGACATTGTGAATCGTAGATAGAACCGCCGCCGGAAGCGAAATCTTCAGCAGTCGGGCAGCAATGTTGGCCGGGAAGACGTGGCTGTGAATCAGGTCAGCCTGGAAGCCGCGCAGGAAGCGGCGAGCCTTCCAGAGCCCGCAGATAAGACTCATTGGACTCTTGCGAATCCCCAGCCGGACGAGATCGAGCGTCGTGGGCCACTCTTCGACCTGCCTGCCCTGCAGCACCACCAGCGCGACCGCATGGCCGCGCGCCTTCATGCGCTCCGCCAGCGCCAAAACCTGCAGTTCCGCACCCCCGACGCCGAGCGAGGTAAGTATGTATACAATCCGCATTTAACCAAATATTACCAAGCCAAAGTAAGACGCGGCTCTCTAATGAGGATTTGCTCACTCGCATCTGCTCGCTCGCGGCGCGCCATTTGCTCCAATCATAATGTGGTGTGACTGAAGATACGGCCTCAACCCGCCGTTTGGTGATCTGATAGACTGAGAACGACTTTCGTGGAGGTTCGATGAGCGTAGGCGAGTGGGTTAAATCCAATGCCGATTATGGCAAGCGGCTGGTAGGCTCCGGAATCGAGGGAGCGCGCGCGGGTCAGGAAGAGTTCCTCGACGGTGAACCCCTTGCCCCCTTCATTGGCGACTCAGTCAAAGGTGCGCTGCTGCCTGCCGCCATTGGTGCCTGCGTTGGTGTCTTGGTCGGCTATCCCATCTGTCGACGTAGATCCTCCTCGGCTTCAGTCACCCTGGCCTATGGTCTGCTGGGTTGTGTTGTCGGGCTGGGCGCGGGCTTTGCATGGAAGAGCCGCCACCTCGGTGCCAGCGTAGCCGAAGGAGCCTTGAAAAACATCGGCAGGGTGCGCGATGAGAAGTGGCTCACCAAGCATCCCATCAACTACGCCTAGAAGCTCACCACAAAAATACAGTTATCATTTTCGCCCCATGGCTTATTAGCCGTGGCGGATAGGTGCGTTTGGCGTGGTCGCCACTAAGCAGACGCGGGAGAGAACCATCGATTCTCTCCCACGCAATGCGTTTCTGATCTGGTTCTACTGAACCGCTTCGCTGCTTACATCCTTCTCTGCCTGGTCAGCCTGCTGAACTTGCTGCTGCAGATCGTTTGCGTCTGAAGGATCCGCAGGCGGCGCAATCGCGGCAAAATCCGACTGAACAGGAGGAGTCTGGGCCGAGGGAGGCGCTTCCGGCAATCCGCTCTTGCCCTGCTTGGACTGGAGTTCTTGCAGGCCCTGATCGATCATCTCCCGCATATGGTTCTGCATCTCTTGCAGGTCGGGCAACTGAACCGTGATTGTGGCGGATTTTGGGCATTCCTGTCCGCCCTTGCTGGCCAGGACTACCAACTCCACGGCGGTGGCGTCGGGAGCTGGAGGATTCTGAAGCAGCATCGCATCGCCATCACTGATGGAACATTCCTGTCCATTCGAGTCCACCACATCCAAGGCGCCTCCCGCCACAAATACGTGCGGATGACCATTAGCCACGTCGGCCAACTGGCGCGCGATCCCACTGGAGCCGGGGTCCACATCTTGATGTTGCGCGGCCTGTTGCGCCTCGGCGTTCTCCAGCGCCAATTGGTTCTTCACCTCGTCGGCAATCTGCTGCTTCACTTCAGGCGTCATTGACGGTGGTCCGCTTGCGGAAGCCGGTGCGCCGTCCACCTCGCCCGCCTCCTGATGCGCCGCATAGGCGCTCTGCAGATCCTGAGCGATCAGGTAATCCGTCAGCCAGAAAGCGGCGCTCGGATACTCCGGATAGGGCTGGAAGAAGCCGTGATAGCGGACAAACCAAGGACTGCCTCCCCATCCCCAACCGTAGCGAATCGGTGCCCGCCACGGATTATAGGCCCATCCGTAAAAGCCGCGGCCATAGTAGACACCTGGTGCATATATGTGCAAGTTCACACCCCGGTACCCATAGCCGCGATAGAAGCGGTTGTACTCATGGCCATGGTAGTAGTAGGCCCGCCGGTCAAAATCGTGGCCGTGGAAGCTGTAAGGACGCTCCACAAAGCCGCGGCGTCCACGCTCGGCGACCATGCGGCTGCCGTCGTGGCGCTCCACTGCAATGCGCCGGTTCCCGTTCAGGCTGTGATGCACATCCATGCCGCGCCGTGCGTCATGCACATCGCTGACCCTGCCGTTGGGCCGGGTGCGAATCGCGCTGCCACTCCGGGTAACGCGATCGTTGCTTCCCCTCGGAGCAGGGCCGCTCCGGATCACCGTAGGATGCCCTCCCTGAGCTGAGCTTCTGCCGCCTATGTTCTGGCGGTTGTTCAAGGGAGTGGCATTAGCCGGCGTGGGTCTGCCTCCCCCTGTGGTGGTCGGTCCATGCGTGGCTGTAGTCCCACCAGTTGTTGGTCCATGCGTGCCTGCGCCACTGGTGGTCGGCCCATTTGCCGTTGGCCCGTGCGTCGTGGGACCGGTCATGCCGCCGGTCGTCGGTCCATGCGTGGCTGTAGTCCCACCAGTTGTTGGTCCATGCGTGGCTGCGCCACTGGTGGTCGGCCCATTTGCCGTTGGCCCGTGTGTCGTGGGACCGGTCATGCCGCCGGTCGTCGGTCCGTGCGTGGCACTGCTGGTTGTAGGTCCATGCGAGGCAAACCCGCCGGTTGTTGGTCCATGCGAGGCCCCGCCGGAGCCTCCTGTAGGCCGTGAAGGAGGAGCCGTCGGCCTTGAAGGAGCTGGGGAAGAGGGCTTGTTAGGCGGCGCGGCAACTGCGCCGATTAACCCTATAAACATGGCAAGAATCGCTAGTGCGGAGCTATTTCGAATGGCCTTGCGGAGAAGTTGCATCGTCATTGTTTCCTCATTTCCATGTTGATCTTACGATTCCATGCTTCTGCCTCGAGGCTCGAAGATGGCATACGATCCAGGCAGCACAAAACAGTGGCTGCGAAGTCGCTCTATTGAATGTTGCTAACCTTTCCGTTGGTAAAGGTTACCTTCATATCCTTGTAATAGTAGATTTCCTTCACACCCAGCTTGGCAATTCTCGTCGGCTGACCAAATCCGGCAATCACTTGTTCCTTGGTCTGATTCAGTTCAATCGTCGGGGGCGGTACATCAGCTGGTGGGGGAGGCGGAGCGATGTCGGTCATTGCGCCCGAATCGGGCGCGGGGGCCGCATCGGACGCCGCTTGATCACCTTCAACCTCTCCCGGCTGAAGCGTAATCACTTCGGCAACTGTCTTTTCAAAATCATCCACCGGGGGCACGACACGCTGCAACGGGAGATTCGTAGCCACGCCTTGGTTCCCCTTCTTTGCCTTGTCGCCATCCGGAGTTGGTGTAGAAGGAGGTACAGTGCCGGTACTGACGGGGAAGGTTATCCTGATCTCGCCGTAGAAGCGAACATCGCTGTATGGATCGCTGAAGATACTAATGACAATGGCGTCGCGTTGAGCGGTAACTCCGGTGACCCAGAACTTCTCTCCATCTACAAACTTACGCGTTGTACAGATGGAGGCTTTGGCGGCATCCGCGGCGCTGGCGGTGGCGCTTCCCCCGCTTCCCATGCCAATTTTACTCTTAAAAAAACTGGTAGCTGCAGACATTGCCACTGACTTGGCCAGGGCGCCGTTGTTGGCCTGCGAATTGGCAGTCAGATTCCCATTGTCATAGACATTGGAGAACGGGTAGGTGCAGGTCGTACTGTTCATCGTCAGTCCGTCCTTGTGCAACACCACTATGTCGCCGGCTACAACAATATCCGTACGGTCGGCCGTGGTCTTTGTCAGCTTGAACCGAGATAGGAGTTTATCCTGGATCGCTACCGCATCGGCGCTGGGAACTTGTCCCGCGGCATCACCACCCGCCTTGTTCTTTTTTGAGAATCCAAACTGTGCCGCTACCGTAAGGCTGAAGATCAAAGCAATCAAAGCTAATCCAAATGCCCGAAACCACCGTGTGTAAGCCATATGCCTCTTCCTTTTACATGGGCTGTGGGGGATACTCAACAATCCACCGGATGGTACATCGCAGCGGGTGCCTTGTCAAGCATCGCAACCGCGCGCAAACCCTCAATTCCTTATCGACGTAAACATATCTTTCAGCATGAAGAGTTCCTATTTTCGTATCGATGATTGAATTGAATGTGAATCGCCTGAATCCCCGACGAATCGTGCCGCATAGGCAGGCAGCACGACTCAATATACTTTTATGCACCTTCGGCAATTCCAGCATAGAGTAGGCGTTATCCGAATTGCCACTTGCTGCGCTCGCATTTTCTCTTCCACTTCTTAATCCGTATTCAGATCCACAATCGACTCGCAGACTCCAGATCTCGATGATCAGGCCTGGGGAACGTAAACAGCGTTCATTACTTGCCCTCTGCCAGTGTGCTCTTGATGAACGCGGCGACGCGGTCGTGGAGTTGTTTGAGGCTTTGGTCGCGGACATAGACCATGTGGCCGGATTCGTACCAGTCGTACTCGATGTTTTTGGCGAGCGACTGCGGGATGGGCAAATGCTTCTCCTCGTATTGAGCGGCGAAAAAGGGTGTGGCCAGATCATAGTAGCCGCCGTTGACCATAATCTTGAGGCGGGGATTGGTTTTGAGCGCCTCGGCCAGATCGTTGGCCACATTCAGCGCGGATGAGTTGTGGTTGTGTGAGAGATCCCAGCGCGTGTTGCCAAAGAGCGCATCAGGCAGATAGGTCTGGCCTTCGCCGTAGTGCAGTTCGCGGCGCACGTAGTCGTTAAAGAGCGAAACGTAGGCCGAGGAGATGGCCGAGCTTTGCGGATCGTACTCGGCAAACTGGCTGAGCGCGTCAAGGTTAGGACCGGAGAAGCGGGTGTCGAGACGGCCGGTGGTCAGGTTCTGATCGTCTTGCAGGGTCTTGGAGAACTCGCCGCCGCTGACGCGCAAATTGGCCTTGAGCAGGTAGGCGACGGGCAGGCCGATGTAGTTGTGCAGCCGCTCGGCAACCTGCTGTTTTTCCGCGTCGCTGATATCTGTGCCGAGTGCCAGCGCATGGGAGTATGGCCCCATGGCGAACTCTTCCACTTCGTTCAAAAACGGCTCCAACTCCATCGGCTGCTGGGGCAGCTTTTTATGGTACCAAGCCGTGGCCGCGTAGGTGGGCAACGCCAGCATATAGGGTAGGTCCACGCCGGGATTGTCTCCGGGACCGTCGATGTCGGTAGTGAAGTTGAATATCTGCGAGAGCAGTATGACTCCGTTGAGGTCGATGCTCATGTGGTTCTGGAGGATGTTGGCGAGCACCGCCGAGCGGGTGGTGCCGTAGCTCTCGCCGAAGAGGTACTTGGGCGAGTTCCAGCGGTTGTATTTGGTGATGAAGCGCTGGATGAAGCGGGCGAAGGCGTGGGCATCTTCATCGACGCCCCAGAAGGCCTTCTCCGCATCCTCGCCAGTGAGGCGGCCAAAGCCCGTGCCGGGCATATCGATGAAGACCAGGTCGCTCACATCAAGCAGCGAGTAGGCGTTGTCTACCAGCTTGTAGGGCGCGGCGGGCAGGTGCTGGTCGCCCTCCGTGACCACGTGCTTGGGGCCGAGCGAACCCATGTGCAGCCAGACAGTGGATGCGCCGGGACCGCCGTTATAGAAGAAGGTGATGGGGCGCTCCTCTGCTTTGGCATCCTTATTGAAGTACGCCACGTAGAAGATGCGCGCTGTCGGCGGGGTATCCTTGGGTTCTTTGGGTTCGATGAGGGCAAGCTGGCTGCCGGCTTGAGGCTTGCCATCCAGGCCAAGCTGCGCGTCCTGAGTGTCGGTAGCACCTACGGTGAGTGTGCCGGCGATGGCCGTGTAAGCGATGTGCTTGCCGCCGACATCGACCGTGCCCTGTGTGGCGACCTCGGCGGGCGAAGCCTTCTCGGTGGTCTTGTCAGCAGCTTTCTCGGCAGGCTTGGCTGCGGGCATCTCGACCTCGGCGCGGACCAGGGCCGGTGCGAAGAGAAGAGAGGCTGCAAGCAGGGCGGCGGGGATGCAAGGGATGCGGGACATGGGGGGTCTCCTCGTCGAGTATCGGGTGACAGGTCAGTATAGAACGGGAGGCTCGAAGGTTTCTTCGGACTGAGCGTCCCAAACTTCGCTGGTCGGCTCGGTGAGATCGACGCCAGGATGAATGTTCACTGTGCCGCGCATGGCACCGTGTGCAGATCGTCGTCATTTTCTGCCACGATTACTTCAATCTTGCGGTATGCGAGATAGCAAAAGCCCCTGCCGGTGGGGAAGCAATATGCGCCCAATGCATTGAGAACGTGTTCAGCCACGGCTGTCATCTCCCACCCCGTGAAGTCATCAGCTTCAAGGAAAGGCGTGGTCAGCTTCTCGTATCCATTCTCTTCGCCAAACTCCCGGACTTTATCCATATCGATCTTCGCGTGCGGCGGAGTATTTTTGTTTGCCCACGACCATTCCCAGGAATTTCCCTCCGTAGTGCCAACCACCGAGCAATCTACACGCACCGTTGGCAGATTGGGATCAGTGAAAGTTAGGGTCGATGAGGAATCATCCCAGTTCCAATGAGCGTGCTTACCATAGCGGCTAAAAAATGCATTGTTCTTTTCCATCCCAGCATGGACAAGAGGATGCACAAATTTTTGGAAGCAATCGTCGCAGACTGACATGAATCGGCTCCTACTTCTGCGCCTTCTCGAAGGGCTGTTTCTCGGTGATCTTGGGGCGGCTTTCGGCTTGTAGCGTCGTGGAGAGCTGCTCCACCTCGCGGAAGACGCGCAGCAGGTTGCCGCCGAGAATTTTGCGGCAGTCCTCGGAGGTATAGCCGCGGGCCATCAGCGCTTCGGTGATTTTCGGCAGGTCGGCGGCGGAGTCGAGTCCCTCGGGCAGTTCGATGCCGCCGTCAAAGTCCGAGCCGAGGCCCACGTGATCGATGCCGGCAACCTTGGCGATGTGGTCGATCTGGTCAATGAGCGCCGAAAGCGGCGGGCGCGGAATGCGGGCGGCGAACTGGCGCTGGATGCTCACAACATCGCCGTAAGCAACCTGTTTGCCCTCGGCTTTGGCCTTGGCAGCGAGCGCCTGTCCGGCCTTCTCCAACTCCGGCCTCTGCGCCAGTTGCGCGTCGCGATAGGCCTGCGAGATGAAGCCGGAATAAAAGACCACCTGCACCACGCCGCCCTTGGAGTTGGGTCCGCCGGAGCGTGCCACGGCGCGCAGCATATCGTCGGTCAGGTTGCGCGGAGCGTCGCAGAGCGCGCGTGCCGCAGAGTGCGAGGCGATCACCGGCGCGCGGCTGATGACCAGCGTACGGTAAAACGTGCGGTCGGAGACGTGCGAGATGTCCACCATCATGCCCAGGCGGTTCATCTCGTAGACAACGTCCTTTCCGAATTCGGAGAGGCCCTCCGCAGTGTGCGGAACGGAGGCGTCGTTGATGTCGCCGGAGCTGTCTGCCCAGCCATTGGAGTTTGCCCAAGTTAGCGTCATGTAGCGCACACCGAGAGCGTAGTACTGGCGCAGCAGCGGAAGGGAATTCTCAATGGAGTGGCCGCCCTCGATGCCCATCAGCACGGCCATCTTGCGTTCGCGGTGGGCCAGCTCGATGCCCGCCGGTGTGGCGACGAACTCCAGCTTGTCGCGATGCCGCGCCACCTGCTGCTTGACGGAGTCGATCAACTCCAGCGTCCGGTGGGCGTATTGCCCCTTGTAAACCGTCGGCTCAACCCAAATGGAGAAGAACTCGGCGCCCAGGTTTCCCTTGTGGATGGACTCCAGATTCACGCTGCCGCCGCTGAGGGGATCAGCGAGATCAAAGTGTTCATCCACAAAGCGTTGCGGGGTGTCGGCGTGGGTGTCGATGACCAGGGCGGAGCGATGCACCAGGGCGGCAGAAGCGGCCTTGGGCGTCATCTTGGGAGTGGGGTTTTGGGCGCACAACAGCGCCGGAAGAGCGGCGACCAACAGCGTGAGCAAGATCGGTGTACGCATAGGCTTGGAAAGAGTGTAGTCCGTGGAGCAGGGAAGTGGAAATAGGGGATCAGCCGCCGAATGTAAACAGCAGATTCACGCAAAATTCAAACGTCCGTAACATTGGCAGCAGACAATTGTCTTGGAAGTAAATCAGCAAGGGAGATTTCCGTGAAAAAAGCATTGGTTGTCGTGGGATTGTTGGTGGTGGCCTTGAGCGCGGCTCAGGCTCAGAAGTTGACCGGGGCGGGCGCTACCTTCCCCTATCCGATTTACTCCAAGTGGTTTAGCGAGTATAGCGCGGCGCATCCCGGCGTCCAGATCAACTATCAGTCCATCGGTTCCGGCGGCGGCATTCGCCAGATGACGGCTGGCCTGGTGGATTTTGGTGCCACCGACGCTCCGGCCACCGACGAGCAGTTGGCACCGTCCAAGAGCAAGTTGGTTCACATCCCCACCGTGCTCGGTGCTGTGGTGCCCATCTTCAATGTCCCCGGCGTCAGCGACCTCAAATTCAGCTCCGACGTGCTGGCTGACATCTACCTGGGCAAGATCACCATGTGGAATGACGGGCGCATCGCCAAAGACAATCCCGGCATGAGTCTGCCAAGCCTGAAGATCATCGTCGTCCATCGCGCCGACGGCAGCGGGACCACCTATATCTTCACCGATTACCTGAGCAAGGTCAGCAAGGAGTGGGAAGGCGGACCGGGCCGTGGCGCTTCACCCAGTTGGCCGACCGGCATTGCCGGAAAGGGCAACGAAGGCGTTGCAGGTTACGTGCGCCAGTTGTCTGGTTCCGTGGGCTACGTCGAACTGATCTACGCGCTGCAAAATAACATCAGTTACGGCTCGATCAAGAATGCCTCAGGCAGCTTCGTGAAGGCCTCGATCGAAGGCGTTACCGCGGCCGCGGCCAGCCTGAAGCAGATTCCCGACGACTACCGCGTCTCCATCACCAACGCCCCCGGCAAGGATGCGTATCCCATCTCCAGCTTCACCTGGCTGCTGGTGCCGCTCAAGTCGGCTGATCCGGAAAAAGGCAAGGTAATCAAGGACCTGCTGAGCTGGATCGTCAAGACAGGCGAGAGCGAGGCGGCAGGATTGTCCTATGCGCCGCTGCCCAAAAATGTGGTGGAAAAGGAACTCAAGACTATCTATTCGTTGCAGTAGCTACAAGTATTTTCTGGCGGTCCAGCCTGGTGCTGGACCGCTTTTTTATTGATGGCGTTCCCGGATGTGGACCGTCGGTCAACTGACCTGTTACCATGACCGGCGGAGGAAGTGGAATGAAGAAAGCGGCTCTGATTTTTCTTGTTTGTGTGCTGGTCTTCTTGCCGGCGGTTTCATTTGCCGGAGATCGTTTTGACGGCAAATGGCTAACGACTCTCACTTGCCCGGCAAAGGGGCATACCGATGGTTACACCTGGAAGTTTCCCGCCACCATCCTGAACGGCAACCTTCGCGCTGAACATGGCGTAGCGGGGGAACCCGGTTATCTTCTGATTGAGGGTCCTAACAAGGACGACGGCTCTGCCAAGCTCGCTGCCTCAGGCGTCGTTGCCTCGCGCCAATATGCCCGTGGAGCCTTCGCGCATGGGGGCGCGGATTACAGCTACAACATCAAGGCTCAATTCAAGGATACCGGAGGCTCGGGAACTCGCGATGAGGGTCTCGGCATCTATGGCCGCCCCTGCGCCTTCGAGTTCGTCAAGCAGTAAGCCATTGCCGGATCGGCGGACGCGGACCCTTCAGTAAATTCTTCGTGTCCCATTCTTTCGAGTCTTTTGAGGAGGGGTGGGGCAAACGAACCAAAGATCAGCGCATTATCCTGCCTGATGCTCCCCGATCAGCCTGTCCACTAGCGCCATCAGGTGTTCGCCGGTGCTTGGCAGCGTAAAGACCGAGGCAGCCTCATCCCAGTCGAGCTTGAAACTGGTCGAGAGCGCCGAAATCCATATCTGCCGCACCGGCGTGTTGGGCGTAATCACAAACTTGCCCGCCGGCTCCTCAAAGCTCACATTCAGCACGCCGTTTTGCTCGTCGGCCTCAAAGCCGGCCTCTTCCTCCTCGCGCTCAATCAGGTGCTGCATCAGCGCGTCCAGAGCGGCCTCTGCCACGCGGCGAAACTGCTGTTCATCCATCATGCGGCTAGTGTAACAACTCTTGCCGACGCTGACTGTATCAAATTCATACAGAAATAAATGACAAAAGGCAGCTAAAGACCTTCGTCCTTCTGTCGATAGACGGCACAAGTGTGGAAATTGTGCGGTGAAGAGGGACGGCAGAGTGTCTCGAATTCATACAAATAGCCAGTTAAAGGATTAAAGTCCGGTAATAAATGCGTGTTGGCGGCGGCAAGAAAATTCAGAACGGGGAGAGGACGAATATGGAGATAGGCCCGGTAGCAGCGGTTCGCATCGCTCCGATCATTCGCTCCAAAGTGACCGATCTGGGGCTGACGGATGTCTACGAGACCGAGCAATCGACCCGCTCCGGCGACGAGACCTACTCGCCCAGCGTGGCGCGCGCCGCCAGCGGCTTCGATGAAGACGAAGAGAAATTTGAAGAACTGGAAGACGCCGAGGCCAAGGCGCTGCTCGAAGAGAAACGCCAAATTAACTTCCTGGCCTGAGCGGACGGGCCCTCGCTCCATTTGGCATACCTGCTTCAAAGCCGAAAACAAAATCCCAATCACAACTCAATAAGGGGTTGCAATTCGTATATTGCCGTGTTAACTTACTAACCAGTTAGTTAAATATGACGGCAACCACCCCAAACCGTACCCAGGCTGAACGCGCCGATCAGACCCGCGCCCGCATCCTTGCCGCCGCCCTCCGCCAGTTCAGCGCCCACGGACTGGCCGGGGCGCGCACCGAGCAGATTGCCGAGGAGGCAGGCGTCAACAAGGCGCTGCTCTACTACTACTTCAAGGGCAAAGAAGACCTCTATGCCGCCACGCTGGAATCGGTCTTTGAGGGGGTGCGTACCGCCAACCTTGCCCTGCTGGAAGCGAAGGCTTCGGCGGGAGAGCGCTTCCTGCGCATTGTTTTGGGCAACTTTGACCGCTCCTACTCCCACCCGGCATTGCAGTCTCTGATGCAGCAGGAGATGGTCCGCCTGCATCGCGGCGAGGAGAACAGATTGGCGCCGATGGCCAAGAAGTTCTTTCGACCGCTGTGGGTGATGGTCGATCATACGCTGGAGGAGGGAATTGCCTCAGGAGAGCTGGTCCGCGTCGATCCCGCGCAGATGCGTTATGCCTCGCTGGGCGCAAATATTTTTTACTTTCTCTCCGCGCCCCTTATCCGGCTGGCCTTTGGCACAGATCCTTTATCGCGGCGCGCGTTGGCGCTGCGCCGCAAGAAATCCATCGAGTATCTTGGTGAGTCGATCTTTGTTGACCGCAGGCATGGCGCGCGTGTGGCTGCGCGGGTGCTGACTGCAACCCCCATGCCCATGCTCCATAAACCTCAATCGAAAGACAAAAAAATCAGAAATTCAAAAACCAAAGGGTCGAATCGTACGTAAACATAACAGGCGAAGTGAGGCACACGTGAACGCACGCAATCGAGTTTTTCTGATCCTATGTTTGATAGTTGTTGGGATCCTCAGCTTGTTGATGGCTGTATCAGGCCTCATCTGGTTTTTCGTTGACTCCCGATCCAGTAGAGACTTGCATTTAGCCGGAATTGTCAATACCCGCGAAGTTATGGTGAGCAGTGAGACTTCAGGACTCATCCAGAAGATGCTAGTTGACGAAGGTCAGATGGTGAAGGCCGGCCAACTGATAGCGGTAATCGTAAGCAACGTTCAGTCAGCCTCAGGCAAGCAGGCCTCCGAGGCTCAGGTCTTCGCCCCTGTTGGCGGCCAGGTTACTCTCCGCGCTGTTCGTCAAGGCGAGACGGTCAATGCTGGTGCTGGAATCGTCACTATCATGGACGTGACCAAGACCTGGATCAACGCGCCATTGCCGAAGACTCAAGCCGACGCGGTTCAACTCGGTGACTCGCTCCGCGTGGTGATGCCAAGTGGCGAAACGCTTCATGGCACAGTCATCGACAAGGGCGCTCAGGCTGACATCTCCGACCTTTTCAACGACAACAGGCGCAAGATCGAAAAGAAGACAATCCAGATTAAGCTGCTCATCGACAATTCCGATAGCCGCTATGTCCCTGGCATGACCGCTGTGGTCATCATCCCGAAGGCCAAACTGGTAAAACACTGAGCATTTCGACAGTAAACTCAGCCGAAACTCAAGGGAAAGATAACCGGTGATCATAGTTTCCAGTGCAGCAAGACATAAGTGCTACAAGACCAAACCTGTTTTATTACGGCAAACGAAGTGAGGCACACGTGAACGCACGCAATAAAGTTTTCATGATTCTCGGCATACTGACCGTGGGGTCGCTCATCTGGTATCTGGTCACGGTGCGGCCCTCCACCGATCTGCAACTGATCGGCACAGTGGACGCCAATGAGGTGGTGGTGAGCGCCAAAATCCCCGGTCGCATTCTCTCGCTGATGGTGGATGAGGGCCAGGATGTGAAGGCTGGCCAACTCATTGCCGTCATCGAGAGCGACGATCTTGCCGCTGCGCGCAAGGCCGCTGAGGCCAACGCCGCCAGCCAGAAGGGCAAGCTCGCCGAGACCGTCGAGACCGAGCGCCAGGACCGCGGTGAGACCACGAGCGCCGCCGTGAGCGCCGAGGCGCAACTGCGCGCCGCCAAGGCAACGCTCGCCCAGGCTCAGGCCAACTACGAGCATCAGCAGGCCGACACCAGCCGCACCGTCGCGCTTGCCGCTCAGGGAATCATGAGCGAGCAGGCCAAGGACGATGCGGCCACCAGCCTTCAGGCCGACAAAGCCGCCGTCGATGCGGCCCGCGAGAATGTTGCTGCTGCGGAAGCCGCCCTGCGTCAGGCCCGCGCTCATGAGCTGCTCACCACCGTCGCCGCCCGCACCGTGGACTCCACACGCGATGCGGCGGAGAATGCGCGCGCCTTGGCCGAGCAGGCCAGCGTCCAGTTGGGTTACGCGCAGGTCTTTGCGCCGGTCAGCGGCAAGGTCAATGTGCGCGCCGCGCGGCAAGGTGAGGTCGTCGCCGCCGGTGCTGCTATCGTCACCATTATGGACCTGACCGAGACCTGGGTCTATGCTCCGCTGCCGGAGACGCAGGCCGATGCCGTGCAGCTCGGCGACTCGTTGCGTGTCGTCATGCCCAGCGGCGCAACGCTTCAAGGCAAGGTCATCAACAAAGCGGCACAGGCGGACTTTGCCACGCAGCGCGACGTAAGCTCTCGCAAGCGTGACATCAAGACCGTCCAACTCAAGCTGCTCATCGACAATCCCGGCGAGCGTTTTGTTCCCGGCATGATCGCCGAAGTTTATATACCTAAAATCAAGCTGGTGAAACAATGACGACGCCCGCCATCTCCGTTGAACATATCTTCAAGCGCTACGGCGACTTTGAAGCCGTCAAGGATGTCAATTTTTCGGTTGCCGATGGCGAAATCTTTGGCCTGCTCGGTCCCAATGGCGCAGGCAAGAGCACACTCATTCGCATGATGACCACGCTGATCCCGCTCACCGGTGGGCACGCCGTTATCGCCGGTCATGATGTGGCTCGCGATCCGGATGCGGTGCGTCGCATGATCGGCGTGATTCCCCAGGCGCTCACCAGCGACCCTGACCTTACCGTTGAAGAAAACCTCAGTATCTATGCCAAACTTTACTCGGTTCCCAAGGCCGAGCGCGTGAAAAATATCGCCAGCGTTCTTGAAGCCGTTGACCTCACCAAATGGCGCGGCGCGCAGGTCAAGACGCTCTCCGGCGGAATGCGCCGCCGTGTTGAAATTGCTCGTGGCCTTGTTCACAATCCGCGCATCTTTTTTCTTGATGAGCCAACCACCGGCCTCGATCCTGTCTCGCGCATCGCCGTCTGGGAGATGCTCAGCAATCTGCGCGCCACGCGCAACCTCACCATCCTCATCACCACGCACTACATGGACGAGGCCGACAAGCTCTGCGACCGCCTTGCCATTGTCGATCACGGTACGCTCGTCGCCTTGGGAACGCCCCTCGAACTCAAGCACAGCGTTCCCGGCGCCAACGTCGTCGAGGTGCACTTTGATCGCGAGACCGAAGAATGGCAGCAACGGCTGGAAGGCCTCGACGGCGTAACCAGCGTGCAGGCTGAGTCCGCGGGATACTATCGCGTACTCACTTCCTCCGGCTCCAAGACCACCATGCAGTTAGTCGAGTTGGCCGCGCAGTTGGGCGAAACACTGACCTCGCTCAGCGTTCAGAACACCACGCTCGACGACGTCTTCGTTCACTACACCGGCCGCCAACTCCGCGATGAGCAGGTCAAACCGCCCGTCTTCACCATGCCGCCTAGGCCAGGAATGCAGCCATGAGCAGAATGTTCGCCATCGTCGAGCGCGAGATGCGCAAATTCTTCCGTTCGCCCACGCTGATGATCATGTCCTTGATGATGCCTATCCTGCAATTGCTCATCATGGGTAATGCCTTCGGCGGAAAAATTGTCGGCGAGCGCGTGGCCGTCGTTGACTACGATCACGGCCCGCAGGCCGTCAAACTCCGCGAGGCCTTCGACTCCATCGCAGTCAACATCAAGACCTTCACCACCGTCGAGTACACCAACGAGGTGCAGGCGCGCGAGGACGTGCGCACCGGCAAGATCAACGCCGCCATCATTATCCCCCAGCAATACTCCCGACGTGTCTACGCGCAGGATGCGCCGACCATCGGCCTGGTCGTCGATGATACCGATCAGTTCAGCTCAGGTTCCATTGAGTCCGAGATGCAACTGGTCGTCAATTCTCTGACCTCGCCAGTGATTCAGCCGCGTTTGGCCAACCAAATTGCTCTGGAAATCGTCGAGCTATATCCCTATGTCGACTACATGAAGTTTCTTCTGCCCGCCTGCTGCGCGCTGGCCATGTATATCTCGGTCATGATCGGCGGCGGAATGCTTTACATCGACGACAAGGCCCGCGGCGTTCACGAAGGCTATCTTGTAACTCCCATCACTAAGCTGGAGTTGGTCTTCGGCCTGAATATGGCCGGTGCCATCAAGGCCGTTCTCTCGGGAATCTGTCTCACGGTGATTGGTTCGCTGATGGCGGGCCTGGGCATCATCTTCCATCCCGTGGCAGACTTGGAGTTGCTTGCCATGATTATCGCCACCTCCATTGCCTTCAACGGCATGATGTTTCTCTTCACGGTTCGTGTGGACGACCCGCTGGTTCCTCGCGCCATGTTCGGCGTACTCAATCTGCTCTTGTTTTATCCGTCGGGTGCAATGTATCCCATCGCCGCCTTTCCTGCATGGCTGCGCGCACTTTCCATCATCGATCCCTTCACGTACTGTATCGATGGTTTCAAAGCTATTCTGCTGAAAGACGGCGGCTTTGCGGCCATACAATTTGATCTTTTCTTTCTTTTCTTCTTCGGCATCGGCGCGCTGCTCATCGCCACGCCGTTGTTCAAGCGCACGTTGTAAAAGATCGCGAAAGCCGTAGTAGACTGTGTACATGATGCGTCGCTTGCTTGCTTTTCCATTGCTCCTAGTGATCGTGTTGGCCGGCTGCCGCTCAGGCCAGAAGACACCCGTGCCATCCAGCGTCGGCACAGACTACAAGGTCTATCATCTGCGCGGCAAAGTCGTCTCCACCGACGCCGCGCGGGGAGAAGTCACGCTGAACCACGAGGCCATTTCCGGCCTCATGGAGGCCATGACGATGCCCTACAAACTCAAAGACGCAAGCATCCTCGGCGAACTGCATTCCGGCGACGTGATTACTGCCGATGTGCTGGTCTCGTCCGATCCGGATGCGGATATGCTGCTGGATCACATCGTCGTCGTGGCGCAGGCCAAGCCTGATACCAAGCCCGCCGTCAGTTATCACGTGCCCACTCCAGGCGAAGTGGTGCCCGACTTCAAACTGAGCAATCAGGATGGTCGGCCTATTCATCTTGGCCAGTATCGCGGAAAGTCGCTCGTCGTCACATTTATTTACACGCGCTGTCCCTCGCCGGATTTTTGCCCGCGAGTTACTCGCTATTTTGCAGCGTTGGAAAAACAGTTGGCAGCCAACCCCGCCATCTTCGCCAAATCGCATCTGCTCTGCATCAGTTTCGATCCGGACCACGACACTCCGGCGCGTCTGCGCTCCTATGGCGCGAGTTACATTGGCAGCGACGCAAAGAACGTATTTGCGCATTGGGAGTTCGCCGTGCCGGATCAATCCGTGCTCACCGAGATGGCCAGTTTCTTTGATCTGGGAATGACCAACGAGGCGGATTCGACGATAACTCATACGCTCTCCACCACGCTGATAGGCCCGGACGGCAAGGTCGCGCGCTTTTATCCGGGCAATGAGTGGACGCCGGAGAAGCTGCTCGCCGACGTGAAGCAGTTGGCGGCAAAGGTCAGTTGATAAATCAGAAGACTGTACATAATTTCGCAAAGGCATCCAGCTCAATTAACATCTGTCCTTCCGGCGCGGCATCCAGCGTCGCGTGCTCCAGAACCCATGTATCTTTGTGAAAGAGAAAGACGGCGTTGAGACCGGCGGCAAGTGCCGGATTGATGTCGCTCTTCGGGCTGTTGCCGATCATCCAATAACTCTGCGGTGCGCGGCTAACCTGTGCCGACATATAACGCCGGATAACTTCGCGATAAGTCGCGGCGTCTTTTTCGGCGACAACTTCAACAGCGGAAAAGTAACTCGCAAGGCCGGAGCGACTCAGCTTCTCTGCCTGCTCGGCGTGGTTGCCTTTGGTCATCAGAATCAGCCGGTGGCGCGCGCTCAACTCGGCTAGCGTCTCGGCAACGCAGGGAAGCAACTCGATCTCCTGCTCGGCAATGGCGCGCGCAAAGCCCCGAATCTTCTCCGTCTTTTCCTCGCTCATCGACGCTGGACTGAGCCGCTCAAAGCAAGTGAGCAGCGCCTGGGTAAAGCTGTGCAACCCATAGCCGTGGGTGAGAATCGTCTCGCGCTCCACCTCATCCAATGCGGCGCGCACCTCTGCGGGCGAGTACACATGGTGATTGAGATAGCTGATGAATGCGGCGATGGCGCGCTCAAAGTAGACGTTGTTCACCCACAGTGTGTCGTCAGCGTCAATCAGCAGCGTCTGGCCTGGAGGAATTTGCGCCATGCGTGGTGGCAGAGCCTCTTGAGCGGTTATTGCGCGGGAGTCTTCTTCGGCAGCAGGGAATCGAGCAGAAGCAAACAAGCGCCGGTGACAACGGACGAGTCGGCGACATTGAAGTCGGGCCAGTGATAGCTGAAGATGTGCACCTCGATAAAATCCACCACTGATCCGTAGGCGATGCGGTCGTGCACGTTGCCCAGCGCGCCGGCAAAGATCAGCGCCAGCGCCACGGT
>Ga0181529_10002359_pt1 | contig 22713 bp, 21 predicted proteins | sample PEATcosm2014_Bin_36_FD_119763 | JGI IMG/M metagenome (GOLD analysis project Ga0181529, IMG submission 119763) | Peatland microbial communities from MTU Mesocosm Facility, Houghton, MI, USA - PEATcosm2014_Bin10_30_metaG | ecosystem: Environmental > Terrestrial > Soil > Wetlands > Peat | place... | reverse complement strand
TGTTCGCGGTGTTCACTGCGGTTTGGAGCGCAGCCGCATACGCGGCTACCGACTCCCCGGGGACCACCGTAGGCGCAGTAATGGTCGCCGTGGAGGTGGCCGTCGGCCCGGTAATGGTCAGGTTCGTCCCAGAGCTCACCGTGGCCTGCGTGCCGCCGCTGGAGCCGAAGTTGTAATCGATGGTCGTCACCCCGGCCGCAACGCTGGAATTCGCTGTCAGTGTGTCTGGCATGGAGATGCTGTAAGACCAGGCGTTGGTTCCTGTTTTGGTATATTTCACGGTGGCTTCGTAGCAGTTTCCTAACGAGTCGTAGACCGGAACCTGGCCGGAGGTGGTGCTGCCGATTGCCGCCTGGGAGTCGAGGGTGGCGTTCATGCTGAAGGTCGTCGTTGCCTTGGGCGGTTCGACCTGATTCTCGGGAATGTTGATCGCCGCGAGAGGCGCATTGGTGTTCACGACGCCGTTGCTAGCCGGATAACCCATTACACTCAGGCCGTTTGAAGTGATCAAGTTGCCGTTCGAGTCCAGCGAGAAGTTGCCCGCGCGCGTGAACGTATTGGTGCTGCCATCGCTTGCCACGAAGAACCCATTGCCTTGCAAAGCGACATCGGTGTCAACGCCGGTCGCATTGGGGGAACCGGTGGAGAAGTTCGTGTCGATCGAGGCTACCTGCGTCCCGGCGCCCAACTGGATCAGATCGCCCGCGCCGTTCGAACCAAGCTGCTGGTAGAAGAGGTCGGCGAAGTTCACCGATTGCGCTTTGAACCCTGTGGTGTTCATGTTGGCCAGGTCGTTGGCAATGGTGTTCAGAGCCGTGGAATCCGCACTGAGGCCGGTGAGGGGAATGAAGAAACTTGCCATTGTAGGTCTCCTCCTGAGCTATCGAAGTTGGGCGCAGGCCCTTATGGCCGGCGGGTGAGCGAACCTTCATGAACTGCCGTTGCCTGACGGATTTCTACCGGGCGCGAGACGATCCGGCCAAGGAGTGAGCTACGCGGTGCGCAGCAGGCCGGTCCTCGGGAATGCTGAGATTGCCCGGAGTTTGCTTGATTCCGGCAGAGAGGGCCGGGTTGCCTCCCGCAGAGGCCGAGCCGGACGCCACTGCTTGAAGAGCGGAAAGCAGATTGCTCTTCTGGCCAGTCCCAAGGATTTGTGCGGCTGTTCCAGAGGTCGTCTTGCCGGTTGTGCTGGAGTCGATCGAGCTGACTTGGCCCGAGGCCGAACTGCCGCTGGCACTGCTGGATGTGCCACCTAGATCTGTAGACAATGTTTGATTGATGTCGATCAGTTGTTCCAGGCTGTTTACCTGTACGAGTTGATTGATGTACTCATTGGGGTCGCTGTCGGCGGTGGGGTCCTGATTCTGCATCTCGGTTACCAGCAGGGTGAGAAAGTCGTTTGCCGAAATCGTGGCCGAGTTCCCGCTTGAACTGCTGCTCGTCGTGCTGGCCATGGGTGTTGCACCCAAGCTCATCGGAGATTGGCCAGACGCCATGGGTTGATTCCAGATTCCCGATGCTGCTGCCATTTTGCCTCCCATCTTTCCTCGTGCGCGGCCCGCCGTACTCCTGCAGCCTTGCCGGTTCGATTTCAGGGCTCACGCGATCACAGAGATGTGAACGCCCCCAGCGGCTGGTGTCTGCCCTGTCGGTCCCGGTTCAGTGAAGCGTGCCCCGCTGCCAGAAGAAGCCGCCAGCGGAGGCGCTCCCGCTTCTCTACCCGCAATGAAGTGCCGGTCGGGATTGGAATCCTGATTCGGACCTTGCCCGGTTTCCTGTTTCGTGCCTTGATCCATGGACGCCTCACCCTCCCGGCCTGCAGCCACGGTCAGTGTTTCCACCGGCGTATGGTGCTCGGTTAGGTAGGTGTTCAATCCCGCGATGTGGCTGCCCAGCACTTGTGCCGCATCTCCCGAACCGGGCACCAGCGCGGCGTGGATACCGCTGCCGCTCCCATCCGCTCGAACACCTACCCAACCCAGTGCCGGATCCTGAAAGCCTGCCTCGGCACGGTGCGTCCCGGCATGAATCCAGGCCGATGGAGCCGTGCCGGGCGCCTCATCGAGGGCGGAAAACGCCTCTTGCGCGCGCGCACCTGCTGGTTCGCCGCTGATTCCCCCGGCCGGATTCACTGGCGGAACTGCGGCGCTGCGCTCACCCGCCGGGTTGCGCTCCAGGGCCAGGTTGGCTACCTCTTGATTTGCCCCATGGATTTGGCTCGCAACCAGGTGCGGTCCGTGCGGAACCGTCTCGGCAGGATGGGCGGCCCGAGCTTGTCGTGCCGGGTTTGGCGCCGAGCCCAGAGTCGGCCCGCTACTTGCCAAAGCTTGGCTCTCTTCAAGTGCCGGGGCCTCCGGGCTCCGGCTGGATTCGGATGCGGGGCCATGAGCAACCACGGCGGACCGATTCAGGCCATCGGTTCCCAACCTCCCTGTCGGGGCCGCGGCGGACTCCGCCAGCGGGCTTTGCGCTGCCGTTTTCCCTGGTGCCTGGTTGAGAGTGTGCATCGGGTTCTCAACCGGAGCCCACTTCTGCGGCGAGGAACTGGCATGCGCACTCACGGAATCCTGCCCCGCATCTAGGGGAGCGGACTCGGCTGGAGCGGCCAAAGCCACAGCCTTGGAGACATCCGCATGCGGCGTCTTGGCAGCCGCGGGTTCCTGTCCGCCGGCTTCCTTGACTGGTTCACTTTCAGACAGACGGCCTGTACCGGAAACGGCGAAAACCTTCCCGCCAGCTTTCGCCGGTTCGAATTTGTCTGCGATCAGGTTCCCTGACCCGCGGGTGAAACCAGTGACCGTGCCGGGGTTGCTTGCGGAGTTGCTTGTTATGAACGGCTTCAGATCGATGGGACGCGAGGTGGAATCTGCCACCACCACGGAGGAGGCGGCAGAAAGCACGGATGTGTCCTGTTTAGTGGCCGCAACGGCCTCCGGCTTGACGTTCTGCCCCGCGTTGCTCCGGTGTGTGCTGCTGGAAGACGCTGCTGTCTGGGTGCTCCTCACCCCGTTTGCGACGAAACCGGCAGCTGCTGGCGGCGCCACGACGCCTGGTGTCCTGCAAACGGCCCGCCCACCCGGCAAGGCTCCTGAGGTTGCAACCGCTGAGACGGGCGTCGAAGCACCTTTGTTTTCAGTTCCTGGCGTCGCATGCAAGACAGGCTCTCCGGTCGAAACTGAGCCTCCCGAGGAGCTTCTCGCTGCATTGGCCGCGGCTGAGGCATCGGCGCTCGCCGGCATCTTTTCCGAGCCTGCACCCTGCTCGGTCTGGATGTCAGCGCCGCTGCCGAGCGAAGCCAGAATCGATTGCCATGTCGAACGAAAGGTCGATGTTCCCGAGGATGCCGAAAGGAGCTTCGCATCGGCCAACGCCGCGCCCTGCGCCGTGCCGGACCGTTTGCCGCCCACGGAGCCGTGACTGGGCGCCGGACTTCCTGCCAGGTCGATCTGGATTGTTGCAGCAGCGGTCATGCGGAGGATGGGAGCAGAAGAGTTGCCAAAAGGCAGGGGGTGCGGGTTAAAGCCTTGTCAGGAATGGGACTGCAAATTCCGATTCGGGAGACAACTTCAATCCTCTTGTAGGTTTCCTCTCAAGTTCCGCTCGCGGATCCTTCGTCTTTCCAGAAACCGGGGCCGGGATTGGCCGTTTCAGAGGAACTCTGTTTGCCCGGCTCCCCGTTTGCCCCCTCGCGATACAACCGGGCGCGGTACCAGTCGTCCAATGCTCGCTGGCCGCGCCGTTCATCCTCAAGGGCATCCAGGGCCTCGGTCTCCTGGATCACGGTCTCGGCCTGGCGGCGCTCGACGCGCTTGGCGAGAAACTCCTCGCGCAGAGCTGTCACGTCGTTTTCAGCATCCGCGATGCGCGGTTCCAGCGAAGTGGCGTGGCGCTGGGCGGTGCGTATCTCTTCCAGACCTGCCAGCCTGTCCGGCAGTTCCCCGCTACCGGCGCTCGCCTTCACCAGCTTGCGCCCTCGCCGGTCCCGATCCTGAGCCGCCTCCAGCGCAGACTGCAAGCGATGGAGTTCGCCCAATGCAGATTCCAGGGCCAGCCGGCTCTGTTCCTCTTCGAGATCGCGAATGCGTAACAAGCGTTGCAACGCGCCCGAAACAGGCATGGCTCAAACCTCCCCGGTGAGAGCGGCGAGACGCTGCAAGCACTCGGCAAAGCTGACCTGTTCGTACGTTTCCTGGGTCATGAATGCACGCATCGCCCCCCTGGCGCGCAAGGCACGGTCCAGTTCTGGATCGGACCCCGGCTTGTATGCCCCGATGCGCACCAAATCCTCGGAGCGCGCATAGACCGCCATCAGCCGGCGAAGCAGCGCTGCCTGTTCGCGATGCGCGGGCTGGGTGACGGCGGGCATGAGGCGGCTGATCGAATCCAGCACTTCGATGGGCGGATACCAACCCTCGGCAGCCAAAGAGCGAGAGAGCACAATGTGGCCGTCGAGCAGCGACCGCACGGCGTCCACCAAGGGGTCCTGCTGGTCGTCGCCCTCCATTAATACGGTGTAGAAGGCGGTAATCGATCCCACGCGGAACTGCCCTGTCCGTTCTACCAGGCGCGCCAGCCGGGTGAAGACCGAGGGAGTGTATCCCTTGGCCGTGGGCGGCTCTCCCGCCGCCAAGCCGATCTCCCGTGCAGCCATGGCAAATCGGGTCAGAGAATCCAGCACCAGCAGCACGTTCTTGTCCTGGGCGGCAAAGAACTCGGCCACCGTGGTCGCAGTCAGCGCCGCCCTCATGCGCATCAGCGGCGACTGGTCTGAGGTTGAAACCACGACCACGGAGCGGGCCCGGCCCTCGATGCCCAGAGAATCCTCAAGAAACTCGCCAACTTCGCGGCCACGCTCCCCCACCAGCCCGACCACGGTGACATCCGCCTCGGTGTTGCGGGTCATCATGCCGATGAGCGTGCTCTTACCCACGCCCGAGCCGCCGAAGATTCCCACCCGCTGGCCCCGGCCAACGGTCAGCAAGGCGTCGAGGACGCGGATGCCCGTGCCCAACGGCGTCCGGATTGGAACCCGGTCAAGCGGCGGCCGCACCGCCCCCTCCAGCGACAACGCCTGGCCGGCGGCCAGCGGCCGGCCGCCATCGATGGGTACGCCCAGGGCGTTGAGCACTCTCCCCATCAACGTCGGACCCACTTCGATCTCCGGCCTCACACCCAACGCCGCAACTTGATCTCCAAAGCGAATCCCTTCGGTGCTCTCGACGGGCATCGACAGGACATTGGAACCGCGAAAACCGATCACTTCGGCCAGATGCGGGTTCCCAAGCTGGTCCAGAATCTCGCAGTACTCGCCCACCGAACTCAACGGACCCGCCGACTCGACGGTCTGGCCCACTGACTCGAGCACCGTCCCCCGCCATCGCCAGGGCTGGCCGCGATCGAGCCGGGCAAAGTAACGCCCCAGATGCGGCGTGGGCAGCCGGGTCATCGCCGCATGTCCGCGCCAGGGGCCGGAGCCGGCGCCTGCTCTGCCCCGTGGGCCCCGGCACGATCGAAGAATCCGCGCTCGATCTCTCCCATTTGGGCGCGAATCCCCAGGTCCACGGTTCCCAGCTCAGTCTCGATGACGCAGTCGCCCAGCCGCATCCCTTCTCCGGCCAAAACCGCGGGTTTGAGCGCAAGATTCGGCAGCAAGGAGATGGCTTCGCTCCACAAGTCCAGCTCCGCCGAAGGAACCAAAAGGCGCACTTGTGTTGTCCCGACCAGCTGGCCGAGCGCCACGCGCACCGCGCCAGTCAGCAGCAGCGGGTCCATTTGCGCCTCGCGGCGCAAAATGCGGGCGGCAATGGCCAGCGCCAGCTCCACAACTTCGTGCTCCACCGCCCGAAGATACCGGTCGCGCTCCTGGGCGAAGTTCTCGATCAGCTCCGCGGCTTGCCTGACGCGGCGCTCCTCGGCCGCAGCCTGAGTGGCGGCCTGGGCCTCGCGTTCGGCAGAGTGGCCCTCTTGCCGGCCTTTCTCACGTCCGGCTTCGAAGGCCCGGCGCGTCTCCTCGGCAAGACGCCGATCGAATTCCGCGTGCAAGGTGGCCACCTTTGCCTCGCCAGCCGCATCGCGCAGCTTTTCTGGGATGGCCGTTGCACCCGTACCGGCCCAGCCATCCCAGTCCGGCAAAGAGGGCTCCCCAGGCTCAGCCGGGTATTCGAAGGCCTCGATGCCCGCCGGTAAGCCAACCCGAGTTTGGATGCCGATATCCTGCAAGGATTCCGTCCTTTACGCCAAGGGGCGGGGATCAGTAGTCAGGGGTCAGTAGCCAACTCGCACAACCGGCCGATCCCTGATCTCTGACCCCTGGTCTCTGACCCCTGGTCTCTGACCCCTGATCTCTGTTAAGCCAGCATCTCGTCGCCTGTCTCCAGCTTGAGAATCACCTTGCCCTCGGCCTCCAGGCGCCGGGCGAGGGTGAGGATATCCTGCTGGGCCTGGGTTACCTCGCGCGCCCGCACCGGCCCCAGCACCTCCATATCCTCTTTGAGCATCTCCACGGCACGTGAACTCATCGACTTGAAAATCTGGGCGCACAACTCTTCGTTGGCGCCGCGCAGAGCCAGCGCCAACTGCCGTTTGTCGACGCCGGAGACGATCTCCCGGATGGTGGCCGGCGGCACGGTAATCAGGTCTTCGAAGGTGAACATCAAGTTGCGGATGCTCAGGGCCAGTTCCGGCTGTCCCTCTTCGATGGCTTCCAGAATTTTCTTCGATTCCTCGGCATTCAGCCGGTTGAGCAGGTCGGCTACCGCCTTGAAGCCGGAGTAGCTCTTGCGGGCTGTGTCGCCCACGCTTTCAAGCCGCCGGTGCAGAATGTGGGCCACTTTCTGAGCCATCTCGGGGGAGAACTGCCGCATCTCCGCCAACCTCTGGATGGAAACCACTTTGTGGTCTTCACTCAGGCAGTCCAACACCATGGAAGCTCGCCGTGGGTCTAGGTGGGCCAACACCAGAGCGATGGTCTGCGGATGCTCGGAATCGAGTAATTTGCCCAACTGTTGCGGGTCGGTGCGCTGCAATTTGGCCAGATTGCCCTGAGCGGCCTCCTGCGATTGCCGCACCATCATCAACAAATCGTCGGCACGGTCCTTGCCAAAAGCCTCGATCAGCAAGCGGCTGGCGTAGTCCAAACCCCCATGGATCATGAAGTTCTGGGTCTCCAAAAGCTCCCAGAACTCCTCCAGAATCTCGGCGGAGAGGCTCGGTGTAATGCCGCGCAGGTCGGCCAGCTCCTCCGTGAGCCGTTGCACGTCTGCCTCAGGCAGGACGCGCAGGATTTCCTTGGCCAGATCCTCGCCTACGGCAACCAGCAAAACCGCCGCCTTGCGCACTCCGGTCAAGTTCGCCGACTGGCGGCGCCGCGCCTTCGCGTTTTCGTTTCCCTGCTCCGCCACGGCTGCCCCTGCTCCTCAGTTGCGCTCTGGCTCCACTGCCTATGCCCCGAAGAATGTTCTTGGCTCCGCCGGCGCACCGGCTATTCGGAATGAATCCAACTCTGCAAAAGACGTGAGCTTTGTGTCGGCTCGCGCTTGAGATGCCCAGTGACTTGCTCGAAGATGTCCTGCGTCCGAAGCCGGTCGGGATCCTGTTCAACCGGCTCAAGCGAGGCCAGGGCTGGCTGCGCAGCAGAGGCCATATGAGCGGGCAGTTCTTTGGGTGCTCCCTTGGCTGCCTCCCGGGGTACCGACCTGACCCCTCGCAGAGCCGGGCGCAGCCCGAAGGCCACAACCACCAAGAGTCCAGTCAGCAAGGCGGCGTATTTGACCAGTACCGGCGAGTTCTCCGCCGTAGCCAAAGCCTCGCTGGGGAGCGAAATTGGCTGCTGGGGACGGTTTTCGTCAAAGGCCAGATCTTCGACCGTCACCAAATCCCCGCGCGCAGCGTCGAATCCAACCGCAGCCTGGGCAAGCGCCGTCAGGTTCCGCAATTCGTCGGCCGAGCGCGCCTGCCATTGCGCTGCTCTGCCCTTGGCTGCGGCTTGCGCCAGCCGGTCGTTGACCACGATAGCCGCTGTCATCCTCCGCAACCTTCCAGGGCTTTCAAGCACATGCCGCACCGTCTTCGAGGCTCCGTAGGTTCCCGACTCGGTCTTGGAACTTTCCGGAGGCGCAGTTTGCTGGGGATAGACGGGCAGGGCCTGGGAATTGGGCGCATTGGAAGCCGTGCCGGGAACGCCGGCCGCCACCGGGCGGCTGCCGGTGGTCTGCTCGGTGCGCTGCATGGAGAGTGTCACCGTCTGGTCCGGGTTGTAACTTTCCTTGGTTTCTTCTGTCGCTGAAGGCTCGTAGTCCAGTGTCACCGAAGCGCGTACGTTCCCCACGCCGGTCACCGGCTCCAGGGTGGCGATCAACTTCTCCTCCAGGACTTGCTCGGCACTCGAACGCATGGCCTCGGCAGTCTTCGGCCCAAGCGGCAGACGGCCCGCAGCATCCACCAGCACAACCCGGTCGGAGGTCAAACCGTCCACCGCCGAAGATACCAAATTGCGGATCGCTTCCGGCTCGCCGTCGGCCAGCGAACGATGGCGCAGCTTGAGCACCACCGACGCCTTGGCCGGACGTTCCGCCTCACGAAACAGCGAATCGTGAGGCATCACCAGATGAACCCGCGCCGACTCGACGTCTGCCAGGGTGCCTACCGTGTGTTCGAGCTCGCCCTCCAGAGCCCGCTGGTAGTTGACTTGTTCGTCGAACTCGGAACCCACCCAATTGGGCTTGTCGAACAGTTCAAATCCCAGCCGCCCGCTCTTGATGCCGCCTTTGGCTGCGGTTACCAGACGGGCTTTGTCCAACTGCCCGGCCGGAACCAGAATGCCCCCGCCGCTGGCCGTGGCTTGAAAAGGAATCTGTGCCTGGGTCAGAATCTGTCCGGTCTGTCGAGCATCTTCGGGGTCCAGATCCGCATAGAGGGTGCGCCAGTCGGTGCGCATGGCATACCAGAGCAGACCGCCGGCCAGGCTCGCCAGCAAGAGCGTGGCCGTCAGCGCCCATCCGCGCTGCGCGGGTTGCATGGCCGCCCATCGAACCCGCCCCAATCCCCAAAGCGCGGCAAACCGGTCCGTCAGCCGGACCTGCCCCGGCATGGCTGGCGCGCTCTTCTCCAACTGTGTTCCGGTGGCCATGATCCCCGCGTCTCGCCGCTGTTCTGCCTTTGTCGAAGCCTGGTTATCGCTCGCAGTCAGGACCTTTTGGCCCGTTTCCGCTGACGCCTATACACTCCCCGGCCGTCTTAAAACTGCATGCCGATGACCTGCTGGTAAGCCTGGACTGCCTTGTTGCGCACGGCTAGCGCGAACTCGAAGGCCATACTAGCCTTTTGCGTGGCAATCATCGCCTGATGTACGTCCACTCCGGAGCCGGTCATCAGCCCGGCAACGGCGGCATGCGCCTGGTCTTCGAGCTGGCCTATCTGCCCAACGGCATCGGCAAACAGATCCGCGAACGGTGCGGCCGCGGTGCCTTGGGTGGGAGTCGAAGAGAAAGCCGATGCCGCGCCATTCATGTCGGGGTTTGCCTGAGCCGCAGGAGCTACGAGGTTCATCGCGGTCTGCATGGGGTCTCCTTTGCGGTTTCGCGCTCTTGCTGCCATCTCCCGCCGCGCCGGCTCCCTTTGCCAACCCACTAACTCTTCGCAATCTCCAGCGCGGAGGCGATCATGCCCTTCTCGGCCTGTACGGCAGAGCCATTCAGACCGTATGCACGCGTCGCCCCCATCAGGTCCACCATCTCTGTGAGGGGATTAATGTCCGGATATGCGACATACCCGTCAGCCCCAGCGTCAGGATGCCCTGGATCGTAGCGCTTCAGAGGGGGAGCCGGATCTTCCACAACCGCGGCAATATGCACCCCCGGCGACACCTGCGCGGAGCCAACCGGAAGTAATGAGGACGGCGCGCCTGAAGCCGCATTCAGCGTGTCGGCAAAGCCGGGAGCACCCTGATTGGCCGCGAAAACCACGTGCTGGCGGCGGTAGGGCCCCCCGGATTGGGTGCGGGTGGTCTCGGCGTTCGCCATATTGGCCGCCACCACCTCGGCGCGCATCCGTTCGGCCTGCATCGCGCTTCCGGAGGTCTCCATCAATCCAAAGAGGTTCATGCTTTAGCCACCTTCCCAAAAGCCGTCTCTGGCATTTACCTATTGGCTCTTAGCCGATAGGTTCCAGTTCCTGGCAGTTTCCCTCTTGCTTTGCCCCGGATCGAACCGCTGCATCTCGCGGCTTGAAAGGAGGTCCCCTTCCCCAGCATCGCTGCCGAGCGGCAACCCACCGGAAACGAACAGCGAAAGGCCAAGAGCTGGAAGCTGGAAGCTGCCCTTCCTCACTTGCTGTCGGCGTGGATGGCGTCCAGAATGCGCTGGTACTCCTGGCGGAGCAGGGCCACGCCGGTCTTGAACTTCAGTTGCGCCTCGGCCAGATTCAGGCTCTCGCGATCCATCGAGACGTTATTGCCGTCCGGTCGCGCAATCAACCCATCGACCGCTCTGAGGCGAACCGGCCGGGAGGCTCGCCGTTCAACCAAGCTCTCCGCGGCCTCCCGCATCTCGGCTTCGAAGTCCATTCCTACGGCGCGATAGCCGGGGGTATCGATGTTGGCCATGTTGGCCGCGGTCAGTTTGACCTGGCTGGTGGCCAGATCGAGATAACGGGCCAACAGCTCACTGGTTCCGCTTTCAACCTCCATGCTCATCAATGCCTCCGGTCCAGGCTGCTCAGCCCACCGCCAGCCCAAAGTCGATCTCCTGTTCGGTCAGAACCACATTTTCCCCGGCCAGAATGGCTCCCCGTTCGAGGACATGTTCAAGCTCGCGCACGTTGCCCGGCCAGTCGTGCGAGGCAAGTTTGGACAGCGCCCTTGGATCCACGCGCTTGACGGGCGCTTCGCGGCCCATCCGTTGCATGAAATGCTCCACCAGAAGCGGCAGATCCCCTGGGTGGTCGGCCAACGATGGGGTGCGGATCAGGAAAACGGCAAGACGATAGTAGAGGTCGGCCCGAAAACGGCCCAATTGGGTGTGTTGCGCGAGCGGCTGGTGGGTGGCGGCCACGATGCGCACGTCCACCTTCACCGTTTCGTTGTCGCCCACCCGCTGCAACTCCCCGCTCTCGACAAAGCGAAGCAGTTTTGACTGCAAGGCCAGCGGCATCTCCCCAATCTCGTCCAGAAACAGCGTGCCCCCGTCAGCGGCCTCGATGCGGCCGATGCGCCCCTGCACTGCGCCGGTAAACGCGCCCCGGGTGTGGCCAAACAGCTCCGCTTCAAGAAGCGCTTCAGGAATAGCCGCGCAATTGATGGCGACAAAAGCTTTGCGGCTCCTGGAGGACAGCCGGTGCAAGGCTTCGGCGACCAGCTCCTTGCCCGACCCGGTGGGCCCCTCGATCAGCACCGGAGTCGATCGCGGCGCCACCAGACGGATACGGCGGCTCACCTCGAGCATGCAGGGCGCATTGCCGACGATCTCCGGCAAACGTTCGCACAACATGGGAGTGCAGCCATCCACCGGTTTGTTCACAGCCACAGCTGCGTCCAGCGAAGGTTTGTCCTGGGTGTGGGCCGGATCGCGGGCGATACCCGGCTTCGGAGCTCCCGTCTGAGCTGCGCCAGCAACCGGGAGCTTGCCCCCCCAGGAGTCTTCGTGGCCGCGGTCGGCTGCTACAGCGGCTTTGTTCAACTCGGGAGCCGTGTTCCAAACCGCCGTGTCGGTGTCCTGACTGCGGCGCAGGGCGTAGAGCAGTTCCTGACGGTAGGGGCCGCGAGGACTCTCCTGCGGGTTGCTTCCTCCCGCCGTCAGCAGGTCCACTTCGGGGAAGCTGGTGCGAAAGTCCTTGAGGAACTCGGCGATGTCAAGGTCTGGCAGCCAGGTATCGACAACCAGCGCCTCAGGGGGGGCAGCCTCAGCCTCGGCCCAGGCCTGGGCGCCGCCCTCTGCCTCGCGCACCTGCCAGCGCAGGCTGACCAGCACCTGAGAAAGCCGCTGACGGAAGTTGCCGTCGGCGCTAGCTACCACAGCGGTTCGCGGCCGGATGCGGAGGACAGGAGGTAGAACAGAAACGGGAACAGGCTGCATGAGAGTTCTCCTGACGATGTTGCGGGTTGAAGCGATGAATAGAGGGCTAGAGAACGAGAATGACCGGCCCATTTGCGGCCGGGGGGAGCGGCAGTGCAGGCAATACGGGGAGAACGGGGAGCGCCAGTTGCACCTCCGCTGGCACCATATATCCCTGTCCGCGCACCGTTCGGATCAAATGGCCGGGGGGCGGATCCATGAGCTTGCGGCGCAGGTAATTCACGTAGACATCCACGATGTTGGTGGTCTGCGCCGGTTCCAGTTTCCAAACAGCTTCCAAAAGCTCGACTCTGGAAACACACTGGCCGCGATTGAGCATCAGATGTTCGAGCAGCGCGAATTCCTTGTTGGTGAGCAGGATGGACTGGCCACCGCGGCGTGCGGAGTGGTCCAGCCGGTCCAGTTCCAGGTCGCCGGCGCGCAACTGCAGCCTGGTTTCCCGCTTGCGCCGCAAAAGCGCCCGGCAGCGGGCGCGCAGCTCGTGCAGGCTGAAGGGCTTGGTCATCAAATCGTCGGCCCCGAGGTCAAGACAGCGGATGCGCGTATCTACCTCTTGCCTCGCGGTGAGCACCAGAACCGGGAGATCGGCATCCAGGCAGCGAATCTCCTCTAGCGCCTGCTCTCCATCCTTGATTGGCATGTTCAGATCGAGGATGGTGAGGTCGGGCATCTCCTGGCGAAACGCCTCCACGGCGGCAGCGCCATCGCAGACAACACTGACGCGATGCCCATCGGTCTCCAGGCCGCGGCTCAGAAACTGCGCCAGGGCTTGGTCATCTTCGGCGATCAGCAACCTCATCGCACCTTCCTCCTCAAAGCCGCAACCGAAAGGGGATGGCTGCCGCTTTATTCAGGCGAGCCGATGTGGTTGTGGAAAACGCGGCTCCTAATTACCTTCTCGCTGAAGGGAGGGGGGACTCAAGATCGCTACGGGAGAGAAGCGCAGCCGTTTCCAGATTCGGAACAGTCCGGGGCATGCGTTCCAAAAAGGCAAGGCACCGCAGGGAACAGAGTCGGAGCATTCTCGCAACCGGCGCCGCGATCTTGCCATGGCCCGCTCGTTGCCAGGCGCGCCGGACTCCTGCGGGTTACCTCTTCGCGCCGTTCCCGGTCGCTTTTGTAGCCGCTTTGTGTTTGTACATGTCTGCGTCGGCGCGGTCGACCAGGCTCTTCGATGCCTCGCGCGGTCTATGTTCAGCCAAACCAATGGAAGCATTGACCTTGAGCTTGATGGGGCCGGCGTTGCCATGAACCGTGTAGTTGCCGCAGACCCATTCGTGCAGGCGGTCGATTTGCGGTTTTGCCTTGGCCAGGGCGCAATCCAGCACGATGATGAACTCATCCCCGCCCCAGCGCCCGATCAGGTCCGTGGTGCGGCTCCTCGATTGCAGTTCCGTGGCGAACTGCTTGAGGAGTTCGTCGCCAACCAAATGGCCATATTCGTCGTTCACCTGCTTGAATCTGTCGATATCGAGGATGGCGACGCAAAAGGGAGCAGCCGATCCAATCCGGCGCTCGATCTGGTTCTCAACGCAGCGCCGGCTGAGCGACCCGGTCAAGGCGTCGCGCAGAGCAACTTTTTCGGCCTCTTCCAGTTTGGCCTGGTAATTGGTGACTTCCCCTCGCAGCTGCTCGATCGCAGCCTTTCCTTCCTCCGTCATTCTGTCGATGGAGGTCTTCAATTCCGAGGCGCTCTTCTCGATGGAAGCCCGTATTTGGGTCAGGTCTTCGAGATTGGCAATCGCCTTCAGCCGGGTGGTGACATCCGTGATCTGCTGGGCGCAACGCTGATCCCTGGCGCCCACCGACTCGGCGGTTCGCGCCAGCACCAGCAGGATCTCCTTCACCTCGCTGGTTTTCTGCTGGTAATGGCCAGCGGCCCGCCTGCCCCAATCCTGCATCTTCTCTTTGACGCTGACTTCTGCCGTGGCCACCTTCTGGCTGCTTATGTCGCGGGAGAGGGATTCTCCCAGCTTGCCCAAGTCCTGCTTGAGCTCCTCACCAAGAGCCGGGCAGGCGTCCAGGCTGCAATTCCCCATCTCCTGCAACGCCGAGCGATACGCAGACATCGCAACGGGAAGGATGTTTTTCTCCTCCGGCTCGGCCTGCGGTTCCGGGCTGGCATTTTCACCATCGAGATACTTCTTGATTGAGATCATCTTTCCTCAGAGCTACACGGCATAGAAATCCTGAGAGCCAGAACTGCTCACCCTGCATTATCGGCATTTCTTCATTCTTCGCTAGGACGTTTGACGGATGCATGACGCAATTTTTCAAGGAGTTCGCTCGAGCTCGGATCGGTCTGGGCCGGGTTGTGCTTACAAAAGCCGTTGTGAGGAAATAGAATTCATGGAATCCACGGCGGAGGGGAAGACTCCGCTCCCGAGGCCGAGGCCACAATGAAAGGCAAGCTCCCACAAAAACGATGCGTCCGCTGCGGGAAGCCGACCTCACGCCGCCGGTCGGGGCGGCCCACGTGCTTGTACTGCCGGGTGGTATTGACTGAACTTGCAGCGGACAAAGAGATGCGCAAGATGGGTAAACTGAAGGGCACTCGGGGGCGCTGCTAGACGATTCTGGACGATGCCCCCAGAGATGCATCGGAGAAGGGGTTGTGGAGATGAACGAAGAGGAACGGTCCGCGAAGCTGGCCAGCCTGGCCCGATGCAAGGCTTTGGGCGAAAAGGCCTACGACGACATGTACGAGGCCCACTCTTTCCGCGACGCGAACGATTGCTACCGCGACGCCAAGGACTTCTTCTACGAGGCCATTCGCTTGGCCGGCGAGCTTGGCTTGGAGGAAGAGAGCGACTCCCTGAGCAAGCGCCTTGAGCACATCAAGGGCGTCTTCAGAAGCCAGTTTGTTCAGTGAGAAGGCCCGCTTCCGGCGCGACCCCTTGCCGAATGGGGCTACTCCGAAAGAAAAGCGAAAACAGTTGTTGCAATTCGCTTTCTATTCGCTATAATGCGCCCATGGCTGTCACACGAAGGCAAAAAGAGATTCTCGATTTTCTCGAGTCGTTCGTCACCCGCAACGGCTATTCCCCCTCGTTTGAGGAGATTGCGCGCGGCATGGGGTTGAAGAGTTTGGCCACCGTGCACAAGCACATCACCAACCTGGAAAAGAAGGGCTTGCTCGACCGGGTGCACAACCGCAGCCGGTCCATCGACGTGCTGCCGCCGGGCACGCGCACCCGCACCAGCGACCGGCTGCCTCTGGCCGGGCGTATTGCTGCAGGGCTGCCGGTGGAAACCAGCGAAGTGCCAGAGAGTATCTCCCTGCACGACGTGGTCGGCAACCGCGACGTGTTTGCTCTGGAAGTGCGTGGCGACTCGATGCGCGACGAGCACATCATCAGCGGGGATTACGTTCTGGTGGAGCGAACCCGAACCGCCCGCCAGGGGGAGATCGTGGTGGCTTTGGTCCATGGCGCCGAAACCACGCTGAAGCGCTTTTATTCCGAAGGAAGCGTGGTTCGCCTGCAACCGGCGAATATCGAGATGGAGCCCATCTTTGTTCCTGCCGCGCAAGTAGCCATCCAGGGCCGGGTGCTGGGCGTGCTGCGCAAGTACCACTGAGCGGTGTACTTTCGGCGCGTGCCCTCTCTATCTGCGGGGAGATGGGCGCGGACAGGGTCAAGACCTCGGCCGGGTATGCCCCAGTGGGGCGATACTGCCCGACCAGGAACTGACGCGCAAGCATTTCCCGGCAACGGTTCAGGTGAAGGCGGTGGGGGGCATTCGCGACCTGGACATGCTGCTGGCCGTTCGCGCGATTGGAGTTTGCCGCGCTGGCGCAACGCGTACCGCGGCGATGCTCGAGGATTGCCGGAAGCGGCTCGTCCTTCAGCCCATCTCCAACAGAGAACCGTTGAAAGAATACGAGAAAAGCCCGGCGCTCAGGCCGGGCTTTTCCGTATCCAAATGACCTTACGGAGTCCCGTTAGTTCAGAAGGCGCTTGATCTTCTCCTCGATCACGTCCTGGGGCACGAAACCCACTACCTGATCGGTCACCTTGCCACCCTTGAAGAAGAGAAGCGCGGGAATGCCGCGGATGCCGTAGCGCGACGGCGTTGAGCCGTTTTCGTCCACATTCACCTTGGCCACCTTTAGCCTACCGGCGTAGGCTGCGGCAACTCCATCGACGATGGGCGCAATGGCCTTGCAGGGACCGCACCAGACGGCCCAGAAATCCACCAGGACTGGCTGCTCGCTGCGCAGCACTTCCTGTTCGAACGTTGCATCGCTGACTTCCACGACTCCCAAACTTGCCATGATCCTCCTTGCGGCATTGCACTCTCTTGAGTGTACCTTCTGCCGTGCTCTTATGGGATGCGGCAAAGGCTTGGAAAGTCGCAAACCGGGCCAGAAGGGTCAACACGCGGGGCCCACGTCGAGACTGCGTAGATGCCACTAACTATATGTCACATATTACACTTGCATTGAATACTTAAAGTGCTGTCTTCAAATAGAAGCGCCCATGATCCCAACGGGACCACAGGCGCTAGAGCAGCCCTCCCCCAGAACTGCCCACGCAGCGAATTTAGGAGGTGCAGGGGCGGGATGGCAAGCAATCTTCGGTAATCCAGGCGGTAATCGTTCGCGTGTGACTGACTTGGAAGGTACTGCCTGTCAGGAAAAAGTTACCTCGGCGATAACAGCCGCTGGCGGCACTCGGAAGGCGGCAGGCCCTCGGTGCCGGCAGGGCAAGGAGATCAGGTCGGAAGAGCCTCAAAGCACAGGATAGCTCCCAAGGACACGAAGCTGCAAACCAGCAATTCCGGCTCGGGCAAGCCGGCGAGTGCATTGCGGATCGCGGCCGATGCCTGCACTACGCTTGCTTCACTGGCGGTAATGACCAGAACGGACGGCCCGGCGCCGCTCAAAGCCGCCCCCAGAATGCCATGGCTTCCCGCCAACGGCAGCAGGCGTGGCAGCAACGGACAGATCGAAGCACGGTAGGGCTGATGAATGCGGTCTTGCATGGCCAAGCGGAGCAGGTCGGCTCGTCCCTGGGCAAAGGCCAGTCCCAGCAGTGCCGCCGATTGGATGTTGGAGACAACATCCGCGCGCGGGTAACAGTCGGGAAGCACCGCGCGCGCCTTGCTGGTGGGTAGCGGGTCTGGTTGAAGAACAACAATGGCCCGCCATTCGGCCGGAGGAACGACGCGCGCCACATGCACGGTCCTGCCTTCACAAGCGGCGGTGACAAAGCCGCCCAGCCAGCAGGCTGCGGCGTTATCCGGATGGCCTTCGAGAAGGCAAGCCTCTTCGAGAATGCGCTCCGAACTCCAGCCAAGATGACCGAAATGCACCGCCAGGGCGATGCCTGCCAGCCGACCCGCCGCCGAAGAGCCGCAGCCCATCCCCAGGGGGATTCCGTTGTTCATCCGAATGGCAAGCGGAATCTCCGGCTTGCCGTTCTCCTTGAGCAGCCCCCGGTAGAGGTCGAGGATCAGGTTGGGCTGGACGCGGGAGCAGCGCTCCTGGTCGCGCCCGGTGGCGGCAATGGAAAACTCCGCAGCTGGTTCGGCCTCGATTTCGAGAAAGAAGTCCAGGGCGATGGCGGCGGCATCGAATCCGGGGCCAAGATTGGCCGAAGTGGCGGGCAGACGCAGCCTGATGCCTCCGGCAATTCCTGTCGAGGCGTCGCTCATCCCACACTGCCTTTCAGCGTGGCCAGCACGGCAGCCGGGGTGGCGTCGACGACCACCGCATTGCGCCGCAGGCCGTCGATTTCGGCCTCCAGACCCACCTTTTCTTCCTCTTTCAAGAGCGTGCCACGATGGAAGTCGATGGTGTAGTCAGCGTCCTTCAGGGTGTGGCCGGTCAGCACCAAAACCACTGAATCGCCCGAACTGACCAGGCCTTGCGCCCGCAGTTTCTTCAGGCCGGCCAGCGTAACCGCAGATGCCGGCTCGCAGCCCAGGCCTTCCCTGCCCAGTTCCGTCTTGGCTATCGCGATTTCGGCTTCGCTGACGTCCAGGCACCAGCCGTCGGTATCCTGAATGATGCGCGCGGCCTTGCGCCACGAGGCGGGATTGCCGATGCGGATGGCAGTCGCCCTGGTATGCGCCTCGACCGGCTCCAGCGATGCGCCATGGTTTTCAGCCAGGCTGCGCACCAGCGGATTGGCGCCTTCGGCCTGAATCACCGAAATGCGCGGCATGCGCGCGACCAGTCCAAGCTCGTACATCTCTCGGAAGCCCTTCCCCAAAGCGGAGCTGTTGCCCAGGTTGCCGCCGGGAACGATCAGGTGGTCGGGCACGTTCCAGTCGAAGGCCTCGGCGATCTCGAAAGCGGGCGTCTTCTGCCCTTCCAGACGGTAGGGATTGACCGAGTTGAGCAGATAAATCGGCGCCTCTTTCACGATCTGCGTCAGCAATTGCAGGCAGCCGTCGAAGTCGGTCTTCAACTGGCAAGTCACGGCACCGTAGTCCATGGCTTGCGACAGCTTGCCCCAGGCAATCTTGCCATCGGGAATCAGAACCAGGCTGCGGAGTCCAGCGCGGGCCGCATAGGCGGCCATGGCAGCCGAGGTATTGCCCGTGGATGCGCAGGCTACCCACTCGAAGCCGCGTTCCTTGGCGACGCTCAGCGCCGCGGTCATGCCTGTGTCCTTGAACGAGCCGGTGGGATTCATGCCTTGATGCTTGGCGAAGAGCTGATCGATGCCCAGGGACTTGGCTGCGCGGATCAACGGGTACAGGGGCGTATTGCCCTCGCGCAGGGTCACGGCGTTGCCAAAGTTGTCCAGGATCGGCAGCAGCTCACGGAAGCGCCAGACTCCAGAGTGATCCAGGGCCTCGGAGGAACAGCGGCGCTCCCGCCAAAGCCACTTCAGCGCGCCGGCATTCGGCCGGTCAGGCCCTTTCCGCTGGCCCCAGCCGGGATACTCCACTTCAAACAAGTCCCCACACACGACGCAGCGAAAATCCGGCTGGGCTTCCACCCCGGAAATCCGCGCCCCGCAACCAAAACAGCGCAATTGATGCAAATTGTCGTTCATGCCTGGTTTTAGCCTACCAGCGCGGGCCGGATTTTGCTCTGTAGAGCAGCAATGGGAATTACAAAGTCCTGCAATTCTCCCTCGTTCTGCATGAATTGCCCTCTCAAAAGGCGCTCACCAACGCTTCTGTGGCGGGGGCCGGCACTAATTTGCGGCGATCACCAGGAGCGTGGCATCGTCGTGGAATCGATCGCTACAGAAGCTGGCAACCTGTGCGAGCAACCGGCTATTCAGTTCCTTTGCGGAGAGCGTGCTATTTGCCTTGGCAAAGCTGGCGATACGGGCTTCTTCAAACTCCACCCCTTTGGCATCGGTGGCCTCGGTGATGCCGTCGGTGAACAGCAACAGGCGATCCCCGGGCTGCAACTCGACTGTCAAGTTGTCGTAGGTCCAAGTGGGAAAAACCCCAAGCACAGCTCCCCCGGGCTCAAGCGCGCGAACCGAAGTGGCGGACGCCAGAATTGGATACAAGTGCCCAGCGTTGCAGAACTGAAAGGTGCGCGCGTCGCCGTCGAGAACGCCGTAAAGAAACGTGACAAACTTCCCCGTGGCGAGGTTCTCGCAGAGCAGCCGGTTGACCTTTGCGCACAAATCAGCGGGGCTTTCCGAGTCGCTGGCGAATGCGCGCACGGCAGCCTGGATGTTGGCCATCAAAAGAGATGCGGAAACGCCCTTCCCGGCGACGTCCGCGATGCAGATTCCAAGGCGGCGATCGCTCAGCCGCCGCACGTCGTAGTAATCCCCGCTCACGGAAAGAGCTGGCTGCCACGCTCCCGCGACCTCGAATCCCGCCAGTTGGGGAATCTCTTTGGGCAAAAGAGATTGCTGGATCTCGCGGGCGCGATGAAGTTCCAGTTCTTGCATTTCAAGCTGGGCAGTTCCTCGATCGATGGCTTTCTTCAGTTCGAGGTTGCGCCGCTCGAGCCGCTCGCGGGTCGTGCTGTAGAGAAACAGAACCGTGCTGAACACCACGACGACCAGGCAAGGAAACTTCCATCCCGTGGTGATGAGGTGAAGAAACGTCTGAGGAGAAGGTGGGGCAATCCACCAGACAACGGCGCTGGTGACAATGAACACTGGAGGCATGAGAAGAAGCGTCACCGCGATGAAAAGCAGCCAGTTCCAGGGAAACGGCTTGGAAGAATACACGACGTGCAGCCGCGCTCCGATAGGGGTCAGAATATTTCCAAACAACAGGGAGTAGAGGATGACCGTGCCGGGATTGATCTGCTGACCGTTGGCCCAGAATATCGCTGCGCAAACCGCTGAAATCGCCAGATAGAGACTTTGCTGCCTTAGAAATCGAACGAGAGACGGGTACTTCCCGAGCATAGCGCCACCGTGCCTGCGACCCTGTTGAGTGATCCATTCATTCTACAGCGCAAGCCGGAGTGCGGTAGGTTCAAACCCCACCATCACCGGCTCCATCTCCAGGCGCATGCCGAAGCGGGCCTCGACGGCGTCCGCGATCTGGCAGGCCAGAGCCAGAACCTCCGCCGCCGTCGCGCCGCCGCGGTTGATGAGTGCCAGAGTGTGGCGCGCGGAAACCCCTGCAGCGCCCAGTTGGTAGCCCTTGGCAAAACCCGACTGTTCGATCAGCCAGGCAGCGGGCACCTTCACCTTGCCCGCATTCTCAGGGCCTGCTCCGGCGGGAAAGCGGGGTGGTTCTTTCTGGCTTCCGGCGGCAATGCGCCTGAGCTGCTCTTCGGTGACCACCGGATTCTTGAAGAAGCTGCCCGCGCTGCGGCAGTCCGGTTCGCCTTCCACCATCAACATGCCTTTGGTCTGGCGTACGCAGCGCACCACGGCTGTTACTTCGGCCAGCGTCGGCCGCGTGCCATCTGGAAAGGCTCGCTGCAGGTCGGCGTAGCGCAGAGTCGGCGCACCGCCTGGGGTCAGCCGATAGTCCACGCGGCTGACGATGTAACGTCCTTTATCGACCGAGTTGAACCGGCTGCGGCGATAAGAAAAGCCGCACTGCGCAGCGGAAAACTCGACGAAACCTCGTTTCACCAGGTCATACGCCCTCACCCGTTCGATGGCCGAAGCTACTTCCTGGCCGTAAGCGCCAACATTCTGCACCGGCGTCCCGCCCACCGTGCCGGGAATACCGGCCAGGCACTCGACCCCCGAGCAGGAATCCTCAGTAGCCCGCTGCACGAAGTGCTCCCAGTCCTCGCCAGCCGCAACGCGATAGATCGTTTGTCCAGGATGATCCAGCACGCTGGCGGCGTCGATTCCCTTCAGGCCCACGCGCAAAACTAGACCGTCAAACCCAGCGTCGGAGACCAGCAGGTTGCTGCCGCCCCCCAAGACAAAGAGTTGCGCACCGCGCTCTTGCGCCCAGGCGGTGGCTTCGACGATTTCATCTTCGTTCGTGGCTTCGACAAACCAGCGTGCCGGGCCTCCGATGCCGAAGGTGGTGAAGGGCGCAAGCGGCATGTTTTCGATCGGGATCATGAAATAAAGGCTACCTCACGGAGCTTTCTGCATCTAAAAGACAGGCAACTTCCCCTGCCGGAGGCAAAATGTATCCAGAATTGATGGTAATTCCCATGCGCGAGGAACTGGTGCGCGCTGGGATCGCAGAAGCCCGGACTGCCGAGGCCGTAGACGCGGCGCTGGCTCAACCGGGCACAACCATGTTGGTCGTGAATTCGATCTGCGGCTGCGCGGCGGGCAAGATGCGTCCTGGCGTGCGGCTGGCGCTTACCGGCTCCGCCAACCAGCCGGACCGCAAGATCACCGTCTTCGCCGGCCAGGACTACGAGGCTACGGAGCGCGCCCGCAGCTACTTCGAAGGCCATCCGCCCAGTTCCCCGGCCATCGCCCTGCTGCGCGACGGAAAGCTGGTCTACCTGATGCAGCGCTTCGTCATCGAACAGTCTACCGCGCAGCAGATCGCCGCGGAACTGGTCCGCGCCTTGGACGAGTTCTGCGCCAAGGCAACGGCGTAGAAGCAGCTTTTAGCCGTTGGCTTCTAGCTTCTATCTTTCTTGTGGACAGAAACCAGCTTCCAAAAGCAGAACGGCCTCCCGCTGGGGAGGCCGTTCTGCTTTTCTGCCTGTTGCCGAGGATCAGTCGCCCTCTTGCACCCCAGCCAGCTTCTGCACCTTGCTGTGACGGACTGAGTAGCCGAAGTAGATGACCAGCCCGATCAGCAGCCAGACGATCATGGCTGTCCAGGTGGGAAAGAGCGGCAGTTTGGTCATGAGATAGACGGCTGTAAGAATGCCCAGGATGGGCACCAGCGGCACCAAAGGCGTTTTGAAGGGGCGGTGCAGCTCGGGATGCCGTACGCGCAGAATCCAGACGCCGGCGCAGACGATGGTGAACGCCAGCAGCGTGCCGATATTGACCAGGTCGGAAAGCACGTCGATGTTCAGGAAGGCCGGCATCACGGCGACGATGCAGCCGACAACGATGGTGGAAATCCACGGGGTGCGGAATTTGGGGTGAATGGCGGAAGCCCACTTGGGCAGCAATCCATCCTTGGACATGGAGAAGAAGACGCGCGACTGGCCCAGCAGCATGACCAGCATGACGGTAGCCAGGCCGAAGACCGCGCCCGTCTTCACCAGGATCGAACCCCAGCTGATGCCGACCACATCGATGCCCATGGCCACCGGATCGGC
>Ga0181529_10002358_pt1 | contig 22717 bp, 19 predicted proteins | sample PEATcosm2014_Bin_36_FD_119763 | JGI IMG/M metagenome (GOLD analysis project Ga0181529, IMG submission 119763) | Peatland microbial communities from MTU Mesocosm Facility, Houghton, MI, USA - PEATcosm2014_Bin10_30_metaG | ecosystem: Environmental > Terrestrial > Soil > Wetlands > Peat | place... | reverse complement strand
CGGCCTCCGGGAACTCCAGTCTGGCGGCATCACGTTCTGCGTGATGGCAAGAAACGAGACAAACGAGCCCAACCGGCTGGTCTCTGCCGCAGTCGGCCTTGCCCTCCCAAAAGACGTTGAAGAATACGGGTACCTTTCCGAGCACCATGCATATGGCGAGATTCAGGATAAGACCGGGGAATATGCCGAGGACCTCGCGGCAACGATGCTTGCGACGACGCTCGGTATCGAGTTCGATGCCAATGCCGCGTGGCAGGAACGCGAACAGACCTACAAGGCAAGCGGCAAGATCATCAGGACAAAACACGTCTGCCAGTCTGCGCAGGGCGACAAGAACGGGTTGTGGACAACCGTGATTGCCGTAGCGGTTTTCCTGTAACTTTTTTTTCTTTTGGGAACCTGGCCCGCATCTAGTTTTTTTGGATTCATTAGCAGATGAGCTGATTATTTCCCGGAATCCACGAAGCTCGTGACGCGATCAATTTTTTAAAAACTTCAAGCGGATGAGTTGAGATTTTTCCGGAATCATTATCTCGTGACCCGGACTTTTTTCGAAATTTTCAGATGCTTGATCAAACTTTTTTTTGGAATTTTTAGCTCGTGACGCGTTCATTTTTAAAAATCTTCAGCAGCTGAGTCGCTCTTTTTTGCAAATCTTCCGCTCATGGATCGGACTTTTCCGGAAATCTCCGGGTCGGGCCGGAAGATCCGGATTGTGTGGAGGGGATATCGTGAGGGCTGTCGCCCCCACACCCCCGCGAGCGAGGACTGCCGCCGCACCAAAAATGGGCGCCCCGCGGCGGATCAATTACCGGTGAAGGGGAGGTACAGTGAGATCTTCTTATGATCCTCCAAAAAAATACGCCCGTAAAACCGTCCGATTCCACACGAAAAGAATCGGGCCGATTATATCGCGCTATTTGCAAAAATACGCCAAAATTGAGCCACATATACTTCCCTTTGCTGCCTCATATTCGCGTTCCGGCAGCGATCATTTTCTTCCTCAACAGAAAACCTATCCGGGCATGAGATCGGCCAAATAAACGCGTTTATGTGAACCTTTTAATTTGTCCGATTGCCAAAATACGGCTTATTTGGGCTTGGATTTAAACGGGGCCCAAATTGGGCTCCGATTGGATCCCAAAAAGGTAAATCCGGGCTCAATATAGGCCCGGATTAGTGTAGGTCACTGACACCACCTGCACCCCGACCTCCTACCTCTACAGGGGTATCCTACCCCCATCGTTCCTGTAAAGGGGGGCACACCCACATCCACGATTTGTTGCGGGACGATTAGGATCGCAGAGTGTTTACGCGATCGATCAAAATCCAAAAAAGCTGAAACTGCAATTGCATTGTAAAATTTTTTTCAAGATCGCTGAACCGGGGAGAGGATTTGCCGCACGTTCTTCTACGCGTTCAAAAATTCCGGGAAGCAAATCTGTTTTAGATTTTCCGGCAATCTTTATCGACGCTGTTTTTAAAAGAAAGCGTGTAGGAACTCTATCAGGTCCCGCTCACATCACACGCTTTTTTAATTCGGCCAGGCTTATGGTGCCTTCGTCCCGCCGTTCATCCACCATCGCAAGATCGTGGAGATCATCTTTGAGGTGCTGGTATTCCATGAGCGGGAGGATGACGGCGACCTTGTTTCCCTTCTTATCGGCGATGTATTGTTCAGCGGCGCTCATGGGTGTTTCTTTATTTAGTGTTTGTTTTTTTGTCAGGATATAACCGCTTTTTGTGTACGGCCGCCCGGTCGTGTCAGACCGTACCCCCTCACATCTCCAGAAAAGTGTCCGGTTATTATCCTCCACAAACTCTCATTTTTTATAAGGTACCAGGAAGCACCTATAGCGGGGTATTCAGGAGCAGGTCCATGCGTCCGATAAATTTTTTTGCATCTGATACGGCCTGCCGTACCTCATCAAGGGTCGGGCGGGCGTCCAGGCTGTACTGATCGTCCTGCCGTAAGCCCCGCATGTGATCGAACTGGAGGACCCATTCGTCTTCCAGTAATCCTGCTTCACGGTAGGATTCGAGATACACGCCAATGCAGTAATGGCTTTTCTCCCGGATCCCGTCACGGATGAGAATTGCACGGGCCGCGTGGAAATATCCCATGTATGCCGCCATCAGTGCAGACCGTACCGCACCGGCATCGCAATCATACCCGGCCTCGGTTACCCACTCGCGGGCCTGTGCGAGGGACTGCATCGCCTTCTCGTCTGAGGGTGCAACCTTTCGCAAAAGTCCGCGTTCGTAACACTCGTCAAGACGTGTCAGGGGATTCACCTTCGAGTGTGATCGATTGTTTTACAAACGACCGGTAAAACGGTTCATCAGAACTTTTGAGCCCGGCAATTTTCTCTTTTGTCAGGACCAGGATATGAACTTCGGCAGAAACTGCACGCGATACCTCCCGCTCAAGTTTTGCGACCATCACACCGGATGGCAGGGTTTTTACGTACACCCAGAGGTCGATATCGCTCTCATCCGTGTTTGTTCCCGCGGCCCAGCTCCCGTAGATGCCGGTGCCGGATGCCCATGCCGGTTTTTTGAATGCGGCGGCGACAAGATCGGTATTGAGCAGACGTTTTACCGCAACAGTCACCGGGGAAAATTTCAGCCGGTACGTGCGGTCGGTTCTCGCAAGCAATCCTTCGCGTTCGAGCAGGGCGAGGTACGGGGAGACGAGGCCTTTTGACAATCCGGTCTTTGCGGCGATCTGCTGCACGGTGCATGCCGGTACGAGAAGGGCAGCCCGGAGCAGGGTGATGCGTTCACTGGTCCGGAAGAGTGCGGAGAGATCATGCAGTCGTTCGTTCATAGTCCCTGAACTATTGGTTCACGCTCCATGAACAAAATGTTTACGATCCGTGAACAATGGTTTGTCTACGATATCCCGCTCGCGATCATGGGGGGGTGATCCCCCTACCTATGGTGTAAAGTGACATCGTGTCCTTTTCATCCGTTATTATGTTTTTACACTGCCTGTGTCGTGGATTGGTAAGCGTGTAAAAATTCTTCTTTTAGATCCGGTTGAGAATGAGAACAAGAGATCGTTAAAAACCGTCTGGGAGAGTGGCTTGTTTTGGTTTTCGTTTTAAAAGATCACCAATAATAGATTTTACATTATCAACATTTTTTGGAGGGATATAAATCATTTTTTCCTTTAAAATTTTTTTAGCCCGTTTAAGTTCAGTGGGTTTAATTTCTTTGGTTGCAATTAACACCCATTTATCGGCAAATTCATTAATTTCAGTCAAATTTGGAAGTGTATCTTTTATTGAGGGCGTATCTTTACATTCTAAAATAATACACTCTTGATTATCAACAAAAATCCCGTCAACTTCAAATGCGATTCCCTCTTCCCCTTCACCAGTAACAAGAATTTTCCCTAATGTAAAATTAAACTCATTTAATTGTCGCCAGACATACCATTCAAGCCAATAACCTTTTCTGTTATTTTGCACATCATAGAGAAATTCATCAAAATCATTATCGAGTATGTATTTTGGAGTTACATAACGAACATTGTGACAGTTTGGGCATTTTAGGTTAACATTTAAAACATTATTTTTTGGATCGTCTACAATTAATTCATACTCGTTACAATAGATACATTCTAGAGTCTTGTTAAATTCAAACACTCCGTTATTGTAGGCAAAATCAAAAAATTTTAAAAAATCATTGGGTTTTATTTCAATAACCGGTTTATATGAGTTTTGAGTGATTTTATTTATTTTACCACATTTATGACAAGTAATTTGTTTATTTTCGGGTAACGTAAAATTGTCATTTGTAATATTTGGTTTATCCAATGGAGCTCCACAAGAACAATTTGCGCAATAAATAAAAGATGTATTTGATTGTTTAAGTATCTCTTGAAAATCGTCAATATTTCTTAATGGCTCAATGAAAAAGTCATTTGGTTCGCGTTTGATTGTATTAAACAGCACTCTGCACGATGGATGTAACCGTAAATATGAAAATAGTGCGTCTGCGGCGTCATATGAGTTAAATTTCTCGATTTCCTTCGCAGAATCACTCTTTTTTACCCTATAACCGCGCGTTTTAAAAAACTGTTCAACTTTTTTATCCATTAACGTTCATCCGAGAGTACGGTATCCACATCTGGGGCAAACATAAACTTGTACCATGCGAGTACGTTTGGTTCTAGGATTATGCATTTGAAGTTGACCGGAAGGTTTCATCCTAGTCCCACAAATTGGGCATTGATGCATTTCTTTCTCAGTAGTTCCTTCATCATCCCCATTATTATTAATTTCCAATTTATGTTCAGTGGGTTCATTTTCAAAAGGGCACGATGTCATTTTACACCACACCTACCCCCCATTATCTTTTTCCCGGAGGGGGCAACCCCCCTTCCTCTTGTGTGTGGGAAGGTGGGGGCCCCCATGGTTCCAGCGCTACAACCCTGCATTTCGCGTGGAGTCATCGACCGTGCGTGCCGGAAACGGCCGGGGGGAGGAGTGGTGTTGCGGGGAATCTCTGGGATGAGGCGGCAACCAGGGGGTCTCTCATCACTGTCCCCCTGCCGGCTCGAACACATTACGCATTTCTTTAATTTGGCAAAGCTGATGATTCACTTATCCTGTTTTTCCGTTATTGTTGCCAGATCATGAGGGAAAAGGAAAACCGATTTGTTTTAGAGGTATCTACATTTTTAAAGAGTAATTTTGATCAGGTAATAATTTGATAGGATTTTAATATATTGAGAATTTATTTTTCAATATGGTACAGTCTCAAATTGTTGAAGATGAGGAACCGCCTACAGACTTTTATCCAGCAGGATTTCTTCATTGCGATGCTGAAAAACTTCGAATAAATTCTGTTACTATTGATGGGCTAAAAGGATTTAATGAGACTGTAATCGAATTGCGTCCTTTAAGTATTTTGACCGGCCCCAATAATTCAGGAAAATCTACGGTATTGCAAGCGATAGGTTTAGCCTTTGAATGTATAAGAAGGACAATTGATTATGACAAATGGAAATTTACTCAAAGTGGTAAAGCCGTCTTTGAGTTGGAATTTTTGCCTGTCAATCATCCAAAGGATTTATGGTTCGAAACTATCACAAAACCGACCAAAGATAAGGAAAGGATGATCAAAGTCAAATTAAAATTTTCAAATAATATTGAATTAACGGCAAGAATTCGGTATTTGTTTGGATTTCTTAACGTAGGACTTGAAAACGCTCCTACAGACCTTACAACAGATCAGGTTAAACAAATTGCGGACGCAATACCAATTCTAATTCCTGCAGCACCTGGACCAGAATCCCATGAAGAAAGACTTCTTCCTGCGAAAATACAGCAAATATTAAGTGTTCGACAACCCAGCAAAATTATTAGAAATATTATTTTTGAGCTCCAACGTGAAGATAAAAAAGAAGAATTAAAATACATTCAATCTGTGATAACAAAATATTTTTCTTTAACCTTAAATGAAATAAAATATGATGAAACGAGAGATATTGCAATTCGCGCCCCAGTTAAAGAAGGAAAATATCAGTTAGATGTAATTTCCGAAGGTTCTGGATTTAATCAAATATTGTTATTGGCTTCAGTAATAGCTTGGCGAAAACCAACCATCGTCTTATTAGATGAACCCGACGCACATCTTCATTCATCAATTCAAACAAATTTACTGGAATTTATATCAGATTTGGTAGAAAGATATGATATCCAAATAATATTGGCTACGCATTCAAAAGATTTGATTGGACAAGCACCGATTGATTCAATAATCCCTATTGATCGAACTAGAAAAGAAATAAAACCGCTTCAATCAATTGATCATTTATTGCTAGAATACCGAAGACAGGGTATTATTTCAAATGTTGATTTAGCGTTACTTTACCAAACAAAAAAATGTTTGTTTGTGGAAGGAATACGCGACATTAATCCGCTGCGGTTAATTTCTGAAAAATTTAATATTGATTTATTCCACGGTCGAAACCAAATCGTATTATTTGATCTTGGGGGCGTTGATAAAATGTCGAACCTCCCTGATTTGGTCCGCCTTTTTGAAAAATTAGTCGGTGCAAGTCTCCAGTGGGGCGTAGTTCAAGATAGTCATTCAAATATTCCCGTGGTGAAAGAAAAAATAAATGAATCGGCAAAGAATCTAAAAATTCCATTGTTCCATCAGTGGCAAAGACATTCAATGGAAAATTATCTTATCGAACCAGTGCTTTTGAAAACCGCAGTTGAAAAGAAAAAAACAGAGATTTCATTAGATAAAATTAAAGAATTACTCTCTATTGTTGTATCAAAAATCCAAGTTGATGCAGAATCTGATCTAATTGAAAAAACCGAAGTAGCATTCAAAAAATTTGAAATAGCCGGAGATCCAAGAAGAGCCGCTGTGGAGTATAAAAATTCATTAGATACATTAGAAAAGAAATTGGCAGTATTTCCCGGCAAAAAAATTTTGGGCGGATTTATTGAAGAACTACAAAATAAATATGGGATTCAACTTAGGCTAACAGAAATATTGAATGCTATTAATGAGACGAATATTGATCCAGAAGTGAAAGATTGCCTGTTTGAAATAAAAGCATATTTCGAAAAATTGTAATGTTATATTTTCAATAATTAAATTTATGGAGATTTTGATATAATCACTCGCTTTCCTCATTTTCACCGCCCACCCCCTAATATGCCAGCACACCCCAACTAAATTCTTAACGCCATTCACCTCATCCACCTCGTCGACACCCATCTCGGTCTCGCGGCCTTTTATCTGGCTGGACCCGGAGAGCGTCATGAACCTGCGCGAGAAGCAGATCAATAACGATTTCCTAGCGGCGATTGATTCGATCATCCGGCAAAAGCCCGATGCATTCATCCACGCGGGCGACCTTTTTGATACGGTCGGGCCCAGGACCCGGGCCTGCACGACCGTGCCCGGAGCGCCCGGACGGCTCAACGCAGCCGGTATCCCGCTCGGGATAATCGCCGGGAACCACAGTACTTCATCAAATCCGATGAGAAAAACGAAAAGAGCATATCTCCCCGTCACTGCCGAAGATGCACCTCAAAAAATTCCCGGTCTCCGTGAGGAACAGATATCCCGCAATTTTGTTCCCGAAGTTTACCGCACGAAAAACTGCGTTTATTCTTCCGGCCGTGCATGCGCCATTTCAATAAGTTTTCCCGCAAGCCCGCGGACTGCCTGCCATGCCGGGCTGTTGTCCGGGATACCGGAGACCGGGGTTGCCGCAAGATCGGCAGCTTCGACCGCGGGATCTTCCGGGATGGTGGCTATCGGTTTCTCATCGCCGATATCCACCGGTGCCGCACCGGATTTGTACCGGTTGAAGACCACGTGGATCCGGGATGATTCAAGCCCGAGCTGGGTGGCGATCTCCCGTATCCGGGCGATTGTCCGCAGGCCCCGGGCCCCGGGATCGCTCACGATCAACAGCACGTCCGGTTTTCCGATCGTGCCCCGGCTGATGTGCTCCATGCCGGCCTCGGTGTCGATCACAAGGAACCGGTAATCGCGCTCGAGCTGCTGCATGCACTCCGAGAGGAGATCGTTTGCAAAACAGTAACAGCCGGTGCCCTCGGGCCGGCCCATCGCGACGAGATCGAACCCCTGCGATTCCACCAGTGCCTGCCGGAACCGGAACCGCACGTAATCGTGCCGGTTCATGCCCGGGGGAATATTTCTCGTGAAGGCTTCTTCGCGCATGCTCCCCAGCGTCTCTCTGACTTCGACACCGAGGGCTTCATGGAAGTTCGCGTTCGGGTCGGCATCCACGGCAAGCACCGGGCTCTCGCCGGCAGCGATGAATGCCCGCACAAGGAGCGAGCTGATGGTGGTCTTGCCGGTACCGCCTTTTCCGGAGAGTGCAATCGTAAACGGGCGTCGGGTCATGGTAACAGGTCTCAAGTAAATAAAACAATCAGGGAATCTTCGCTTCTGCCCGGATCCTCCGGGATATCTCGGCGGCTGCCCGCTGGATCGCGAGAGCGCCGTTCCGGTCCGCAAACCGGATCCCGCAGCTCGGGGTGATCAGCGACTGCGCATCGAAAAGTTCTGCCGGTACCTGCTTTGTCAGCTGGGTGCGTATCGCGCAGTAGCGTGCATACAGCGAGTCGACTGTCTCACCGGCAAAGAGTTTGTACTCGGCAGGGACGATCCCCCATGCGACAACGCCGCCCCGTTCCATGTATTCCCTGATGGAATCGGCATAGAGAAGGAATTCTTTTGCCGTCGAATATGCATCAAGTGAGATCATCGAGGGGTCAAGGCTGATGACAAATCCCCAGTCTGTATTCGAGCAGCAGTGGACGCCAAGCCCGCCTTTTACAAGCGACGCGATATCGTGCCAGCCGGAACGGACAGACTCCTTATCGAGCGGCACGACCGACGAGCCGAGCGAGGCAAAGTAAGGTTCGTTCAGGACAACGAGCGTCTCTTTGACACCGGTCCGGGCCTGCATCTCATTTTCGCACCAGCGCGCCTTGAGCGCGATCATTTTCGAGAGGACATCGGCAAGCTGGGTGTCGTAGTAGATCGGGCGCTTGTCTGCATCGACAACCTGCATCCCGAACGTCACCGGCCCGGTCACCTGGCACTTGAGCGCCTGCGCCTGCGGGAACTGCCGGGTCATCATCTCGGCAAACGCGGATGCATGCGCACGGTCAAGGCCGTACGGCGAGAAGTTCTCCTCAACAAAGTCCAGGTACACCTGCTCCATGGCGGCCGTATTGTCCCGGGTGCTGTCGTACAGCAGCCGGTCCTCGCGGATCACCTGGCCCGGGAGCTGGGCGGAGTCGTTAAAGACGATGCTTTCAAGGAGGCCGCGGTCCGGGAGCGTGGGGGCATACGGGAATTCCGGGAAGATGTCGAGCACATCGCTGCACGCGAGCACCGGGTCGGTATGCGGGAGGGCACCGACACCGGTTGCCCGGGAATTCGGGGGTGGGATCATCCGTGACATTCAGGTCACCTCTTTTTTCTCCCGGATGGATTCGAGGAGTGCCTGGACCCGGGGGAAGAGAGAGAGATCGGTGTGCGGCAAAAAAGCGCTCGATGTGTATTCGTCCATAAATGATGGCTCCGCATTGAGCTCGATGTAGGCGATCTGGCCCGCGATCCCATCAAGAAGTTTTCGCTTCCTGCGGTTGATAAGCGCGAGGTTAGCACCGGCCACTGCACCGTTCCCGATATTTTTGATCCGTTCGAGATCGATCTCCGGGATCAGCCCGACGATCGTCGCATTCTTTTTGTTGATGTAGTTGCCAAAGGCCCCGGCAAAATAGATCGTGGTAATATCGAGCCGGGTCACCCCGGCTTCCTTCATGAGCGTCACGCAGGCGGCATGAATGGAGGCCTTGCTCATAATAAGGTTCTTGATGTCGTTTTCTGTGATCACGATATCTTTCCCGATATCGGTCTCACGCGCCCACGCGATGACGTACTCCGGGAAGTGTGCGCCGGCGCGGATCCGTGGATTTTTGATCTCCATATTTATCCGCCCGGTCCGGTCGATGACTCCTGCCGAGAGCAGTTCGGCGAGGATATCGATGAGACCGGAGCCGGTGATGCCCTTGGGTTTTGTCCCGTTGATAGTGGAGAATGTGGGGGTAAGGGTGACCGGATCGATCGTGATCTTCTCGATTGCGCCGGGGTTTGCCCGCATCCCAAAGAGCACCTCGCCACCTTCAAGCGCCGGCCCGGCAGCTCCTGCGCAGGAGAACATCCACTCCTTGTTCCCGAGCACGACTTCGAAGTTTGTCCCGATATCGACAAGGAGCGAGATCTCCTCGTTCTCGCTCATACCGCAGGCAAGGATGTCGGCGATAATATCGCCCCCGATAAAGTCGCTCACGGCCGGGAAAGCAAAGAGCCCGCAGTTCTTGTTGCAGGTCAGACCGATCCGTGCGGCAGCGACCGAGAGCGCCCGCTGGACAACCGGGACATAGGGTTCCTTGATGATGTACGCGGGATCGATCCCGAGCAGCATGTGCGTCATCACGGTGTTTCCCGCGATCACAACTTCGTAGATATCCTCACGATCGATCCCGGCAGTATTGGACGCTGATGTCAGCGCGGCGTTAATACTCTCAACGGCAAGCGCCTGAAGTTTCTCGATCCCGTTCTTCTGGGCATAATTCACGCGGGCAAGGATATCCTCCCCGCAGCTGATCTGCCGGTTGTAGTTGGAGGCAACCGCAGCGACTTTGCCCGTAATAAGGTCCCAGAGGTACGCGACGACTGTGGTGGAGCCGAGATCGACTGCCGCCCCATAGAGACGGTGCGAGGTATCATTCTCCTGGAGATCGATGAGCCGGTAGCCACCGGGCACAAGGGCGATGGTACCGGTCACCTTCCAGTCGCTGTGCCGGAGCAGGGCGGGGATCTCGCGCATCACTTCAAGTGGCGCATACATCTTCTCCGCAACCGGGCCGCCCGTCTTCTGGATCCCCCAGAGCAGCCGCGAGAGGTCCGGCGACGGGTCGGCAAGGGTCGGCGGCTGGAGTTCGACATAATATTTTTTCACGGACGGATGGAACTCGATCTCCGTGTCTATACCGTTCACGAGAATTTTCTGTTCCTGGATCAGCGTACTTTCAGGAATAACGACCTGGAGGTCACCCTGGATCGTAGTCACACAGGCAAGGCATGCGCCTTTTTTGAGTTCCTCTTCAGTAAAGAACCGTCCGTACTTCTGCCGGTCGAATTCGATCTTGCCGGACTGGACATAGACTACGCATTTGCCGCACTTGCCCTGCCCGCCACAGACAACGTTCATGTTGATGCCGGCGCGCTGGGCGGCGTCGAGAATTGTCGTCCCTCGGGGTGTAATGATCTTGTTATACCCGGGGAGGAAGGTAACAGTGCGCATTTAGGGTTTCCATTCCTCGTGGAGGAAGTCGCCGATCTCTGCCGCGTCCCGGGGTCCGACCAGCACTTTCCAGCCGGTTGCTTCTTCAATCCGTCCCGAGAGGGGGGCTGAGTATCCGGGAATAATCAGTTTCCGGTGCGTGACCTCGTTTTCCACGCCGAATTTCTTTATCGCGTCCCGCACCAGCGTCTCGTTGAGCTTGCCGGCTGCAACTGACGTGAGCACCGAGAGACCCTCAGTATCCACGATCAGCATGAAGCAGGGGACCCGGCTGGATTCGAGGTATCCCTGGAGCGTGAAATACGTGAGGGAGAAGTTGACCGTCATGAGCACCGGTGCATCCCTGCCCGGCGTACCGACACGGTACAGCCCGGGGTTCATCTGGATGGGTTTCTGCGGGTCGGTATAGATATTCTGGCGGAGGGTGAGCGCAGCCTTTGCAGAGGCCGGGGAGAGAGGGGAGGTGACGATGACAGAGGCGTACTTGACAATACCGAGGGCAATGGCTGCATCCTCATCATCGAATGCTGTTGCATCCAGGTATACCGGGTACCCCAGATCCGGGACTGCCCGGGTAATGGCAAGCTGCCGGATCGCGGTCGACCGGGTAATAAAATCCCCCAGCGTCTGCGGGGCGGGATCGATGAGGAGGTTTGTTACACCCTCTGCGACGCAGTCTTTTGTCAGCCGGGCGAGTGCTTCAAGGGAGGGAGCCCGCACCACGAGACGGCACCCGTGCTGTTTTGCAAGGGCGCACACCGGTTTGTAGTTTTCCGGCGTTGCCGCACAGATAAGGGGATGGTAACTCCCGCACAGGACAAGCGCAGCGGCAAGGGCAGCCGGGTTATCCGAGACAAGGACTTCAGGAAGGCCGGCGGTTTTTTCCACGGCGGCAACAGCCTTTGCATACGCTTCAGCCGTTCCGCTCGTATTAACAATGGCCGTCCCGTTGAATTTCAAATCGGCACCGACACGGGACAAAGTTTCATCGCGCACCCGGGCAGTGATCGCCATGATCTCTTCTTCGCTCACTGTATCCTCGATCTTAAACATAATCCCCGGGGGATGGTAGAATGTCTTGTCATGACGGTACAGGACAAATTCCTCGCCGACCGCAAACGAACGCTCGCCAACCCCGAGTTTTACGAGTTTTATCGGCGGCCGTGTCGTTGCCCCGAGAACAGACTTTGCGTTCTCGTCCAGGTACGGGCAGAGCTCGATATCGGCTTTGCCTGCGGCAAGTTTCATCGCAAAGGTCAGGCAGGTAGGATCACCGCATTCCTTGCAGTTTTTCTTTGGGAGGAGCTTGTAGATATCCAGGGCCTTGAGTGCCATGTTTTACACCCCTGACCGGGTTTTGAGCCCGGTAAATGCTGCCTTGAGCCGTTTTACCGTGTCCGGGTGACGGACGCAGATAATCTCCGCTCCTGCAACGGCAGCGGCAAGGCTTGTCGCAAGTTCCCATTCCACGGCGATAGCATTTCTGACATCTGCATCAGCTTCACGTACCTCTTTTATCGTGAGCGAATCCGAAGGGGCGCAGATCATCGGCATCGCAAGATCCGCACCCCCCTTGAGCGCGGAGAACCGGATCCGTTCCATCGCAGAATAGGAGTACTCAAACCCGTAGCCGAGCGCGCCGGTATAAGGATCGATAACGATGTGATCTTTCTGGACGCCGATCTCCGAGAGGAGGATATTGAGCTGCTTTGCAAGGTTGATATCGATAGGAGACTGCGCGATAATTGAGTGATTGTACGCAAGGGCCGCGGCAGCGATGCTCCGGTACCGTCCGGCCTCCGCGGTCCCGAGCAGGAGACGTTCTCCCTGCCCGGTCTCCCCGCATTTTAAAAACACCTCGCTGTCGATCTTCGGCTCGTTGCTCCCTTCGATAATGAGCGGCAGCGTTGTCGAAGCAAGAACGGTCTCAACCGTTTTTCCGAGTGACAGGATATCGGAAAAATCCCGCTGTTTGGTGCTCGTGAGGCAGAGCCGGACGAGATCCGCTCCATAGGTGGTCTCGGCAGTCTTTGCCCACGCGCCGGGATCATGGACGAGATCCCCGCAGAACTCGTTTACGATCGCTGACCAGTACCGCGGGTCATCGCAGATCTCAAAGGCAATAAGCGGCGAGGGTGGCGGGGTGCCCTTTTCCATGAATGGCAGGGTGGTGCCGCCACCGATCCGGTAGGTGCGCGACCGGGTGCCACCCTCGGCACGGGTTGCGCCCAGAATAACTTCTCCCACTGAGTTAGTCCAGCCAAAGTTCGGGTCAGGTATCATCTCTCGCCTCACATCAGGGGGTTCATCGCAAGCGCCGGGTGGCCGACACGGGCGAGAAAAGAGATCAGGTCCTCAATGGTCGCTGCACTATTCTCATCGGCAATCTTTAAAAAGAGGTCAGGATGTCCCTTTGCCGCGAGCAGCGGTACGAGCCGGGGTTTAAGTTCTTCTTTTAACTGTGCCGGCATCCAGACCAGGCGTTCTATTCCGCCCTCTCCCTGAAGGAACCGGTCCGATAGGATATAATTCTTCGAGATCCCGGCAAAGCCCGGGGTCTGTGCTCCCCCGCCAATGGTGCCGGCAAGGGTCGAAAATGTCATGCCCGAGGGGGTCATGCCCTTGTATTCCCGGTTGACAACCATGATCCCGTTTACTTCGGGAAGCATCAGGGCGATTGCCTCGAAACACCCGCAGCAGGTCATCGGGAATTCCATCACGCTGTAAAGAGAGCAGCGCTCGATCTCACCGTGGCTCGCTTTTTTCACGAACCGGTTCACGCCTTCGAACTCACCATTCTGGGCATTCACCAGTGCCCCTTTCTCGACCGGCTGGTTCGCGCCGGATGGCGAGATCTCGTACGCGATCTTCCCGTCAAGCCAGCTGATCGCCCCGCAGAGGGCCGGCCGCTCCGGGGTGATCACGCAGACGTGGTTCGGGGCAAACGTCTGGCAGAGCGTGCAGGAATAATAGGTATCGACATCATTGTCGTGCATTCCTTTGATTCGGGCATCCCGCTCTTCGTAAATCTTCTCCGCTTCCTTTTTTCCCGCGACTACCTTGTCCTGATCGGTGATAAGGGTCACCGCAACCGCATCGAGGAGCTGGGGAAAATCCATCCGGAACTTACTGGCAAGGAGTTTTCCAAGATGCTCGATCTTTACTCCTTTACTAAATGCTTCCTTTGATATCCGGACCCAGATGAGATCACGCTGGGCGACATGCCATGACCCCTCGCCATAATTAATGAAGTTGTGGATCCGGCGTTCAAGAACCGGTTCGTAGTCCTTTTTCATTGTTTTGCCGGAAACTTCGATGACAATACCCAGGGGGTAGGCGGCGCCCTCCTTCATGGAGCCGATCTCCGGGCCGATCACGGTTACTTTCCCATCCTCAATCTCACCGGGATTTCGCATCCGCAAAAGTTCAAATGCAGGAGAGCGGCCTCCGCCAAACTCGACCTGCATCTCCTCTTTTCTTATGCTCTTTCCTTCAAACGCCGGCGAGCAGGCCATCGGGATGGGAATTGCAGTCACTGTGACCCGGATCCCTTTTATATCCATGCCGGTCCGTACGACATCCGAAGGTGTTGCAGGTGTCCAGTCCCCGCTTTCGTATTCGCCAAGAGAAAGGATCGGGAATCCCAGCACACGCATCCCGTCGACAAATGCGATCTCCTCATCAGAGAGGCCGGGAAATACAATCACTATCGCTTTTGCCCGTTCTGCTGCATACGTAAGCAGCCGGTGGGTGTCACCCGGGGAGACACCGCCGAACATCATCGCGACCCGTGCAACGATATCGACAAAATGGACGCTGTGCAGGGGTTTTGAACCGAGGGGGATAAGCCGGTAATCGAGACCCAGTTTCACACCGGCAGAAGAGAGTGATGGGATGACACCGCCGGAAAGGAACGTAAGCATGTATTTTTCCTGGAGTTCGCGGCAGATCGCAGCGGCGCTTTCAGCACTCTTTGGGGTGCCGACAAGAAGTGCAAGGCCAAGAATGCTCCCGTCAACGAGAGAATATCCCAGTTTCCGTATCACCGTATCGCTGATAAATCCCGTGTACGGTGCAGGTTCTTTTCCGTCTGCAGCAGTCGCCTCCGCAAGCAGGCACTCGGCTGCAACGAGCGGGTTGCTGCCGGTCTTTGTAAAAACATCTGACGCAGTGCTGCGATCGTGCACCGCGATCCCCGTCAGGGCATACGATACGGGAAGATGGTAGGCTGTGTCCTCGTAAGAAAATTCGCGAGATATAGAGGCCATTTTATTTTTCAATTGCTCATTTCCGGTTTTTTTGGCCAGCGTAACGTCGGTCAGGAATATCCCCTCCAATTATGGGTTACTGCGCAGCCATACATATAGTTTCGTTATGAGTGCAATCCTTTGCCGACACCGGTCCTCATCCCGGCTCGTGAAAAGGTTTTATTTTGATGAAAAAGTCAATAACAATATTTATTCCCTCACGGAGATATTCTCTTTAAGGTGAGGAAAAGAAATGCGTTTCAGTAAAATCCCGGGGATTTTTCCCGCGGTCCTTCTTCTGATTATCCTGTCATTGTGTATTGTGCCAGCCTATGCAGACAATGGCGGCATATCCATCACTTACCGGGGTGCCGGCGGTTACTATGTCGGTGACAGTATTGCATTTGACGGAAAGAATACCATCGGCAACACGACCGTAATAAGGATCACCGGCCCCGGACTCCCGGCAGCAGGTGTCCCCCCGTATAACCTGACCGATATTCCGGGAACCGGGAACACCGCAGTCACGGACGCATCGGGAACCTGGGCCTTTTACTGGGACACCTCCCGTACAATCGGAATTGAAAACCTGTATACCGCCCAGTATACGTTAACGGCATATGACCTGAGCCACCCGGAGATCACTACCTCGGTCTCCATTATGCTCAAAAAACCGGAATTTTACGTAACGATGAGCCCGAATCCCGCAAGAATTGATGATTATATCCAGATAGCGGGTGATGCGGAGAACGGGGCAAGCTCACTTGAGATCAATGTGCTGGACTCTTCAGGAAACAAAGTGCACACGTTCACCTCACCAGTCAGTGCAGGAGGATTCTTTAATTATGGATTCCACGTGGATATGCCGCCCGGCCAGTATACGGTCACGATCACCAGTCCCTCGATGCTTCAGAGTCTCACAAAAACTCTGACAATTACTGCAACAAATACAAATGCAACAACTGTCGGGAATGCCACTGCGGGTCAGGCTGTTCTGCCGGGTACAACTGTAACAGGAATTCCAACCCAGCCGGCGGCCAACCCCACAAATATGCAAACTACTGTTTCACCGGTTAATGGAACCCTTATCGTCTCATCAAAACCGGTTGGCGCATCGGTTTATCTCGATTCAGCAATGGTGGGAAAAACTCCCCTGACGCTTGACTCAGTCTCTCCGGGAGCGCACACGGTAGAACTCAAATCCCCCGGTTATCTCTCCGTTTCTATTGACGTTGTAGTTTCCGCAGATAAACCAACAGAGATTTCACCGGAAATGGTGAACGCACCATCAGGAATCCCGTTGTCACCCTTTGTGGCAATCTTCGGTTTTATTGGTGCAATGGCACTTTTCGCAACAATACGAAAAAGAATACCATAATCAGAATCTCCGGACTACCGGGACAGGTGCCCGAAAAGGCACCAGTTTTTTATTTTTACAGGAACAAGTTTCATTCCTGCAAACGAGGCTCATTATTTTGGAAAAATTTGGATTTATTGCACATATGCCGGATGAACCCGGCTCTCTTGAGCGGGCTGCCGGGATTATCAAAAAATATGAGGGCAATATCAACCGCATCCAGTATGATCGCAGGATCGATCCCTGTACGGTATTCTATGAGGTAACCGCATCTGCAGATGCGTATGCGAGCATCACGAGCGATCTCGCGGCTATTGGCTACCTCCAGACTTCCTTGAAGCCGCTGAGTTTTCTCAAATTTTCTGTGCATATCCCCCATACGGCAGGTTCACTCTGTCGCTTCCTGAAATATACAACAGATTCAGGTGCAAATATCGGGTTTATTGATTTTGATGATGCCGGAAGACATCCGGATCGTCTGACAGTCAGCCTGAACCTTGAAGACACCACCGCTGTCGACCGGTTGCTCGATGAACTGAAATCACGCTACCAGATTGAGATCCTCGAATACGATACAACGGGAAAGCATCTTGATGATACAATCTTCTATGTCCGGTTTGCCCAGGAGATACGGGAGCTGATCGGGGAATCTGAGAATACATTCCTGCTCTCGTTTCTGGCAGACACCAACCATATCGCACAGGAACTGATGAACCGGGGGAACAATCCCCGCCAGGTCTTCGACAGCGTACTCCTGACCGGCAGAACCCTGCGTGCCACGACAGGCCGGAATTTCTATGCGGACGTCCAGAAAATCCGCGTAACCCCCCGTATCGACCTGTTCTGTTTCCAGATGCCCTGCGGCGGGAGTATCTATATCCTGGTCACCCCGGATGAGGCTCTGATGATCGATACCGGTTATGGCATTTATCACAGCGATGTCATGGCGATGTTCTCGCACTACGGTCTTGGCGATGAGCTCCGCTTTAGCCAGATTATTATCTCCCATGCGGATGCGGATCACTGCGGCGCCGGGGGATTTTTCCCGGCAGGTGTGCTCATGCATACGGGAACCCGGGATATCATCAAAACGAACAACCGGGCATATGGTTCGCGGAGCGAGCATTCTGTCCTCGAAGCGTTTTACACCAAGATGATCAATCTCTTCTCGCAGATCAACCCTTCAAAAAAGATTACCTGTCTTCCGCCAGCCGGTGTGGCAATTCGCAGTATCTTTCCGGTTCTTGGAACTGTCAAAATTGGCGATCTCGAACTCGAAGTGCTTGAAGGGCTGGGCGGCCATACGTACGGACAGATTTACCTTTATTCAGGTTCGGAAGGTCTGCTCTTTACTGCCGATGCGGTCATTAATTTTTCCAGCCTCACCCAGGAACGAGCGGCCTATAACTCGCTTGCGGATTTTCTTGTTACATCCGTAAATGTTGACAGCGATCTCGCGCGTAAAGAACGTAAGGCACTTCTCGAACTTGCGGCAGAAACAGATCGGGCGCTTGTCCCGCAGCAGAAACGCTGCCGGATCTGTGGCGGTCACGGTGCAGTCTCGGTTCTCGAGAATGGGAAACTGGCACCCTATGGTGAAATTATGAGATACAGCGTCACGGACTCTTAAAACAAGAATACCCTTTTTTTGCCGGTAATACTCCCCAATTTCGTTGCCCGTTTTTGTTGATCCGGTCATAATATCCTGGCAGACACGAAATTCTCATCTACTATTGGGTGGCATCATTCTTACGAGAAGGATGGAAAATCACAGGGTTCAGGAAATGATGCAGCTGATGGCATCAAAGATCCGGGCGATCGCGACTACAATTTCAGATAAGGATGTGGATGCGTTCATCACTGAGATCCTGCATGCACGGCGCATTTATGTGATGGGTGCAGGACGGTCGGGGCTCGTCGCGAAGGGGTTTGCCATGCGCCTGATGCACCTCGGTCTCCAGTCGTATGTTGTTGGCGAAACGATCACACCCGCGCTCCAGAAAGGCGACGTCATTGTAATCTTTTCAGGATCCGGAAAGACAAAGACCGTGGCAGATATTGCCGAGACCGGTAAGGAGATTGGGGCGCATATCTGCCTGATCACTTCGAACGCCAATTCACGGATAGGAAAGATTGCCGACTGCAAAGTGATCATCGAACACCAGCGTGATGAGGTGAAGGACGATGCAGCGGAGTTCGAAATCCGACAGGTACTCGGGGACCACAAATCGTTTGCACCGCTCGGGACGCTCTTTGAAACGACCTCGATGATCTTTGGCGATGCTGTGATCTCACGGCTTATGGAGATCACGAAAACCGATGAATCCGCACTCAAGAACCGGCATGCGAATATTGAATAATATCTGGTAGGGTGAGAACAGATGACTGAACACTTTTCGCCCCGGGTAAAGGGAATAGAGATCTCGGGGATACGTAAGATCTTTGAAGCGGCAGGTCCGGATTCGATTAACCTGGGTCTCGGCCAGCCGGATTTTGATACACCGCAGCACATAAAGGATGCGGCCATAGCCGCCATCCGTGCGGGAAAGACCGGGTATACGGCAAACACGGGGATTCCCGAACTCCGGGATGCGATCAGTGCCAAATTCAAAAAAGAGAACGAAGTGGCGTATACTCCCGACCAGATCGTTGTCACTGCCGGAGCAAGCGAGGCACTCCATATTGTGATGCAGGCGCTCGTGAGCGAAGGCGATCGCGTTCTCTGTGCCGACCCGGGTTTTGTCTCCTATGCAGCGCTTGCAACGCTCGCCGGGGGCCGGCCGGTCGGCGTCCCGCTGGATGAGACCCTGCATATCAATCTCGACAAGGCGCAGGAACTCATGAAGGGGGCCCGCCTCTTTGTGCTTAACTCTCCGGCAAATCCGACCGGTGCCGTGGAGAGCAAAGAATCCATCAAGACACTTGTCGAGTGTGCACACGACGCCGGTGTCACTATTGTCAGCGATGAAGTGTACGAGCATTTCATCTACGGCAAGAAACACTGGAGTGCTGCACGGTTTGGCGACAACGTAATCACGGTAAACGCGGCGAGCAAGACCTACGCGATGACCGGCTGGCGGCTCGGGTACCTTGCGGCATCTCCCGAAATTGTCGGCCAGTGCCTCAAGGTTCACCAGTACTGCCAGGCCTGCGCGACATCTATCTCGCAGTACGCGGCACTTGCTGCATACACCGGCGACCAATCAGCAGTTGTCGGGATGCGCACCGAATACCAGGCACGGCGGGACCTGCTGGTTCAGGGACTTTCCGGACTGGGCTTTTCACTTCCGCGTCCCGAGGGTGCGTTTTATGCATTTGTCCCGATGAAGCAGGCGCTCGTCCAGAAGATTATAGACCAAGGCGTTATTCTTACACCGGGTTCAGCATTCGGAGCAAACGCACCGGATTATGCCCGACTGAGTTATGCCTCGTCCCGGGACAATCTCAAGAGAGCTCTTGATAGGATCAAAAAAGCAACAGGTGAATAATATGGTAAAAGAACTTTTGCGGAAATTGTCCAATGCCCACGGGGTATCGGGCAGCGAAGGCAGTGTGTTTGCCGTAATAAAAAAGGAACTCAAAGGATATGTCGATGAGATCACCGAGGACTCCATGGGAAACCTCATTGCCGTCAAGCACGGGAATAAATCGAAAGTGATGCTTGCAGCCCACATGGACGAGATCGGGCTCATGGTAAAGTACATCGATGACAAAGGTTTTCTCCGGTTTATCACGCTTGGCGGCTGGTATGCGCCGACCCTCTATAACCAGCGCGTCATCATCCACGGGACAAAAGGCGACCGGATCGGTGTCATAGGTGGCAAGCCCCCGCATATGATGGACGACGAGGAGCGCAAAAAAGGTGTCAAGCCCGACGATATGTTTATCGATGTCGGGGCGCAGAACAGGGACGAAGTCGCGGACATTGGTATTGAGATCGGAACACCAATCACGATCGACCGGGAATTCGCCGAGCTTTCCAACAACCGGGTGACCGGGAAAGCATTCGATAACCGGGCCGGTGTCGCGATGCTCATCAAGACCATGCAGAAGATGAAATCACCTTTCACAGTCTACGCGGTCTTTACAGTCCAGGAAGAAGTTGGTCTTAAAGGGGCAAAGACCAGTGCATTTACCATCAATCCTGACTGGGCAATTGCGACTGATGTCACGATCCCCGGCGATCACCCGGGCATTGAGATGAGAGACGCTGCAATCGAGATGGGTAAAGGGCCGGTCATTACGATTGTCGACAGCAGCGGGCGTGGCCTGATTGCAAACCGCAAGGTTGTCCAGTGGCTGAAAAATGCTGCCGAGTCCCACGACATTCCGGTGCAGGTCGAAGTCGGTACCGGGGGAACAACCGATGCAACCTCCATTCACCTGACCCGGGGTGGCATCCCAAGCACCACGATCAGCCCACCTGCCCGGTACATCCACTCACCGGTTGAGGTTTTGGACATCCGGGATATCGAAGGCGGTGTGAACCTGCTCATTGCTGCGCTGAAAACAAAACCGGCATTGTAATTTTTTTCCTTTTTTATAACATAGCACGTTTAAAGAATTATATGCATTTTCGAGAAAACGTACATTACTTGGAAAAATCTGTATCCGTTAATTTGAAAGTAACAGTATATCTGATAAATTTTCATTATGTTTTGACGTCAGATTTCATCTGATTACGTATAGTCCGGTGCTGGAAAAAATCATGTTTTGGTGATCTTTTTGAGTTTTATTCTTACAACCTCCCTGATTATTCTTTACAGTGACAAGAACAACAGAGAACCAAATTGGATATATAAAACACCCAAATGATGCTATGGTAAAAATTTCAAAAGAAATAATGGAAAATTTTAACGCCCCGGCCGGGACTCGAACCCGGGTCAAAAGATCCGCAATCTTCTAGGATGTCCACTACCCCACCGGGACTTGCGTTATCTGATTACCTGCCTTACTTAAATCGTTTTCATCCCTTAAATATCTCACCTAAAAAAATTAGCGGTTTGTTAATCTAAGCCAGTTTGCAGAGAAAAAATTGATTTTATCAATAATTGGGCGTCTGCACATTAACCGGAGTCCATGTAGGTGTCGCAGTTGTTGTCGCATACTCCAGATAATTCTGCGGATGCCCGCCCCAGTATTTACACTCAGGGAAGGACTGGTTCTGCGGATCATTAAAATTGCCAACCGGTTTTACCCAGATGCCGGTCGTTGCCGTGATGTTATTCCCGGTCATCTCAACCTGAAGATCATCGGAATTAAGGATTGGTCCTAAAGATGCAGATGTGTATACGCTTAACCCCTGGGCTTTTCCAAACCCGTCCTGAAGGTAGATCTGACCGGAGGTTTTATTCCTGACCGTGATCTCAAACCACGAATACGGGGCAAAATCCGAATACTGCAGAGTTACCCAATTGTTGGCACCCTGCTTTGATTCAACGTACTTATTAACCGTGATATTGAAAGGAATGACGGTATAGTTGATATACATCGGAGGATTTTTTAGATCAAACGAAACCGCGGTCGTATTATAGGAGTAAAACTGCGTATTGAGATAGATGAGGCAGGATAAATCTGACGGAAGGGGGGTAGGAGCAGCAGTATAGATATTCGTTCCCTGAGTACTGGTCTGTTCAACAGAACCGGGTGTTACAAACGGAGTAACTGCAGTCACATACGAGGGGGGTGACGTCGTTCCCAGAGTGCTCGTTTCGGTTGCATAGTAACCACTGGAAGTCGAGGTCGTTGTGGTTGATGACGGAGGTGTTACACAACCGGCGATCAGGAGGAGAGCCGCTGTAAATACAAGAACCGTTAGACAGATACGAGTAGTCATTATCAATGTGTACAGTTTTTCCAGTTATTTATGTATATTGAAAACACCGGCTTGTATCCATCACATATAATAGCAATGACCTGCACAAAAAAGAGAATGATATAAAAAATTGTCAAAACAGTATAATATAATTAGGATTCTGTCACCGTTAGTACATCGATATGCCGGACAAAATACATAACCAATTAACGTACAATAAAGAAACACATTTTTATAAGAGGCACAGGTGATCCCCGGATGATATCGATACGAATCCCCATAATAATCCTGATAATCCTATCCGCCCTCCTCGTAGTGCCGGCGCTCGCCGGGACAAACTACCTGGACGGCACCCCGAACCTGACGGCGTATATCGCCGGGACGAACCAGTATCAGGCCGGCAGCGACGT
>Ga0181529_10002357_pt1 | contig 22721 bp, 17 predicted proteins | sample PEATcosm2014_Bin_36_FD_119763 | JGI IMG/M metagenome (GOLD analysis project Ga0181529, IMG submission 119763) | Peatland microbial communities from MTU Mesocosm Facility, Houghton, MI, USA - PEATcosm2014_Bin10_30_metaG | ecosystem: Environmental > Terrestrial > Soil > Wetlands > Peat | place... | reverse complement strand
CGCGTTCGAGCGCGAGCCCCAATTACCAGGCGTTTCGCAGCTAATTGACTTTGTGGTCGATCATCCAACCCACGGCAAAATCTTACTGGAAGTCAAAGACATCGAAAACGCATTGCCTCCGAGGGGCTTCAGCGTGTTCAATTCTTACACCCCAATCCGTGAACATATTGAAGAGGGCACACGAAAATTCAGATCTACATCGAGCTATGTGTGCGCGCTTGTCCTAGCCACACCACCAGGGAGTTTCGTCCAATTGAACGAGCCGCACATCATGCTCGGCGCTATGTATGGAGATTTTGGCTTCACAATTCCCTTTGATCCAAAGCGAGGAACCGCCGACGCCGACCAGATTTCATCGAAGTTTCTTGTAGGCAACGGAAAAATGGTTCGCAAAACTCGGCTACAGAATACACGCATCGCTGCGCTAATAACGGTTCAGCAGTTTGCGGTGTGGCATCTTGCGATGCGCAAATATATGAACACGGATGATGGTCGAACGCGCAACGAACGGGCTGGTGAACTTATACGTGGGGAAGTGGATTTGGGTGATTATGAGGCCGTCGAGATTGGCGTAACTGTATGGCAAAATGCTGTTGCTACCAAGAAACTGCCAAACGATATGTTTCGAGGAGTGATGGACGCTTGGTGGGAATTTTCCGGAGATGCACAGGCCCTTACATTCGTCGGCGAGCGTCGTCGTGCGCTGGGTATCGATGACAGCCGTTAAAGCGGTGAACAAATAATGGCAAAATCTGCTAGTCACTCCTTAATGGCAGATAGGTTAATGTCGCCAAACCGCATCCTTACCATATAGTAACCATGCGGTCCAGCAGAATCCAGCCGGAATGCCCATCACCCCCAGCCCGTTCTCCGCTTCCGGCGCATCGCGCCCCAAAGAGAAATCCCCCATTGTGATACAGTGCACCGCATTAAACGCCAACTAGAAACATATCTCCGCGCTCAAAACGCGGCATTTGCCACCCTGGACGGTCTGAATAGCTGATTGGTAGGCTCTAACCCATGGTGAACCCCATCACAGCCTGCCCATCCTACGGTGCATAGAATTGGCCATTGCGGGGCAGGGAGCAAGCGTTCCTGCTGGCTGGGATGGGGCGTTCTACGCCTGCAACCGCCAGCAAGGCCGCTAGCAAAGGGTAAATATCTGAATCTACGAGTGATCCCGACCGGGCTCTGCCGGTTGCCGGGCCGGGATCGAAACCTGAAGTTCCGCACCACGAGAAGCGCTTTTTGGAAAGGCTCTCGAACTCATCACCGGCCGAGGAGCAGCAATGTCAAGCCAGACCACGGGCAAGCACAAGACGATGCAGGAGCACGTTGCCGATTTGCGCGCCAAGCGCGAAGAGCTGGAGTTGGGCGGCGGCAAGGAGCGCATCGCAAAGCAGCACGCCTCCGGCCGCATGACCGCGCGCGAGCGCATTGCGGAACTGACCGACAAGGAGTCCTTTGAGGAGATCGGACTCTACGCGCAGCATCGCGCCACGTTCTTCGGCATGGCCGACAAGGAACTGCCGGCCGACGGCGTGGTGACCGGTTGCGCCACCATTGACGGCCGCCAGGTCCACCTTGCCAGCCAGGACTTCACGGTTGCCGGCGGGGCCGCGGGCGAGGTGCACAGTAATAAGGTTGCCGAGATGATGGACATGGCGCTCAAGACCGGCAGCCCCTTCGTCTTTATCAACGACTCCGGCGGCGCACGGGTGCAGGAAGGCATCGACAGCCTGGCCGGGTATGCCCGCGTCTTCTATCACAACGTGATGCTCTCCGGCGCGGTTCCGCAGATCTCGCTGATCTGTGGCCCCTGCGCGGGCGGCGCGGCCTACAGCCCGGCGCTGACCGACTTCATCATTCAGACCAAGCAGGGCCGCATGTTCATCACTGGGCCTTCGGTCATCAAGCAGGTGACGGGCGAAGAGGTTTCGTCCGAGGCTTTGGGTGGCGGTCAGGCGCAGATGAACTACTCCGGCGTGGTGCACCTGACGGCGCGCTCGGACGAAGAGGCAATGCAGTTGTGCCGCAAGCTGCTGAGCTTTTTGCCCTCGAACAATTTGGAAGATCCGCCGCGCTTGCCCACCACCGGCAAGGTCAAGTCCGACTCCGGGATGAACGACGTGGTGCCCACCGATCCCAAGGTGGCCTACGACATCCGCGGCGTGGTGATGCGGATTGTGGACAACGACGACTTTCTGGAGATTCAGCCCGGCTTTGCGCCCAACATCGTGATCGGCTTTGGCCGTGTGCAGGGCCGCCCGGTGGGCGTTATCGCCAACCAGCCGCTGATGCTGGCCGGCGCGCTCGATATTGACGCCAGCGACAAGGCAGCCCGCTTTGTGCGCTTCTGCAATGCCTTCAATATTCCTCTGGTCACGCTGGTGGATGTGCCGGGCTTTTTGCCGGGCATTGAGCAGGAGCGCGGCGGCATTATCCGCCATGGCGCCAAGCTGCTGTTTGCCTACTCGGCGGCTACGGTGCCAAAGATCACCATTGTGCTGCGCAAGGCCTACGGCGGCGCGTACATTGCCATGTGCTCCAAGGGCCTGGGCGCGGATCGCGTGGCCGCATGGCCCACGGCGGAGATTGCGGTGATGGGCGCCGAGGGCGCGGCGGAGATCGTCTTCCGGCGCGAGATCGATACGGCCGAAGACAAGGTGGCCAAGCGTCAGGAGCTGGTGGACAGCTATCGCAACACCTTTGCGAATCCCCAGGTTGCCGCGGGCCGGCGTCTGGTGGACGAGATCATTGAACCGGCGGACACGCGCAAGTACATTGCCCGCGCGCTGGAATCGCTGCACGGCAAGCGCGAGCTTCGCCCCCAGAAGAAGCACGGATTGATTCCACTTTAAGGAGAAGGAATGCAAATCGATATAGGTACTTTGGCGATTGCTCTGGCAGCCCTCTCTTTCCTGGGAGCCATCGGCTGCATCATTGCTCTTGGCCGTACGCGGCGCGTGCTGAAGATCCAGCAAAAGGAAGTCAGCACACAGTTGGCGAGGCTGGACGAGAAGGTGTCAAAGCTCTTGCCCGCCGCCGTTCCGCATCTGGTGCACACCAAGGCCGCCAGCGTGGATCCGACCGAGGCGCAGGACGAGCTGCTGGCCGCAGTCACAGCGGCAGCCGCGGCGATTGCCGAGCGCAAGATGCGCATCCGCTCGCTGACGCAGGTACCCACCGAATCGGAGGCCGCCACCGCGTGGTCGCAGCAGGGGCGCGTCCTGGTTCAGTCGTCGCATAACATCGGCCCGCACCGCTAGAGCGGCTGCCGGACTCAGAAAGGATTCACCCGTGAAGCTGCAGATCAAGATCAACGGCAAGACCTACGAAGCAGACGTGCAGGTAATGGATGACGACGACCTGCCGGTGCAGCCGGCACTGCCCGTCTTCCAGCCGGCGGCTGTAACCTATGCGCCGGTAACGGCCTCTGCCGGATCGCACGCGCCCAGCGCCGCGCCCTACGGCGGCGAGCAGAAGGTGCTGCGTTCGCCCGTGAATGGCCTGGTGGTGCGCATGATTGCCGAAGATGGACAGCAAGTGCAAAAGGGCACGCTGCTCATGGTTCTGGAATCCATGAAGATGGAGACCAACATCACCACCCCCGGCGTGGGCACGGTGAAGAGCATTCTCGTGACCCAGGGACAATCGGTAAAGACCGGCGACATTCTGGTCGCCTTCGAATAGCATGTTGGCCACGTTTTCCAGCGTGGCCAACATTGTTTTGAACCTTGAAGGGGGAAGTTGTGAGCAGTGTTTCTGAAGCAGTGCAGAGCGTGCCGGCGGAGTTGAGCCAGGTGCCCGGAATCAAGTTTGTCGATCACGTAGCCATTGCCGTCAAGCCCGGCGAGTTGGAGGGCCAGGTGAAGGCCTACCAGATGATGGGCTTCACCGAGGTTCATCGCGAAGAAGTGCTGGGCGGCGATCAAGTGCGCGAGTCGCTGTTGCAGATTGGCCCCGGGCCGAACCTGATCCAGCTGCTGGAGCCGCTCACGCCGGAGTCGCCTGTAACCAAGCTGATTGAGCGCAATGGCGGCCGTGGTGGCTTTGCCCACATTGCCTTCCGCGTAGACAGCGCGCAGCAAGCCTTTGACGCCATGCAGGCGGCCGGCTTCACGATCATCGACAAGGCTCCGCGCAAGGGTTCGCGTGGCACCACAGTGTTCTTTGTTCACCCCAAGTCGAGAGCCGAAAATCCCTTTGGCTACCTGATTGAAATCGTAGAAGACCCGAACAGCAAGTAACACCCGAAGGCAAATAGGAACTATGTCGACCGAAGAGTTGCTGAAGGAATTTCCGCCCGTTACGACGGCGGAGTGGGAAGCGGTGATCCACGCCGACCTGAAGGGCGCGGAGTACGCCAAGAAGCTCATCTGGCCAACGCCGGAGGGCCTGGCGGTGAAGCCCTACTATCGTGCGGAGGACCTGGCCAATGTGCCCGGGCTCAACGCGGCTCCGGGCAGCTTTCCCTCCATGCGTGGAGCCAGTGCGCGCGGTGGATGGCTGATCACCGAAGAGATTGCGGAGACCGATCCGGAGCAGGCCAATGCTGCGGCACGCGCGGCGATTGTGTGCGGCGCGGAGCAGATCGCCTTTACCGGCGTCGTTATTGGCAACCTTTCGGATCTGGGGCTGGCGCTGGCCGGGCTGGATGAGATTCCGGTGCACTTTGCCGCCGCCAACCAGAGCGTACTGACGCTGCTGGTGGAGCGGTTGGCGCATCGTCCGCAGACGGCGACCATCACTACCGGCTGGAATCCCCTCGAAGATCCTGACTTTGCAGCGCAACTGCTGGCAGCGCTGCCCGCCAACCTGCTTCCCTTCACGCTCAACGGCGCAACGTTGGAAGAGTCGGGCGCGACGGCTGTGGAAGAGGTAGGCTTGGAGCTTGCCGCGGGCGTGGATTATCTGGCCGCGATGAGCCAGCGCGGAGTTGCGGCGGATCAGGCCGCGGCGGCCGTGGGCTTCAGTTTTGCCATGGGCGCAAACTTCTTTTTCCAGATTGCCAAGCTGCGCGCCTTCCGCGAGACCTGGGCGCAGGCGGTGGCCAGCTTTGGCGGATCGGCAGAGGCCGCACAGGCCCGCATTGCCGCCCGCACCTCGCGCTGGAACCAGACCGTGTACGACGCGCACAACAATGTTCTGCGTGGCACCACCGAGGCGCTCTCGGCAATTTTTGGCGGCGCTAACTCGATCTCGGTTGCGGCTTACGACGAGTGCTTCCGTACCCCGAACGAAGCCAGCAAGCGCCTGGCGCGCAACACCCAGATCGTGCTCAAGCAGGAAGCGCAACTGGGGCGCGTAGCCGATCCTGGCGGCGGTTCGTATTATCTTGAAACGCTCACCGACTTCATCGGCAGCAAGGGCTGGGCGCTGATGCAGAAAGTTGAGTCAGTGGGCGGATACCAGAAGGCCTCAACCGATGGCATTGTGGCCGGCATTCTGGCGCAGTCCATGGGCGCGCGCATCAAGTTGATTGCGCAACGGCGCGACGTACTGACCGGCGTGAATCAGTTTGTGAATGCGCAGGAGAAGGCGCTGGACGGGATCGAGGCCAACCGCATCGATAGCGCTCGCCGCGCGGCGCAGCCCTTTGAGCAGCTCCGTTTGCGCACCGAGCGCCACGCCAAGCTGACCGGCTCCACGCCCAAGGTTCTGCTGGCGGAGATGGGCGATGTGAAGATGCGCGGCTTGCGTTCGCAGTTTGCGGGCGACTTTCTGGCCTGTGCTGGCTTTGCGATGTTGAAGCAGCGCTTCGATCAAGCCGAGGCTGTGGTTGCAGAAGATGCCGATCTGATCGTGCTCTGCTCGTCCGACCCGGAGTATCCGGCTCTGGCCGCGGCTCTGCTGACGGCTCTACGCGCGGCAGGGCGCAACACGCCGGTACTTGTGGCCGGCAATCCCGACTCGGCTGAGGAGCTGAAGGCCGCTGGCGTCGCGGACTTTGTTCATATTCGCACCAACCCCATCGAGTTCCTGACCCGGTGGCAGCAGCAGCTCGGGATCGAGGCATAACTCATGCGACCTGATTTTTCTACCATCGATTACAAGCCCCTGGCAGCAGCCACCCCCACCGCTCCGGCGGAAGAGTGGCTCTCTCTGGAGCACATTCCGGTGAAGGCTTTTTATACGTCGGAGGATCTGGCAGGCATTGAGCACCTGAACTATGCCGCCGGTCTTCCACCCTATCTGCGCGGGCCTTACAGCACCATGTATGTGATGCGCCCGTGGACCATTCGCCAGTACGCGGGCTTCTCCACGGCGGAAGAGTCGAATGCTTTCTATCGGCGCAATCTGGCCGCTGGGCAAAAGGGTCTGTCGGTCGCCTTCGATCTGGCCACGCATCGCGGTTACGACTCCGATCACGAGCGCGTGACGGGCGATGTAGGCAAGGCCGGTGTGGCCATTGACTCCATCCTCGACATGAAAGTGCTCTTCGACCGCATCCCGCTGGGCGAGATGAGCGTATCGATGACCATGAACGGCGCGGTGTTGCCCATCATGGCCTTCTACATTGTGGCCGCTGAGGAGCAGGGCGTGCCCACGGCCAAGCTCTCCGGCACCATCCAGAACGACATTCTGAAAGAGTTCATGGTCCGCAACACCTACATCTATCCCCCCGCGGGATCGATGCGGATCATTGGCGATATCTTCCGTTTCTGCTCGGAGAAGATGCCCAAGTTCAACTGCATCTCGGTCTCCGGTTACCACATGCAGGAAGCCGGCGCGACGGCTGACATTGAGCTTGCCTACACGCTGGCCGATGGCCTGGAGTATCTGCGCACCGGCGTAAAAGCCGGACTCGACATTGACGACTTTGCGCCCCGCATCAGCTTCTTCTGGGGCATTGGCATGAACCACTTCATGGAGATTGCCAAGTTGCGCGCGGCCCGTTTACTGTGGGCCAAGATCGTGAAGACCTTCCATCCGAAGAATGCCAAGTCGCTGGCTCTGCGCACCCACTCGCAGACCTCCGGCTGGAGCCTGGCCGCGCAAGACCCTTACAACAACGTGGTCCGCACCTGCGTGGAAGCCATGGCCGCTGCGCTCGGCCACACGCAGAGCCTGCACACCAACGCGCTCGACGAAGCGCTGGCGCTGCCCACCGAGTTCTCCGCTCGCATTGCGCGCAACACGCAGATCTACCTCCAGCAGGAAACCGGCATCACGCACGTTGTCGATCCGTGGGCTGGCTCTTACTATGTGGAGCGGCTGACCCATGAGCTAGCGCACTCCGCATGGGAGCTGATCGAAGAGGTTGAAGGATTAGGCGGCATGGCCAAGGCCATTGAGACCGGCATTCCCAAGATGCGCATTGAAGAGGCCGCCGCGCGCCGTCAGGCCTGCATCGACTCTGGCAGCGATGTTCTGGTGGGCGTGAATGCTTATCCTGCTGGAGAAGAGCCGGTGATTCCGGTGCTGGACATCGACAACGACGCCGTGCGTGCCTCGCAGATCCAGCGTCTGGAACTGCTCCGCCGCGAGCGTGATCCAGAAGCAGTACAGGAGGCGTTGGACCGCATTCAAGAGTCTGCTGAAACTGGCGTTGGCAACCTGCTGGAGCTGGCCGTGGATGCGGCCCGCAAACGCGCCACGCTGGGCGAAATCTCATCGGCGCTGGAAAAGGTGTGGGGCCGCTATGCCGCCACCACGCGTACCATCAGTGGTGTGTACGCAGGTGAGAGCAAGAACGCCGAGGCCTTCCACAAGGCACAGAAGATGGTGGCGGATTTCGAGAAGGCCGAAGGCCGCCGTCCGCGCATCATGATCGCCAAGATGGGCCAGGATGGCCACGATCGTGGCGCCAAGGTTGTGGCCACGGCGTATGCCGACATCGGCTTCGATGTGGACATGGGCCCGCTCTTCCAGACCCCGGCAGAGGCCGCTCGCCAGGCCGTTGAAAGCGATGTGCACATTGTGGGCGTCAGCTCGCTCGCGGCAGGGCACAAGACGCTGGTGCCGCAGTTGATTGCGGAGCTAAAGAAGCTGGGCCGTGAAGACATTGTGGTGATTGTCGGCGGCGTCATTCCGCCCCAGGACTACGCGTTTCTCTATGAAGCAGGCGCGGCTGGTATCTTTGGACCGGGCACCGTGATTCCGATTGCGGCACAGAAGATGATCGAGATCCTGAACGGCACAGTAGCCGCGAAGTAGGCACCTGGTACCTGCGGTGCGGGCATTGCATGCAGCAGACCGCTTCGGCACCTGCGGTGCGGCAGCCCGCTTCGCGTTCGTAGTGGTCAGAGTGTTCAATCCCTGGTCCCCAAGTGCGAGGGACCAGTGGCACCCACATCCTACCCTGCGGAATATGCACCCATAGAGGTTTTGTAACAGGGCACGACTTTAGTCGTTAGTCGTGCCGCAAGTGGCCAGAAATCAACGAGGATTTTAGCCCCTGAGGCATCTGTTTGGCGGAGAACTTTGAGACCGCGATGAGCGAACGGCCCGGCACTCCGGCATCGGAGCCGCCGACCGAGCTGTTGGCGCGCGTCTCTGCTCTGGCTACATCCCGTCGCCGTCCGCTCACGCGGGAGCAATACGTTGAGGCGATCCTGGCCGGCGACCGCACCATTCTGGCCCGCGCCATCACTCTGGTTGAAAGTCTGCGCGAGAGCGACCGCCTGCTGGCCGAGCAGATTGTGGAAGACTGCCTGCCGCACACCGGCAACTCCGTGCGCGTGGGCATTACCGGTATTCCCGGTGCGGGCAAGAGCAGCCTGATTGAAACCCTGGGCCGCTACCTGACCGAGGAACGCGCGGAGAAGGTGGCCGTGCTGGCCATCGACCCCTCCAGCCAGATCTCCGGCGGCTCCATTCTGGGTGACCGCACACGCATGCTGACGCTGGCCGCAAGCCCGCTGGCCTTCATCCGGCCCTCGCCCTCGCGTGGATCGTTTGGCGGCGTGGCGCAGCGCACCCGCGAGGCCATGCTGCTCTGCGAGGCAGCTGGCTTCGCGAACATCATCGTCGAAACAGTAGGCGTGGGCCAGGCAGAGACGGCCGTCCACGGCATGGTGGATTTTTTCCTTCTGGTCTTGATCGCTGGAGCGGGCGACGAGCTGCAGGGCATCAAGCGCGGCGTGATGGAGCTGGCCGACGTGGTGCTGATCAACAAGGCCGATGGCACAAACCTGCGTGCTGCCGAAATGGCACGCGCTGAAGCCGAGCACGCGCTCCACTTCTTCCCTGCCTCGGCATCGGGCTGGACACCGCTGGCGCTCACCACCTCAGCGCAAACTGGCGCGGGCGTGCGCGAGCTGTGGCAACGGATCTTGGAGCATAACCAGCTAACGCGCAGCAACGGTTCCCTGACCAAACACCGGCAAACGCAGATGCGCCGCTGGATGCATGAGATTGTGGAGCAGGGATTGCGCGCGCGCTTTGCGCTGCATCCCGCCGTGCGCGACCGCATGGCGCAGGTGGAGGCAGAGGTAGCTGAAGGCCAGACCACCGCATTCCGTGCCGCGCGGTTGCTGCTGGAGGCCTACGCGGGATCTGATGAACCAAACCATCGTTGAGTTTGGATACATCGTGAGGAGTTCGTGATGGTCATCTACCTCAGTCCTATTGTGCCTTGGTCCGCTCCGCCACAGGAAAAGCTACTGTATGGACTCTTGATCGCTGCTGTTCTGCTCCTGTTTGATCGGGCTAGGTCCAAACCCGCTAAAAGCTCCGTCAAGGGCACCATCGAATTCATGGTATTGATTGCGATCCTCTTTGGAATCTCGATCTATTTCAGCTTTTTCGCACACACGAACTGACTAAGATGCTTTCTTCTGGGCTCGCCCTGAAAGGGCGAAGTGCAAATAGCCCAGGACAACCCTGAGCGAAGCGAAGGGGTAGTCCTGGGTGTACACCCTGTGATGAGACGCGCCCTGAAAGGGCGCTGTGCAGGAGTTCCCGCGGTCTGCTTCATCTTCTCCCACCCTTTCCCGCAGAGAACGCGTGAAAGGATGGGGCACCCAGAGATCCTCAGATTGCGTTCAGGACCAGAGGGGAGCGCATCGGCCTCCCAGGTCCCAGAAGCGGGACCTGGGGCACCCACACATCCTTTGAAACCCCCATTCACACGCCATCCAACCACATTCCACCCTGCATTTCGCACTTTGGTCGCATCCAACTTTGCGCGGGATTTGATACAAAGGACGTGCATCCAATTCCATTTCCACAAGGTCTCGCCCATGAAATTTGAATTTCTTGCCGCTCTGCTTGTTTGCTCTGGTTCGCTCGCCCTTCCGGCTCAATCCTTCACCTGTGGCAATGCCAAAGCGGGCGTGACCCAGCTCAAGTCCAACTCCGTCTACTCGGACAAGGCTGCGGGCTTCGACCTGAAGACCACACCTGAGGTTGCCTCCAGCTACTGTTCGAGCGAAAAGCCCTTTTATTTTTCTGTCAACGTGCCCGAGGGCAATTATCGCGTGACGGTTGAGCTGGGATCGAATGCAGCGTCTGTGACCACGGTTCGCGCGGAGTCGCGCCGGTTGATGCTCGAGAAGATCGCCACGGCTGCGGGCAAATCGGCCAAGCGCAGCTTTGACGTGAACGTGCGTTACGTCCGTATCAACAGCGCCCCGGCGAATCTGGTGCACCTGAAGTCCCATGAGGACGAGAGCCTGGACTGGGACACCAAGCTGACGCTGGAATTCAATGGCGAGCATCCCGGCTTTCGCTCCATCACAATCGCCCCTATCGACGAACCCACCATCTACCTCGCTGGCGACTCCACCGTAGTCGACCAGCGTACCGAGCCGTGGACCGCGTGGGGCCAGATTCTGCCGCGTTTCTTCCGCACCGGCATTGTGATCTCCAACCAGGCGGAGTCTGGCGAGACCATGCGCAGCTTTGAGAATGAAAAACGCTTTGAGAAGATTTTTTCTACGATCAAAAAGGGCGACTACCTCTTCTTCCAGTTTGCTCACAACGATCAGAAGCCCGAGAACGGCGTTCCGCTGGACCTCTACCGCAAACTGCTCGCCACCTACATTGACAAGGCGCGCGCGGCCGGAGCCACGCCGGTGCTGGTAACCAGTACCATGCGCCGCGCCTTCGACGACAACGGCAAGATCAAGGACACCTTTGCCGGCTATCCGCAGGCCATGCAGGAGATCGCAAAAGAGAAGCGCGTCACGCTGATCGACCTGAATGCGATGAGCAAGACGATGTGGGAGTCGATGGGGGTGGAAGGCTCGATCAAGGCCTTTGTGCACTACCCGGCCAACACCTTCCCGAACCAGACCGCGGCCATTGCCGACAACACCCACTTCAACGCCTACGGGGCGTATGAGCTGGCGCGCTGCATGGTGCTGGAGATTCAGGAGTCGGACTTGGCGTTGAAGAAGTGGCTCGTGCCGGACGCGGGGCATTTTGACCCTGCCCATCCCGACGCGCAGCCCACCTTCAGCCTGCCCTTCACGCCGATTCCGGCGCGCGAAGGCGATGTAACCAAGGCCCGCCAAATCTAGGCACCTGCGGTGCGGCAGACGCCGCTTCGCGGCCATTGCATCTAGCCAATCGTGCAGTGCAGGCTGTTGCGCGATGCGTTCTAATGCGTAACTCCCCGCAGGCCGGAGGCAAGGCATCCGGTCGGGGCGTTCTCAAAGGCAGCGCGCTCTATTGCGGTCTTCGAAAGAGAATCGCTTCTCCGTCGAGCTTGTACTCGGCGGAGCAGCCCTCGCCGCCGCAGATCATGCCATCGCTTTGGCAAAGCTGGCGGCGGGTGATGAGCCCCATGGTGCCGCAGCGCGGACACGACATGACGGCTACATAGGGGTTGCCCTCATTCCCCATCTTGCTCTGGTTTTCGAGGACAAAGATTGTACCCGGATCCATCCGGTCAGGAATCCATTCTTCCAGAAACTGCAAGTCGGCTAACATCGTTCCCTCCCCTGAGGTGATGCTTCCGAGCCCCACCGCGAGCGGCTTGGCTCCGTCGAACTACTGCAGGCTGCGAATGTCCGCAAAGGCGTTGCGCCTCTGCTCGTGGACAGTGTTCACTGCCGGGCAGGCGGAAGTCAAGAGCAAATGGAACGGCAGGGACTCGGATGAGTTCCCTGCCGGTAAAGATTCCGCAAATGAGCTGGGCCTACCTCGATGGGTGCGCCCGCTCATAGGCATCGAGCGAGCGGTAGATCTCCACGTTGCGCAGGATGGCCTGCACGTACTCGCGGGTCTGGGTAAAGGGGATGGATTCCACAAACTCGTCCATCCCGCTGTAGGGCCCGTTGGAGCGCCAATCTTCCACGCGGCCGTCGCCGGCGTTATAGGCGGCCAACGCGTACTCCGGGGCGCCGCCGAACTTGTCCATCAGCTGGCGCAGGTAGCGCGTGCCCAACTTGATATTGAGCGCTGGGTCCATCAACTGCGAGGTTTGGAAGTTCTTCAAGCCCTCGGCATGGGCCATCTGCTTGCCGGTGCTGGGCAGCAGCTGCATCAGCCCCCAGGCATTGGCATAAGAGACGGCAGTGTGGTCAAACTCCGACTCCTGGCGGATAAGCGAGGCCACCAGATAGGGGTCCAGGTTGTTTTTGGCCGACTCTGACTTGATGGTCTCCCAATACGGCTCCGGGAACAGGATTCGCCAGTAGACCATTGGAATGGCTGGAATGGGAGCGGAGGCGGAGTAGGGAATGGCGCGTTTGGCGGCCTTCAGGGCGCGGAAGGTCTCGCCGTAGGAGGTAAAGATCTGGGCCTCGGCCAGGGCGCTGGCGGAGCCGAAGTCGGGGTCGGCGGCAATCTCGCGGGCCACGTACTCGCCCATGCCGGCGTTAGCCAGCAGGCGCGCCTTGGCCAGGTGTGGGCTGGCTTCAGGAAAGGTTTCCACCAACTTAGGAGCGGGCAGGGGCTGGAAGTGGCTCATCGAAGCTTCATTGCCGGCCTGGGTATTGCCCAGCGCGGCCAGCCGCTGTTGCGCCATCTGGGCATAGAAGAAGTGCGGCGCAACGCGGAGGATGGCGCGGTAGTTGCTGACGGCCATTTGCGGGTTGTTCTCCCGAGCTTCGTAAAGGCGCCCGCGCCAGTAGAGCGCGCCCATGGTCTCGGTAGCCTGGGGGAAGAGGCGAATCTGCTCGTCAAAGTAGCGGGTGGCCTCAGGAAACTGGCCCATGCGGTAGTTGAGCCAGCCAGCGCGCCAGTGCGCCAGCGAGGCGTTCTTGGCCGACGGAAAGCGGGTGGAGTAGGCGGAGTAGTAGTTCACCGCCGTGGGGTAATCCTTTTTGAGCAGATACATGTTGCCGCTGGAGTAGAGCGCCTCCGCCAGATAGGGACTATGCGGGAAGCGCGTCTCCATCTGGCTGACAATCTTCTGCTGATCGGTGGCGTTGTCGCGGTCGCGGGCCAGTTCCATGAGCAGATAGCTGCGGCGCGCGCCGGATTCGTCGTTGGAGTCGGCCAGGGCCTCAGCTTTGGCCGGAGTCAGGCGCTTCAACTTCCAATCACAGGCCGCCTCGGCTACCGCGTAATTGTCGCGCAGCCCTGAGTCCAGATCCGATGCGCTCGCCAGGTGGCGATACTGTTCCGCCGCATCGCCATAGCGGCCACCGTTGTAGTAGGCATCGGCCAGAGTGCGCCGGTCGGCGGTGGAAAGAGCGCTCTCGCCGTCCATCTCCACCAGACGGGTGCGGGCCAGTTGGCCCTCCTGGGAGGTGGGATGGCTCAGCATGAGCTGGTGGAAGGACCGCTCCGCCACGTTCCTCTCGCCAAGGGCCAGGGCCACTTCGCCCTCTTCCAGCTGGAATCCGGGCCGATCTTCAGCGGCCAGCCCATGAGCCTGATCCAGAACCTTTTGGGCCGCGGCCGCATCGCCCTGAGCCAGCAGCACGCTGGCCTCCAGCTCCGGAGCCTGGGCATCAAAGATGCTGTCGGGGTGGCGATCCAGGAAGTCGTGCAGTTGCTGCTCGGCGGCGGCGTTGTTGCCGGCCTCATGCGCGGCCTGTGCACCCAGAAACTCGGAGTAATCCGTCAACTCGGCGCCAATCTGGCGGCTCTGGTGGAAGGCAGCCTGCGCCTCGCCATACTTTTTGTCGAGCAGGTAGGCATGACCCAGCGCCAGATAGGCCGTGGCAGCCGCCTCGCCGGTGTGATTGCGAGCGTAGGCGGCAACCGCGGTGTAGATCTCCGGCGTGCGCAGCGCGGCCAGTTGCTCCGCCATGGGCCGAAGCTCAGCAGAAGCGGTAAAAGCCTGGCGAATAGCGGCTGTCCGCGCTGCCCGAGCCTGGTGGCTGACCGGCGCATGATGGCTGGCGGGCTTGCGGCTCTTAGCGGCGACGCCACTCTTGCCTGCTGCACTCGTCTTGCTGGCGGCGCCGCTTTTGCTACCCTTTGTGGCGCTCTTGTGCCTGGCTCCCGCATGGCTTGTGTCCCGCGTTCCTGTTCCGTCGCCGGTTTGAGCAACAACCGGTGTTGTCGCCATCAGCACACACATTGCCAGCGCCGCACAGCGCGTCACCAACCCAATTGGAGCCCGTCGCAAAGAGGAAGCCTTCATACTTCCACTTTAATCCGCAATTTGCGCGCCGGGGCTCGCGCGTACCTCTGCTGGTAACGGCTTTTCCCGCACGGTGGTCCAGTGCCAATGCTGGCACGGGCTGGAACTCCTGCTTGGAGCGCGGGCATCTGCTCCGTTACACTGGGTCCACATCCCAATTTCAGTTCAGTTCGAGGGATGGAAGGATTTTTGCAACCCAAGACGATGACGACCATCCAATCCATAGCAGGTGAGATCGAGATCCACCCCGACGTGGCCCTGGTAGACCGGGTTCGCGCCGGTGATATCTCTGCCTACGACACTCTGGTTCGCAAATACGAACGCCAGATCTTCCGCATTGCGCAGCACATTACGCAAAACCGTGAAGATGCTGAGGACGTAATGCAGGATGCGTTCCTCAAGGCCTACGAGAAGCTGGACCAGTTTCAAGGAAACTCGAAGTTCTACACATGGTTGGTTCGAATTTCAGTCAACGAAAGCCTGATGCGGTTGCGCAAGCGCCGCACCGGCAGAATGGTATCCATCGACGAGGATCTGGAGACCGAAGAGGGCTCCGTTCCCCGCGATATTGCCGACTGGGCTCCGGACCCCGAGCAGAACTATACGCAGAGCGAGTTGGGCGAGATTCTGGAGAAAACCATCAAGGGCCTGCCGCCGGGCTTCCGCGTGGTCTTCGAGTTACGCGATGTGCAGGGACTGTCGACCGAAGATACGGCCGAGGCGCTGGGCTTAAGCATTCCGGCCGTGAAGTCGCGCCTGCTGCGGGCTCGCTTGCAGTTACGCGAAAGACTCAGCCGGTACTTCAAGCAGAAAAAGAGTGCATCCGAAGTGGGTCGGAAACGATCAAGCAAAGCGGGGACGGTGACTGAAGCATGACCTGTACGGAATTCCTCGCCAAGCTAGACGACCTGATCGACGGCAGTCTTGCGCCCAAGCTGCGCGAAGATCTGGAGCAGCATTTGAAGGGCTGCAGCCACTGCGAAGTGCTGTACAACACCACGCGCAAGACCATCCAGATCTACCGCTCCAATGAGCTGTATGAGCTGCCCTCCAGCCTGCGCGACCGCCTGCACTCCGCCATCATGGCCCGCTGCAAAAAGGGCTGCGGCTGCGAGTAGCGTACTCTGAGCCGATCTCAAAACAAAAAGGCTGCCAGTTTCGGCAGCCTTTTTGTTTTGAGCGCAAACGCCTCAGTGCTTGGCAATCATCTCCAGCGCGTCCTTGCGCAGGGCCAGGCGGCTGGCTTCGCGGGTGTAGAACATGTGCCCGCCGGAGTACTCGCGGACCGAGACGCGGGTGGGGTCACCCATCACCGGCATCTGGTCGGCGGTGAGCACCGAGCCCATGAAGGGGCAGCTCAGATCGTTCCAGCCATGCACGATCATGACGCGCAGCTTGGGGTCGGCAGACACGGCCTGGCGCAGCTCAGGCACCGCGCCATGGCGCAGATCCTCGCCACGATCCCAGAGCCGGTTCACGTCATAGGAGAGCGCGTTGTAGCGGGCATCCACTTTCCAGCCCACGGTGCGGGTCACAAAGTCCACCATGGCGGTGGTGAGCGGGGCCACAATACCGGCTAGGATGGGGTCCCCAGAGCGCTGCTCCGGAGCAAACGGGAAGGGATCGAAGCTGGTCACGTTGGAGTCATACACGGAGCTAAGCTTGCCCTGCTCGCGATGCGCCTCGCGCAGGTAAGCGCCGGTCTCAATCCGTCCGCCGGAGAACTTCACAAAGGCTGGGTCAAGACCGGTCATCTCGGTCACGCGGGCAATCATCTTCTCGGTGGCGGCGGGATCGGAGCGGCCTTTGAGTAGCGTGGTTGCATACTCTCCGCGGGTGTAGGCAACCACATCCGCCATGGCTTCCGGCGTCAGCTTGCCCTTGCGCTCCAGGTTGGCAGCGGTGATGGCGGGCAAGGTCATCATCCAAGGCAGGGGCGAAAGATCGCCGTCGTCGTCTTGCGAGGGGTTCAAGTAGGGCGAGACCAGCACCAAGCCGTTCAACGCCACGCCCAGCTGCGACTGCAGGTAGAAGGTGATACGCGGGCCGCGGAAGCCGCCGTAGCTCTCGCCGATGAGGTATTTGCGCGAGCCGAGGCGGCCGTTCTTGACCAGCCAGTCGTAGATCACCCGCGACAGGTACTCAATGTCGGGCGTGGTGGAGTAGAAGAGTTTCTTGGCCTGCTCCTCAGTGGTGGTGGAGCGGCTAAAGCCGGTGCCGACCGGATCGATGAAGACCAGATCGGTGAAGTCCAGCCAGGTGCCCTGGTTGTCGGTCATGGTGGGAGCGTCGGAGGGGCTGTCGCCCTCGTTGCCGCCATTCATGTGCTTGGGACCGATCGCGCCCAGGTTCAAATAGACGCTGGCCGCACCCGGTCCGCCGTTCAGAGCAAAGGTGACGGGGCGGTTTTCGCCCTCCACGGTGTAGGCGGTCACCACCACCTGGCCAGCCTCATGGCCCTCCTTGTCGCGCACGGGCAGCGCGCCCACCGTGACGGTGTAGTGTAAGGGTTTTCCGTTCAACTGGATGGACTGCTGGGCGTGGGCCTCAGCGGGAAGCGGGGGCAAGGTGGACTTGTCCGCAGTGGGGGTAACAGCCGGTGGGATAGCCGGCTTCTCAGCCGCGGGCTTGTCGGCCTGGGCAACCAGCCGGGCGGGGGCCATTGCGGTCACCATCGCCAGGCAAAGCAGGGAGAATGCTGGAATCGCGAAGAACTTCTTCATGCCCCTTAGGATACAAGCCGCCCACATCGCGAATGCCACTGGAAGCCCCCCCCCCAAGTGATTTAACCTCAGAAACGTTATGAAACTCACGAATGCGCTTCTCCTCTCCGTTCTGTCCGCGGCCTTTGCCGCCGTTCCGACGATGGCTCAGCAGTCTCCGGTAACCCCTCCGACGCAGAAGCCTGAGATTCCTGCAGCCAGCGAACTGCCCGATGCGCCGATGGCGAATGTGGCCGTGTTGCTTGTGCCCAACGGTCCGCGCATGGTGATGGACACCAGCATGGGCCGCATTACCTGCCAGTTCTTCCAAAAGCAAGCACCCAAGGCAACGGCCAACTTCATTGCCTTGGCCACGGGTCAAAAGGACTGGGTCGACCCCACGACCCACAAGACCATGCACAACAAGCCGCTCTACGACGGCACCACCTTCCATCGCGTGATTCCCGAGTTCATGATTCAGGGTGGCGATCCAGCGGGCACCGGCATGGGCGATCCCGGCTATACCTTTGACGACGAGCTGGATCCGAACCTGAACTTTGACCGTCCCGGCCGGCTAGCCATGGCCAACTCCGGACCCAACACCAATGGCAGCCAGTTCTTCATCACCGAGCAGGGCTACGACACGCTGAACCAGCACTACACCCTGTTTGGCCAGTGCGACGACGCCAGCGTGGACGTGGTGAAGGCCATTGCCCGCGTGGACCGCGACGCCGACGACAAGCCCAAGACCACCGTGACCCTGGACAAGGTGACGATTGTGCCCGAAGGCGCACCGCTACCCGCACCACCTGCCACGCCGCATCCGGTCTTCCAGGCTCCGGCCAGCAAGTAGTTTTTCTTGACCACGAGTCTCGATTTTGAGACAAGGGAAAAAACAACCGACCAGCGCTGGAGCACTCCCCAACCAACCAGCCGCAACCGATCAGGAGCAATCATGGCACTCGCCGCAGGAACCTACGCCGTTTTCAATACCACCGAAGGCAAGATCGTTGTCCGCCTCTTTGAGACCGAAGCACCCATCACGGTCAAGAACTTCATCGATCTGGCTGAGGGCAAGAAGGAATGGTCGCACCCCCTCACCCGCGTCAAGTCGACGAGCAAGCTCTACGACGGCACCATCTTCCATCGCGTGATCCCGAACTTCATGATCCAGGGCGGCGACCCGGCCGGCAGCGGCATGGGCGGCCCCGGCTACCGCTTTGAGGACGAGACCAAGGGCTCCAAGCACAGCTTTGACAAGGCCGGCAAGCTGGCCATGGCCAACTCCGGCCCCGGCACCAACGGCTGCCAGTTCTTTATCACCGTGGCCGCCACGCCCTGGCTCACCGGCAACCACACCATCTTTGGTGAGGTTGTGGAAGGCCAGGACGTTGCCGACAAGATCTCCAAGGTGGCCACCGCCGCCCAGGACAAGCCCCGCACCCCGGTGGTGGTTGAGTCGCTGGTCATCGAGCGCGTAGCGTAAATTTTTCGAGCGCATCGCCGACGCCTTCGCGCCATCAACAAAACAGGTCCCAGCTCAGTCTGGGGCCTGTTTTGTTTGGGGAATGGATTAGATCCCGGCGGGGGATACCCGTCCCCGTGCGAAAACTGACTCTTTGCACACAGACAGGCCCAGCGCATGAAATTGTTCCTGCAAAACCCTTGTCTTCTTGAATCTCTGGCCTGCCCCCTGCCCGGTACGATAGACTGCCGGTAGAAAACGCTTTACGAGGCTTTTCATGCAAGGCTACCCTTTGGGCCTGCGCATCCCCCTTGCGGGTGTTTGTGCAGCCTTTTTGCTTTGGTTTTGTGCGGGAAATCTGCGGGCTGAAGATCCTTCGCCGCTGCATATCCCCCGCGTCACACGTGCGCCGCGTCTGGAGGATTTTATCCAGAACCGCCCGCGTGAGGCTGAGGTTGCCATCTCGGTCTTCACCCAGTTCGATCCCCACGACGGCCAGCCGGCTACCCAGCCGACCACGGCCTATCTTTCCTATGACGCCCACAATCTCTATGTGGGATGGGTCTGCAAGGACGATCCCAAGCTGATCCGCGCCCGCGTGGCGCCCCGCAAGGCCATCGACACCGATGACCGCGTCACCATCAACATCGACACCTTTCAGGACCGCAAACACGCCTACTGGTTCGACGTGAACCCCTACGGCATCCAGTACGACGGCCGCACCACGGACGGCATTGGCGACGATCCCAGCTGGGAGGGCCTCTGGTACTCCGAAGGCCGCATCGTCAACGATGGCTACGTGGTTCTGCAGGCCATCCCCTTCCGCACCCTGCGCTTTCCGCGCGGCTCGCGCCAGGTGTGGAACATTGTGCTGGGCCGCTTCATCCAGCGCTCCAACGAGATGAGCCTGTGGCCCGCTGTGAACCATGCGCACCTGCCCGCGTTCGTGGGCCAGTACGCGCCCATTGAGCTGGACGACAACATCACGCCGAGCCGCAACGTTCAGTTGATCCCCTATGGGCTGGTGTCGAACGACCATTATCTGGACCCCGCTCTGGGCTGGCAGCAGGAAGACGAGTACAAGCCGGGGCTGGACGCCAAGATGGTGCTGGATGGCGCCTTCACGCTGGACTTTACGGCCAATCCCGACTTCAGCGAGATTGGCTCCGACGACCCTAAGGTGACGGCCAACCAGCGCTACACGGTCATCTTTCCCGAGCGACGGCCCTTCTTTCTGGAGAACTCCTCGGCCTTTTCCACCCCGGAGTTTCTCTTCTTCTCCCGCCAGATTGTGGACCCACAATTTGGCCTGAAGCTAACCGGCACGCACGGCCCGTGGGGTGCTGGCGCACTGGTGGCGGATGATCGCGCACCAGGCAAGATTGCCCTGCCTGGACAGCCCGGCCACGGTGAGCGCGCCTACAACGCGGTGGCGCGCATGGAACGCGAGGTGGACCACGCCGGCAGCCACGTGGGTGCATTTCTGAGCGAGCGCGACTTCAACGGCGACTTCAATCGCGTGGCCTCCATCGATACGCGGATCCTGCTCCCGCATAACTGGAGCACAAAGGCCCAGGCCACCACCTCGCAGAACCAGAGCAATGGCGTCTATCAGGCAGGTCCGGGGTATTTTTACACGCTGAAGAAGAACGACAACCACACCAGCTTTGGCCTGTGGTACACGGATCGCAGCCCGGGGCTCAATCCGCTGCTTGGCTACTTGGACCGCACCGACATCCGCAGCTATGAAAACTACACGGCGTACGAGTGGAAGCCCGCGCACAGCCGCCTGCTGGCCTTTGGTCCCGGCATGGATACGCAGGTGATCTACGACCACGAGCACACCCTGCAGAATTGGTATCTGGGGCCCAGTTTCAACTTCCAGCTTGCGGGCATGACCTCGATCGGAGTAAGCCACTCCGAGGCCTATGAGCGCTACGAAAACACCGGGTTGCGCGAAAACCTCTCGTCGCTTTCCTTCTCCAGCCAGTGGTTCAAATGGATGGACCTGAGCAGTCGATATGCGTGGGGCACGCAGGCCAACTACGATGCGCCTTCCATAATGAAGCCGTTCACCGGCGACTACAACTACGGCGCCACCACGCTGACGCTTTATCCCAGCACCCATCTGCGCATGGACGGGATCTACTACTACACCCGGCTGGCCTCAGCCGAGACCGCGCATGCGGCCGGCGCGCCCACCAGCGTGATCTACACCAACCACCTGATCCGCTCCAAGATCAACTACCAGTTCACGCGCGACTACTCCTTCCACGCCATTCTGGACTACAACGCCATGCTGCCCAATGAGCCGCTGATTACCGACAGCTTCGCCAAGAACGCCGACACTACGCTGTTGTTCACGTATATGCCGCATCCGGGCACCGCGGTGTACATGGGCTACTCCACCAACTATGAGAACGCGGAGTGGGATGCCAACGCGGTCTCTCCGTATCAGCGCATCAACGATCCCACCACCCAGACCGACCGCCAGTTCTTCTTCAAGGTCAGCTATCTGCTGCACTTTTAGAAACCATGCCACGACAGCAACAAAAAAGGTCCGGAGCCTGAGCCCCGGACTACAGACATTGGACAGTCCTGTTCGTTGGATTGCTTTGAAAGGGCACGGCTTCAGCCGTGCCGAAGAGAGACCAACCATCTCAGGCCTTCAGGCCCTGAGGGATGGTTCTTGCTGATTTGCGCACAGGCCATCCCTCAGCGGCTAAAGCCGGTCAGCTTCTGCACAGCTTGCGGCACGGATAAATCCGTGCTCTTCAAAACTGCACTTTGTCAATGACCTGAGCCCGGACCACTCACCACTATTAAGAAATCATTTCAGAAAATCTTCCAGCGCTGCGTCGATGCCTTTGCGGATGAACGCATCGCGATCCGCTTCCGGCTGCCATCCGAGCGTCTGTTTGGCCGCAGTGCAATCGAAGCGCGCCTTCTGCGTGCGGCTCTCCCAGTCGCTGTAGCTGGGCATGCGACGCTCCGGAAAACGTACCGCCACCTTGACGAGCCACTTGAACATGTCCAGCAAATAGAAGTGCCAGATGGGCGTGGAGCGGCGATCGATGCTCATCTTCCCTGCCCTGTCGAGCGCGTCCAGATACTCATGCGCCGTAAGAAAAACGTCGCCGGAAAGATTGAAGCTGCGGCCCTCAATGCCGGGCGTCCGCATAGCGGCGATGAGCCCGCGCGCAACGTCCTCGACTAAAACCAATGGCAGCAGGTTCTCGCCCTTGCCCCAGATCTGGCAGACGGTGCTGGACCACCACATGCCGATGCCCCAGTGGAAGGGGCTGCCTCCGCGGCCAATCACAATGGCGGGACGCACAATCACCAGCGGCAACGCGCGCTCACGATGCAAAGCGAGGAGAATCTCTTCGCTGGCGGCCTTGGCGCGCGCGTAGAGGTTGCGATGCGCGATCTGCGGATCGAGCGGCGTTTGCTCGGTAATTGTGCCCGCGCGATGGCCGGCGTAGTAGCTGTCAATGGTGCCGGTATAGACAAAGCGCTGAACACCCGCTTCCAGCGCGCACTCCGCAACAGTGCGCGCCGCCTCCACTTCGTATTTTTGATACTCCTGCCAAGTCTTCACCATGGGACGCGCAAGATGAATCACGCAGGCTACGCCTTCCATGGCCTTGAGCAAGGAGGCGCGATCACCAGTGTCGCCGCGCACCACGTCCACGGCGTTGCGCACCTCAGCAGGCAGGCTGGAGGCGTTGCGCGCCAGCAGGCGCACGGACTCGGCCTGCTCGATGAGCTGGCGCACCAGTTCCTTGCCGATGAAGCCGGTACCACCCAGCACCAATACCCGCGCAGGACGCGGCGCTGGCGCGGGCGGTGCGGGTTGAACCGCCGGCAAATGGGCCAGCTCGCCCACTCGCTCGCAGATGCGGATGACGCGCGCGCCGGTGATAGCGGCAATGCGGGAGTCAGGCGGCGCGGAGTTGCCGAGCGAAACGTAAAAGGCGTCCATGGCGCGGCCAATGCTTTCGGCGTAGGGCGTGCCGCGCTTTTCCATGTGCAGCTTGGAGAGGATGTAACTCTTCAGCGTGCG
>Ga0181529_10002356_pt1 | contig 22728 bp, 19 predicted proteins | sample PEATcosm2014_Bin_36_FD_119763 | JGI IMG/M metagenome (GOLD analysis project Ga0181529, IMG submission 119763) | Peatland microbial communities from MTU Mesocosm Facility, Houghton, MI, USA - PEATcosm2014_Bin10_30_metaG | ecosystem: Environmental > Terrestrial > Soil > Wetlands > Peat | place... | reverse complement strand
GTCTTGAATGGGTTGATGTGGAACGGCCCGTAAGCCTGATTGGGCAGGATCGGCAGGACCACTCCGCTGAGGAAAAGAAACTTGGCGAAGGTGAGAATCTCATTGGGCGCAATGCGCGCGGCAAGCTTTTCCAGAGCAGCCTTCAAATCCAGCAACAGCAGGCTGGCCACGCCCAGCGTCATGGCAATCCACAGATGCCCGTAGCAGACCAGCGCGCCCACCAGGAAGGTGGCCAAGCCGGACATCTCCGAGGTCACGCCAGCGGCTTCGGCCACTGAGATCTTGTGCCAGTAGGAGATCAGCAAAAACGCGGCGACGACTAGAAAACCGATGGCCACCGGCAGCAGTTGTGTGCCCGCTACCAGGGCAATCGAGTAGCCGATCAGGCCTATCAGCGGAAAGGTGCGCACGCCGCCAAAAGAATAAGCGCCCTGCGCCGTCTTGCGCTCCTCGCGCTCCAGACCAATCAGAAACGACAGAAAGAGCACCAGAAGAATCTGCACCGCTTCCGGCGGTAGCTGCTTGTAAAGTTCCATGCGATTCGCGCCTCGGAAATGATTCTGCTAGCCAGATTACACGTACTTCCATCCGTGTGTCTTGATTTTTCTTTTCTTTGACTGATTAATTGAATACCTAAGGTGTACAGCAGGCAGCAAGGTCTTTCAAACCACTTGTTTCTCCGAGACTTCCCATTCATCCTACGATAATCCGGCCTGATCCTGATCTCTGCCCCCTGATCTCTGTTAGCCTAAAACCTTATGGCATCCTCGTCCCAGGTGGATTTTTTGGTGATCGGCGCAGGCGTGGCCGGATTGCGCGCGGCCGTCGAACTGGCCCGCCACGGCGAGGTTCTGGTCGTCACCAAGGAGTCTGTCGCCGAATCTAACACCCATTACGCGCAGGGCGGCATTGCCGTGGCCATGGAGGGCGATGCGGATGTGACGCTGCATCTCACAGACACCGTCAATGCCGGCGATGGGCTGGTCTGCCGCGCGGCCGCCGAGGTGCTGGTCGCCGAAGGACCGGTACGTGTTGCCGAGCTGATCGAGTGGGGCGCAGCCTTTGACTCTGAGGGCGGCCAACTGCTGCGCACCCGCGAGGGCGCTCATTCTCTGCCCCGCATTCTGCACGCCAACGGAGACGCCACCGGCGCGGAGATCAGCCGTTCGCTGGCCGCCTTTGCCCGCGTTCACAAGCGCATTCAATTTGCCGAGTGGACCACAGTCACCGGCCTGCTGGTTGCGGATGGCCGCGTCGTTGGCGCGGATCTGCTGGGCTGCGACCGCCGCCCCCGCCTTCAGCAGCGCATCAGCGCGCGCGCCGTGCTTGTCGCCGCCGGAGGCGCGGGCCAGGTCTATTCGGACACCACGAATCCCGCAGTAGCGACTGGCGACGGCATCTCCCTGGCTGCGTTTGCCGGTGCCCCCACGGACTGGTCTTCGTCAGTGGGATGGAAGGCCGGAGCGCAGCTCGCCGACATGGAGTTCTACCAGTTCCATCCCACGGCGCTCTCGCTCCCCGGCGCACCACGCTTCCTGCTCTCCGAGGCGCTGCGCGGCGAGGGTGCAATTCTGCTAAACGATCGTGGCGAGCGCTTCATGGAGCGCTATCATCCGCTGCTCGAGCTGGCCCCGCGTGATGTGGTGGCCCGTGCCATAACCCGCGAAGGCATGGGTGCAACACCCGCCGAATCGCGCCTCGTTCATCTTGATATGCGGCACGTCCAGGGCATTGATCTGCGCCAGCGTTTTCCGGGCATCAGCGTGGAACTGGCCCGCTACTCGCTGGACCTCAGCCGCGACCTTATTCCCATTCGACCCGCCGCGCACTACCTGATGGGTGGCATCAAAACGGATCTCTTTGGCCGCACCACACTGCCAGGTCTTTACGCCGCTGGAGAGGTCGCCTGCACGGGCGTTCATGGGGCCAATCGGCTGGCTTCGAATTCGCTGCTTGAAGGCCTGGTCTTCGGCGCGCGCTCCGCGCAAGCGATGCTTGATGAGTGCTTGCCGCAGGCGAGAAGTTTTGCGGGAGATTTGGCGCCTTCCGTGGCTCCGTCCGAGGCTGAAAAGCAAAGACTGGAAGTGATCCTACACAAACTGCAATCAGCCATGTGGGCCTACGCCGGATTGCTGCGTGAGGAGTTAACGCTGCGCCAGGGCATTGCCGCGCAACAGGCTTGCGCCGGCGCGCTCGCCGAATTGGCCTCGCACGGAAAATCAAGCCGCCGCCTGAGCGAAGCGCTGTCCATCTGCCGCGTCGCACACGCCATTTTGGCCTCGGCGCTGGCACGCACCGAGAGCCGGGGCGCGCACTTCCGCAACGACTTTCCCCACCGCGACGACCAGAACTTCCAGAAGCACTCCGTCTTCGCGGCCGACGGTCAGGTCAGCTTCGAAGCCTGGTAATCGACAGAGTGTAATCGACAAAATGCAGCGCCGATCTCCTGATCGGTTGAAGCACAAACGCCCTCGTCCGCGCTTGTCCTGGATTCATTCTCAATTCAAATTGGTTGCTAGCTCTGGTTTTCCCCTCATCTTTTCGCCGTCCAAAGCCGATAACCCTGATGAGAGTTTTTCAACGCCTTCGCGCCGTACGCTTTCGATCTTCGTCGAAAGACTTTCCACAGGGAGATCAACCTCATGATTCTGATGTGGACGGATAATCTCAGCGTCGGCGTCAAGTACTTTGACGAAGACCACAAGAACCTGATTCGCTTTATCAATGAATTGCATGGCGCAATTCAGGATGTGGACACTGATGGAAAAATTGCTGAAGAGGAGATCGAGATCGCCCTTCACCGGCTGGAAAACTACTTTCAATATCACTGCATCCAGGAAGAAGTTTTCATGAGCAAAATCATTTATCCGGAGATCGAAGACCATAAAAAAAGCCATCAATATTTTTTCAGCAGAGTCGAGGTCATGTCACAGAGCTTTCGCGGAAGCCGTAACCCGCAGCACGCTATCGAGTTAATGCAGTTCATGTACGATTGGCTGACCAATCATATCAATATCACCGACAGGAAATACGGCGACTACTTGCGAAGCAGCCAGATTTCCTCGGAGTTCTTCTCGCAATCAAAGCCCAGTATCGAAAAGCGTAAGCGCTTTCTCAGCACGCTCGCTCAACTTCCGAAAAATAAAAGCAATCCAGGCTGAAGCGGAGATGTTGACGCGCGGAAGTTTCCCTAATGCCGAATCCCTACTCACTGGTCCTTGTGCTCCAGGAGATCACCGCGCTGGCCGCAAGAATTACTCCCATCACGATCAGTGACAATGTAATCGGAAGATCAATCCAGCGCGCGGCCAGCATCTTGAGCGCGACAAAGGCCAACAGAGCGCCCAACCCGTAATGCAGCGAGCGAAATCGGTCAAGTAACGAAGTGAGCGCAAAGTAGAGCGAACGCAGTCCAAGAATCGCTGCGATATTCGAAGTGTACACAACAAAAAAATTGTGGCTGACGGCCAGCACGGCGGGAATAGAATCGACGGCAAAAAGCAGATCCGTGACCTCGACGGCCAGTATCACAACCAGCAGCGAAACCCGCGCGGGCTGCAAGCGGCGAATCCAGCCAGGAATCGCCGAATGCGCGGAGCCGCCACGCATGAGCCGCCACGCCGCATAGAGCAGGATCAGGCCGAAGAGCCAGGTGATCCACTCGAAGCGTTCGAGCAGCGTGATACCAGTGAAAATAAATAGTCCGCGCAGCACCACCGCCCCCGCCACGCCCCACAGCAGCGCCGCATGCTGCCGCCTCGGCTCAACGCGAAGGCTCTGAAAGATCACCAGGAAGACAAAGAGATTGTCCACGCTCAGCGAAGTTTCAATCGTGTAACCTGCGACGAACTCCAGCGCTGGCTGATGGCCCTTGGCGATAGCGATCCAAGCGGCAAAGGCCATTGCGAAAGCGATCAGAAAAGCTGTCCACAACCAGGTGACAGTCTGTGTGCGCCGCGTTCCGCAAAATCGTCCCAGAATCAATGAGTCAAAAAGAAGCAACGCCGCCACAGCAACGTGAAAACCGACCCACCATATCCAGGAAACACCAGCGAGCATAATTAAATGCTACAGGAAAGCTGCCTATCGCATCCCAATCAGCCGGATGGTTTCCATGAAGACATCGCCGTCGATGGTCAGACTGTGGGCGCTGATCTTGTCCAGCGTGTCTTTGTCGGTATGGTGAAAGCTGTTATTGGGGCCGTAGTTCAGGTCGATGAGGTCGATCGACGGCACGCCGCGCTGGACGAAGGGCAGATGGTCGTCCTCGATCTCCATTTTCTGTTTGAAGAAATACTTCTCGTAGCCGAATTTTTTCGCCGCTTGCCGCACAATGGCGACCAGCCAATCCGCATCGCGGTTCTCCTGCTGAACGTCGAGATCCTTGTCGCCAATCATGTCAGCCAGGATGAAGGCTTTGATCTTGCCCAGTGTGCCGTCGCGCCCCCATTTGGCGGCCAGATGGCGCGTTCCGTAGAGCGAATCGGAGTCGGTCCAGGCGGAGTTGATCGATTCTTCTCCATCATCAAACAGCAGCCAGACCGAGTAGCCGTCCAGCTTTTTTCCGCCCATCGTTTGCGCTCGTAATTGATCGCCAATGGCCATCAGCAAACCGGTGGTGGCAGCGCCGTCATTGGCTCCGACAAAGTTGATGTTCTTCAGCCAGTAGTTGGTTTCGTAGTGCGTGGCGAGGACGATTGCGCCGTCCTTCTTGCCAGGAAAGCGCACAATGAAGTTGCGCATCAGCACCGGCCCGATGGGCGTCATCGGGGTGAAAGTATCCTCTTCAAGCTGGTCGTGCTGGAAGTGGTTGCGCAGAAAGGCTTCGGCCTTCAGATGATTGGGGCTGGTGGGCCAGCGCGGGCCGATGGCCACAAACTGCCGCGCGTAATCGAGAGCCTTTGCGCCGTTGAAGTGCGTCTGCGCCGACACGGTCAGCGGAGAGAGCACGAGGAGACCAAAAACAAACGATATCCAAAGGGCTGGATTCCCAGGTCTCAAAATCGAGAGATGAGATACCCGCAATTCTTTGGAGGATTGTTCAGGAAGGTTGAACAAACTCATTGCGCCGCCTCCTTCTTCTTCCTCCGCGATGGATGCACCCACCAGGCCACGCCGATGCCGATGATGTAAAGCCCCAGCAGCGGCAGGGCGTAGATGGTCATACTCACTGGATCGGGCAAGGGGCAAATGATGGCCGCCACCATAAAAACCGCCAGAATCGCATAGCGGATATTGCGCCACAGAAAGCGCGGGCTGACGATACCGAAGATCGCCAGAAAGAAGATCAGCACCGGCAGTTCAAAGGCGATGCCGAGGCCCAGAATGATGGAGAGAAAAAAGCCTGTGTACTCCTCGATGCTGATGATCGAAGTGAACTTGCCGCCGAAGCCATCCAGCAGGATGTGCACAGCGCTGGGCAGAACCCAGTAGTAGCCGAAGTAAGCGCCGGTCAAAAACAACCCCACCGTGGCCGCCATGAAAGGCATCACGAAGCGCTTTTCTTTCTGATAAAGCCCCGGCGCAATGAAGAGCCAAACCTGAAAGAGGATGAAGGGCGAGGCCAGAATCAACCCGCCCACCAGTGAAACATGAATGGCCAGATTCAACCCATCCATGGGATGAATCATATTGAGCGATTTACCGTCCTGCTTGAGCGGCGCCTGGATGAAGTCAATGAGCCGGTCATGGAAGCCCCACGCCACGCCAAAGCCGAGGCCAAGATAAATCAGCGAGCGGACGATGCGTTTGCGCAGCTCGTCCAGATGCTCCATCAGGCTCATGCCGGGCAGTTCAGCCCGTGCTGACACGGCCTCGCGCGCTTTGCCGATTGCCTCCGAGGGATCAATCATGGCTGGCCTGCTCTGCTGGGGGCGCAGCTTCGAGTGCCTCTGCCGCGCCGCTCTCTGGCGGTTTTTGCTCAATGAACTCCGGCCGCGCGGCGGCTACCGGCTCGCCGGTGGAGGGCGGCAGAATGCGCGGGATTGGCTCTTCATGCTGCAAGCCGACCGGAGAGAGAGCCGGATAAACGCCCTCGCCCGGATAAGGCGATTCAACGGGCGTGGGAACCTGTTCCTTGATCCCTGATTGTTGCTCCTTGCTCTTCCGGTCCGCGTCCTCTGACTTGCGCAACTCCTCTTCCATTTGGAATTTGAAGTCGTTGGAGGCCTTGCGCACCTCGTACATAAGCTTGCCAATCTGGCGGACGATCTCCGGCAGGCGGCGGGGACCAAAGACCACCAGCGCCATAACCATCAGGATCAGCGTATCCCACATCCCGACGTTGGCAACCTCAATGGACGGCGTAAAGCTCATGATGATTCATGATAACTGTCCGCGCTTGGCCCTCACAACCTCAAATGCCTCCATCGCTTCTAGGCATTTTGTGAATCCTTTGTTAAACTAAAACCAGTGGAAGCGGCTCCAGCCCTCCTGAATTCTCGATTTCAGACGGCTCTTTTCCGCCTCCCACTGCAAGAAAGGCTTGCAACAACCCCGTGGATGGGGGCCATTCTGAAGCGTCGGCCTCTTTGCCGATGAATTCAGAAGAACCAGCGCATCCTCTGCAAGCCGCGTTGTGCTTTCAACATCCCCGTTCGCTGCCTTCGCATGAAGGCGAGCTGGACTGAAGGCGGAGTATTGTGAATCTGGTTCTCGATGATCCAACGGCGGTTTTGCCGGAGACTGACAGCGTTTGCAGCCTCGAAAACTATCTTGCGCTCCCCGACCACACCATGGACGAGCGAATTGCTGAGGCGCGCGCCAAGCTCGGCGCAACCACTCTGCTGCTCGGCCACCATTACCAGCGCGACGAGGTGATCCGCTTTGCCGATGCCACTGGCGACAGCTACAAGCTCTCCCGCGTTGCCACGGAATCTGATGCCAAGTACATTGTCTTCTGCGGCGTTCACTTCATGGCCGAAAGCGCCGACATTCTCGGCCACCCCGGCCAGCAAGTGATCCTGCCCGACCTTAACGCCGGCTGTTCCATGGCCGATATGGCCGAGATCTCCCAGGTGGAAGCCTGTTGGGAGGCGCTGGAAGCCCTTGGTCTGACTGACGAGACCGTCCCGCTCACCTACATGAACTCCACCGCCGCCATCAAAGCCTTTTGCGGGGAACGCGGCGGGCTGGTTTGCACCTCGTCGAATGCCCGCGCCGCCTTCGAGTGGGCCTTTGCAAGGGGCAAACGCATTCTCTTTCTGCCCGACCAGCATTTGGGCCGCAACACCGGGTATGAGATAGGCATTCCGCTCAGCAAGATGGCCGTCTGGGATCCCTGGGGACTCCAGGGCGGCCAGACCCGCCAGAGCCTCACCCAGAGCCGCATTCTGCTCTGGAAGGGCCACTGCGCCGTCCATCAGCGCTTTCTGCCCAGCCACGTGGATGCCGTCCGCGCCAAGTATCCAGGCATCCAGGTCATCGTTCACCCCGAATGCCGCTTCGAAGTCTGCCAGAAGGCCGACGCCCTCGGCTCAACCGAACGACTGATCGCATTGGTCGAACAGGCTCCCGCCGGGCAGATGTTTGCCGTCGGAACCGAGATACATCTGGTCAATCGCATGGCTCGTCGCTTTGCCGAGCAGGGCAAAAAGGTCATTACCCTAGACGACACCGGTTGCCTCTGCACCACCATGTATCGCATTAGTCCGGCGCACCTGGCCTGGGCGCTTGAAAACCTCGTCGAAGGCCGCGTCGTCAACCGTATTCAGGTCCGCACGAACGTAAAGCGCTGGGCCAAAGTGGCGCTGGACCGGATGTTGGAAGTGGGATAAATGCTGGAATCATAGTACGTGCACTCGTCGCAAATATACTGGCGCGGCTGAGTACTTTTTCATACAGGATGAAGGAATGATCCGCTTAGCTCTTTGCTTCACGGCGATACGTGAATAGTGCAACTGGAGTGAGCAACGGGATCAGAGCCGGAATCAGCGCGCACCACAAACGCGGCCTTGCGGTGAGGAAAGCAACTGCGATGTCGAGAGCAGCAACAAAGCAGAGAAGGATCGCTAACCTGGATGCAGCGGAGCGAAGTGATAAAATCTACATGGGAATTCACCTCCGTCGAGCTTCAAAAAAGAATATCATGACTTGACTCACTCTATCTATTTTTCAGTCACTTTTCGTCGTATTCTATTAACCAAAGGCGGCGCTTATGAAGACCTTCACTCTCGACGAAGCCCAATCTCTGCTCCCGGTGCTGGAGTCGCTGCTCAAGCGCGCCATTGAAGGCAAGCAGGCGGCGCAGCAGGTTGAGTCCGGCCTCTCCGAACTGGCTCGCCGCATCTACATCACCGGCGGCATGAAGGTGGATACGGCTGATGTTGTCCGTCAGCGCGCCGAGTTGGAGGCCCACGTCCAGAGAGTCCGCGAAAGCGTTGCCGAGATTGACTCCATCGGTGTACAGGTCAAGGATCTGGATGCCGGTTTGCTGGACTTCCCCTGCCGACTGGAAGAAGAGATCGTACTACTCTGCTGGCGCATGGGGGAGCCGGCCATTGAGCATTGGCACCCCATCGACTCCGGCTTCAAGAATCGCCAGCCCGTCGACGAGCGCTTCCGCCGCCGCTCCGCCAGCGGCAATCGGCCCAATTAGCTCTCAGTTTTCATTTGTCAGTTCTCTGTGAGAAGCAACCAACGCCCTGTGAAAACCATAGAACTTGACCGCAGGTCTGCAAAATTTTTCTTGTCTTTACTCTCACGACTGATAACTGGCAACTGCCAGAATCTTTTTGTCGTCCTCTATCATCTCTTAATTGGCAAACGACTTAACAAATCGTCGACATGGATGTCCCCAGGGATGTCCCTGCCGCGCGCGTTCTCAACCCCATCAACCTGTAAGGAGTGAATATGCTTTCCGTTGGTTCCAGTTTCCCGAGCTTCAAACTTTCCGCCGTTGTCAATAGCGACATGAGTTTTCCTACGATCACGGATCAGGACTACCCCGGCAAGTGGAAGGTCTACTTCTTCTGGCCCAAGGACTTCACCTTTGTCTGCCCCACAGAGATTTCAGGCTTTGGCCAGCTCAACTCCGAGTTCGCAGCGCGCAATGCGCAGGTCTTCGGCGGCAGCATCGACTCCGAGTTCGTTCACTGGGCATGGCGCAATGAGCAGCCTTCTCTGAAGGACCTGCCCTTCCCCATGCTCTCGGACATCAAGCGAGAACTCTCCAGTGCCCTTGGCATCCTCGACCCCGTCGCCGGCGTCAGCCAACGCGCCACGTTCATCGTAGATCCAGAGAACAAGATCCGATTCGTATACGTGACCGACTTGTCCGTTGGCCGTGACCCGAAAGAGGTTCTGCGTGTTCTGGACGGCCTGCAGAATGGCGGGCTCATCCCGTGCGGCTGGCAAAAAGGCGACCCCACCATAAAGGTCTAGCTATCAAACCAATTGATTTGGGTTCCCAGGTCTGGATTCTGAGATCTGGGAACCCATCTTTGTCTACTTTCAACTATCCAGGCACTTTCCGCGCCCAGCCCCGCCTTGCTCAATTAGAATGGTGTACGTCATGAGCACAGGTATAATTGGCGGGGATTGGGTTGGCGAGATCATCGAAGGTAGATTTCCCCTCCTTGAATGGCTGGGAGATTCCGAGCGGAGCAGTGTTTTTCTTACAGAGTTGCCGGGGGAAGCCGCGCGCAGGGTCGTCCTCAAGCTTATTTCCTCCGATGCCGATGCCGAGGCGCACCTCGATCTATGGAATCGGACGCAGGCGCTTTCTCATCCTCACCTCGTGCGCCTCTTTCATGCCGGTCAGTGCCCCAGCGCCGTTGGTCCGCTGCTCTACTGCGTCTCCGAGTTTGCCGAAGAAAATCTTTCCCAGATTCTGCCCGAGCGCCCGCTCACCCCCGACGAGGCTGCGGAGATGCTCCCGCCCATCCTGGACGCACTCTCCTATCTGCACAAAAAAGGCCTCGTGCAGGCCAGCCTCAAGCCATCCAACCTTCTGGTCGTAAACGATCAATTGAAGCTCTCCACGGATCGCCTTCAACGCATCGGCGCGCGCCGGGTCGGGACCACCGCGCTCACGATCTACGATGCGCCGGAGTGCGCCACGGGAGCGATCTCACCGGCAGCCGATCTCTGGGCGCTGGGCGTCACACTGGTCGAGGCGCTCAGCCAACATTTGCCCCACTGGCAGAGATCGACGGACAAGGAGCCGGAGATTGCAGCCACTCTTCCGCAGCCCTTTGCCGACATTGCGCGCAATTGCCTGCGCACCGATCCCGCGCAACGCATGACTCTTCCGCAGTTCAAAGCGCGACTCCGGGCGAACCTAACTTCAACGCCATCGCCAACGGGCAGACTTCGCTGGCTGGCGCTCGCCGCCGGAGTGCTTGTTCTGCTTGCCGCCTTCGGGCTTCTGGTCCTGCACCACCATCCATCCGCGCCCGCGCAGCTAGCGCCCTCGCAACCGTTGGAGGTCCAGCCGGCCGCGCCCGCAATCTCTACCCCTCTGCCTTCAACCCCAACTCCAAAGGCTCAAAGCCTCCAACGCGCCAGCGGATCTGGCGCCGTTGTCCAGCAGGTTTTGCCGGAGGTGCCTTCCAAAGCGAGCGCAACCATCCGCGGCCAGGTTGAGGTTAGTGTGCGCGTCGCCATCGATCCGAAGGGTGCGGTGATCCGTGCCGAATTGGATGCGCCAACAAAGAGCAATTATTTTGCAAAGCTGGCGTTGCAAGCCGCGCAGCGCTGGCGTTTTACGCCTCCGCTTGTGGCTGGACAAGCCGTTCAAAGCGCCTGGGTTGTGCATTTCCACTTCACCCAGGCCGGAGTCGCGGTCACTCCCGTTGAAACAACTCCCTAGAAATCAAGGTCTGCAGATTTTCGACCATCGAATCAAGTTGCTCAAACCTGCGCTCGAATTGCCTCTCTGAGCACCACGGCAACCTCCTGTTGCTGATCGGTCGTGATTCGGTTGAAGAAGGGCAGCGCCAGCGTTCGCTTGGCAATCGATTCAGTAATCGGCATTAAAGCTGCGCTTCCGCCGGAGTGCCTGCGCCAGGCTGGCTGAAGATGGATTGGCGCAAAGTAGCGTCCGCTGGCGATGCCGCGCCTGGTGAGTGCCGCTTGCACTTGGTCACGGTTCGCCGCTTCCGGCAGGCGGACTACATAGACGAACCAACTGATCGTACAATCAGGAAGGGTCAGCGGCGGAAGTTCCAAATCTGGAATCGTTGAGAGCAGCGTGTCGTAGCGCTCGGCGGCCAAGCGGCGCAACGCGAGCATCTCATCGATGCGGCTCAACTGCACGCGCCCCAACGCGCAGGCCATCTCGGAGAGCCGGTAGTTATATCCGGTCTCGACCAGGTCAAGCCATTCGCCGCTCGCCGCTCGACCTTGATTGCGCAGGCTGCGCAGCCGCTCCGCATACGCCGAATTGCGCGCCAGCACAGCGCCGCCCTCGCCGGTGGTCATCTGCTTGTTGGGATAAAAGCCAAAGACCGCCAGATCGCCGAAGCTGCCCGCGCGCTGGCCTTTGAACTCCGCACCGATGGCCTCGCATGCATCCTCAATTACCGCCAGTTGATGGCGTCGTGCAATCTCCGTCAGCGCGTCCATCTGCGCTGGAACGCCGAAGGTGTGAACCACGATCATCGCGCGTGTACGCTGCGTAATGGCCAGCTCAACGGCGCTTGGGTTCAGGTTCAGCGTAACCGGATCGATCTCCGCAAAGACCGGCGTGGCGCGCATCTGCAAGACGGCATTGGCCACGGCCACAAAGGCGAAGGAGGGCACGATCACTTCGTCGCCCGCGCCGATGCCCAAGGCAAGCAAAGCCAAATGCAAGCCGGCGGTGCCTGAACTGACCGCCAGAGCAACTGGCACGGAGTGGTAGGCGGCCAGCGCAGCTTCAAAGGCCGCCAGTTCGGGGCCAAGGCTCAGTTGAGGCGTGCGCAGAACGGCCGTGACCGCGTCGATCTCGCCTTGCGTAATGTCCGGGCTGGACAATGGAATGCGCAAGCTCATTGTTGCTCCTGGCAGGGTTCCGTGGGCAGTGGCGCGGGCTGCTTGATGATCAAGCCGTCGAGCGAAACGCTAGTCAGCACGCGCGCAATCGTCGTGGCTGCGCTTCCATCGCCGTAGGGGTTCTTCATGCCGCGCAAAGATTTGCGAAAATCCGGATCAAGAGCTTGTGTGAGGGCAGCCACGATCGCGGTGGTCTCAGCCGGCGCATCGATCACGTTGCCAGCACGCTCACGGCCCTGCTGGCGCATTCCCACATTCACCACGGGCAGCGCAAACGATGCCGCTTCCATAATACCGCTGGACGAGTTGCCAATCATCGCATCCACCTGTCCGAGCAAGCTCCAGTACGTAACGGCGTCCAGGTTGACGAAGATGCGCGTCAACGGCCGCGCAGCCGCCAAAGCACGCGTTCGTTCGATCAGTGTGTAGCTCCCCGCGTCGGAGTTGGGATAAACAAAGACAATCTGTCCCGGCGCTTGCGCCAATGCGCTGAAGAGGGCGTCGGCTTCGGCATTGGTATCGCGCAGAATCGTCACTGGATGCCATGCGGTCAGCAATGTAGGTGTTGTAAATTCTATGCCGAGCTTGGTTTCCAGTTCATGTCGACCCAACAACAATGAGCGTCGCAAGTGGTCGAGCGAGGGCGCTCCGGCGTGGTGAACGCGCCAAGGCTCCTCGCCCATCGCAATCACACGGCGGCACGCGGCGGGTGTGGACGTGAAGTGGATGTGCGCCATCTTAGTGAGCGCGTTGCGCACCTGGTCATCGATGGCGCCCTGCGAAATCTCGCCGCCTTCAATGTGCGCGATGGGGATGCGAAGCGCCAGCGCAACCGATGCGGGGGCCAGCATCTCATAGCGGTCGGCAATCAGCAACAACAGGTCCGGCCGCCAAGCAGTGAGCGCGTCCGCCAAGCCGAGAATCGCAATGCCAATCGTCTTGGCCATGCCGGTATCGGTGTCCGAACTGAGCAGACATTCGATGCGCGCGCGGATCGGAAACCCGTCAGCCTCAATCTCACGGATGGTCGAACCGAACTCCGGCGACAGATGCGCGCCCAGCGTAAAGACGCCCAGTTCCACTCCTGGATGCGCTTGAAACTCGCGTAATGGCCAGTAGAGATGGCTGTAGTCAGCGCGCGAGGTGGTGACCACGGCGATGCGGCGCTTGCGGGCTTCAGCGGGTTGGTTCACAGTTGCAGTATAAATTGCGCGCCTGCGCCACTATGGAGTTTGCACCGGCGCAATCTGCGCAGGACATTCGGCAAGCTGATACCACGCCGCGCGCAGCCACCCAGGATGCAATCCGAGACAGACCTGATCTCCTGCTTGCAGATCGTTGTAAAACGCAGCATCAACGGAAATCTCGTTGGACCCTTCGACCGGCCCCCAGGGAGCAAGTTCCAGGGTGTAGGTATTGGATTTACCGCTAGTTGTGTGTTTGCCGGTAACAGGCACAACATAGATGGAGGCCTTGGCATGATCGGCCAGCGTATCGGCCACGATCGCCAAACCAAAACTGTAGGAGCAACCATAAAAAAGCAAGAGAGCAATCGCCGCCGCCTTGTTTGCATTTTTGCTGACCGCGCCGAAAAGCATGGCAATATAAACCAACGCCACGGGAATCATCAGAATCAGCAAAGGCTTCATCGAAACAAAATCGTAATTGCGTATTTGAAAAGCCAGTCCCAGGCTGGACGCAATCAATGCAATGGAAAAATCCGCGCGGGGATCGGATTTTTTCATGGGAATTACATAAAGGTTTGGTTGCTGCCGCACCAGAAACCCAACCACGATGGCAACCAACGCAAGCACAATCGCCGAAAGCGAACGCAGATTGGCCGGGCCAAAATTCAAGCCGACGGCCGCTGCGACCGCCAGCACAATCACCACAATGCTCCGCGCCTTGGCCTGCTTTAAGGCGCCGAGACGCTCTTCCGGCGTAAAGCCAAGTTCCGCATCCTGCGTGATTTCAGCCAGGATCGCGTCGCGGTCGCGCGCGTCCAAATCGGTTATCTGTTGGAACCAAGCGCGATAGTCGTCGTCGGTGTCGAAGGAACGAGAGATGGTAATTTTTCCTTGGCCCTCCTTGAGATAGAGTACTGTGTAACTTCCATTGCGTGTGCTGATGTTGCGGAAGCCCTCGATTTGACTGAGGTCGGCAGTCTTCTCTTTCAAGGCTCCGCGCACATCAATGCGCGTTCCCTCGATGACCAAACGGGAGCGCAGCGCCCAGGCCAGCACGTATACGCCAAGAATGGGCATAAAAAGGATCGTAACCGCGAGAACAGCACCGTCTGGTTCAGAGAGTATCTTGAAAGCCAGAAAGAATCCGCCAACAATGGCAGCCACGCCGAGAAGTAGATAAAGCCATCTCTGCCAACTCTTCAACCGATACTCATGCCGGGTAGAACTTGTTTGCTGCAAGGTATTCATCGCACACTCCGTCTTTGCATTTCTACCACATGAAAGTGGCTTTCGTCGCTTGCTTTTTCCATGGTTGCTTCTTTCGGTTGATGCGTCCCAATCGCCTTTTCGCTTACACTGAAAGGTTCCACGGCTTTTGGGTTAACCATATGGCCGCTCTGAGGAAGATGATGATCAAGCTAGCCGGGCCGCTGGCCCTTGCACTTTTGCTTGCATCCGCGGCAGGCGCCGAGCGGCGCTTTGATGCTGAGGCGGTGCGGTTGAACAATCGCGGAGTGGCCGAGATGAGCCAGCAGTTCACCGATCGCGCGGCGGCCTCCTTTGCCGCGGCCTTTCAGAAAGACCCCAAGCTGGCGCAGGCTGCCATCAACGAGGGCATCGCGCTGCTCTATCTGCAAAAACCGCCGGACGCTAAGAGCTACTTTCAGAAGGCCATTACGCTGGACCCGGCGAGCGCGCAGGCTTGGTACAACATGGGACTGGCCGAGCATGCAGCCAATGAATTGGAGCCGGCGCTGGCCAGCTTTCAGCAGGCGGTCAAGCTCGACCCGGCGGACGCCGACTCGCTCTACTACGAAGGCGTCTGCTATCAGGAGTTGAAGAACTTCGACAAGGCCATCGCCATCTTTCGCAAGGCGCTCGCCATCAATCCGCTGCACGCCTCGGCGCAGTTTCAACTGGCGAAATCTCTGCAACGGCTCGGCCAGAGAGATGAGGCCGCCGAAGCCTTCAAGCGCTTCAGGCATATCACCGATTCCAAGATCGGGTCACCTATCGGATTGGCGTACGGCGAGCAGGGCCACTACTCCACCGTAACGGCCATCGAAGAGCCCGAGGCGGGAAAGAAGCCGATGATTCCTGTGAAATTGGTGGCGCAGCCGATGGTGACTGGCAAGGCTGCGCCGTTCACAACCACCGGTGGCGCGTGCATGATGGATGCGACTGGCTCTGGTGCGATGGACCTTGTGCTGATGCAATCCGGCGAGCAGGCGATTCGCGTGCTGCACAGCAAGGGCAATGGCATCTTTGAAGAGTTTGATGCAGCTGCGGCAGGACTAAGGGCATCAGGTCATGCAGTGGCTTGCGCGGTGGGCGATTATGACGGCGATGGGCTGAATGATCTGGCTGTTGCGCTGGACGATGCAGTACTTTTATTTCGCAATTTAGGCAAAGGAAAATTTGAAAATGTTACGACTGAATCCGGATTGGTTCCGAAAAATAAGCCAAGTGATATTACGTTTATTGACTATGACCACGATGGCATTCTCGATCTGTTCTTGACGGGAGCGCCGTTGAAAATCGGCGATGAGTCGAATGTGTTGTGGCGCAACAATGGCAATAAGACTTTCACCGAGAAGACTGAGCCGACCGGCTTGGGTGGCAGTGGCAGGACCAATGCGGCTATTCTTACCGACTTCAACAACGATCGCGCCGTGGATATTGCCGTGACCGGCGATGGAGAATCGCCACTAATTTATGTGAATCCGCGCGAGGGAAAGTATCCGACACAAGTGCTTTACGAAGCAAAGCTTCCGTCGCCTGAGGGCGTCGCTGTATTCGACTACAACAAAGACGGTTGGATGGACATTGCCGTTACGCACGCAGGCGCGCCAGGGTTAACGCTTTGGCGCAACGTTGAAGGCGAGAATCACATCGGCCGCCGCTTTGAGCGTGTTGAGTTGCCGCTGCAAGGCGCGCTGCGCGGATGGGGCGTGACGGCGGTCGATATTGATAATGATGGATGGATTGATCTGGCAGCGGTTGTCGAAACCAAGGCAGGGCCGCAGGTGAAGCTCTTCCGCAATCGCGGTGATGGCAGCTTTGAAGACGTGAGTGCGGCGCTTGGTCTGGATAAGGTGAAGCTCACCGCGCCGCGCGGATTGATTGTCGTCGAAGACAACGGAGCGGCGGATTTGATTGTGACCCAAATGAATGCATCGCCGGTGTTACTGAAGAATGTGGGCGGCAACAAAAATCACTCTGTGCGATTGGACTTGACCGGCTTTGCCGACAACAAAACGGCGCTCGGCGTGAAGGTGGAAGTTTTTGCGCAAGGCCATTGGCAGAAGTGGGAGTTGGCAGGAGCCTCGGGCTATCAGACGCAAAACCCGCCGCAAATTCTCGTGGGCCTGGGCGATGCGGAAGCTATTGATCTGTTGCGCATCTTGTGGCCGACCGGTGTGCTTCAAGATGAGATTGATTTGCCGCACACGCCAGTGATTGCGATGAAAGAAGCCGACCGTCGCGGCAGCTCATGCCCGGTTCTCTTTGCGTGGAATGGCCACAAATATAAGCTGGTGACGGACGTGATTGGTGCGGCGGTGGTGGGTCACTGGTTCACGCCCACGAGGCGCAACACACCGCGCCCCGGCGAGTGGATCAAAGTGGATGGCGACGCGCTTGCGCCAGTCAACGGCATGATGAGCCTGCGCTTTATCGAGCCGATGGAAGAGGTCAATTACATCGATCAGTTGCGGCTGCTTGCGGTCGATCATCCTGAAAATATCGAGGTCAATCCCGATGAGCGCTTTCTTGATGATCCGCCCTTTGCATCGGGGCGCGTAGTGGCTTCAGAAGGCGCCCGGCTGCCGCTCGGCGCATGGGTTGGCGAAGGCCGAAACCAAATTGACGTGCTCGAAGCGTTGAGCACTCGCGATCATAAATTCGCCAGCGGATTCACGCCGACTCCGTTTGATGGGTTCGCAAATCTTCATGAGCTGACTCTTGATTTAGGCGAGGTGAAGCAAGGCGCTCCATTGCGCTTACTGATGACCGGCTACGTAAATTACTTCAGCGCGACTTCGCTTTATGCCGCGTGGCAGGCGGGTATCAAGCCGGTCTCGCCGTATGTGGAAGCGCAAATGCCCGATGGCTCATGGAAGAGAATCGCCGACGATGTTGGCTTTCCGGCAGGACTCGAGCGCACAATTGTCGTTGATCTCACGGGCAAGCTGCCCGTCGGCACGCGCCGTATTCGCTTGATGAGCAATCTGGAGATTTATTGGGATCAAGTGCTCATCGATCAAAGCAGCAATGCGAAAGCAACAACCGCTGAACTACCGCTCTCTCGTGCTACTCTGCACTTCCGCGGCTATCCGACGCAGATTGAAGGCGCAAGCCCTGGTGATCTTGACTACGATTATGATCGCGTCAGTTTGACGGGGCCATTCCAGCATCAGCGCGGCAACTACACGCGCATGGGCGACGTGACGCCTCTGCTTGCAAACATCAGCGACCGCTACGTGATCTTTGGAAGCGGCGAAGAGATTGCGGCGGAGTTCGATGCGACAAATTTGTCCGCGCTGCCCGCGCATTGGAAGCGCGATTACTTCTTTTACGCGGATGGATTTGTGAAGGATATGGATTGGTGGGATGCTTCGCCGTTCACCGTGGCGCAACTGCCCTTCCACGCAATGAGCGCGTATCCTTATCCGGCGAGTGAGAAATTTCCGCAGGACACGAACTCTCTCGACTATCAATTGAATTGGAATGATCGCTTTGATTCAGGCGAGCCCAACCGCAAGTATCATTTTGAATACTTCGACCGGCACGCGACGCCGGCCGAAGATGCGAGGCCATGAGATCGATGGACGAATCGGAGATTCAAGAACTGGCGGACAACCCGCGAGAGATTGGCGCGGAGGGCAAAAAGAGCCGTCTTCTGCAGGCGCTCAACATCGTAGGCGTTCTGCTTGTTCTTTGGTTGGCGCGCGATTGGCTACGGGAAAGCCACTGGTTGAATGGATCATTTCAAAAAAAGATTGCGCGCATGTTGGGCATTTCATCCGGCGCGATTGGCACCGCATACTTTTTGGCACATTCAGCCTGGCAGATCTTTCATGCCAATTCGAAGAAAAAACAGAAGCGCGCTGAAGAAGAAAAGAAGCAATTCAATCCGCACTATAACCCCATCGCGGAACGGAATTCGGAAAGTTGGAGCTATGAGCGGCATAACGATTGAGCCAGCTACGCGGCAACTAGAGCTTCTACGCTGCAGCGAAATGTCGGTAGTCGAGTTGGCAGAAGCACATATTCAGCAAATCGAGCGTTTGAATCCGCAGCTCAACGCCTTCGCTGACTTTGATGCGGAGCGTGTGCGCGCCGATGCGCGGCGGCTTGATGCGCAAAAAGATTCGCGCGGTCCGCTGCATGGGCTTCCTGTTACGGTGAAGTCTTCGATTGCCACGGCGGGTTGCAAGTGCGAGATCGGCAGCCTTCTTCATCAAGGCGATGTGCCGCGCGAAGATGCGGTTGTAGTTGCGCGGCTGCGCGCGGCGGGCGCATTGATTCTGGGCACAACGAATTGCCCGGAGTTTTTGATGGCCTACGAGACGGTAAATCTACTGCATGGACGCACGAATAATCCATGGGATTTGGAGCGCACGCCGGGTGGATCAAGCGGTGGTGAATCCGCAGCGATCGCGGCTGGACTTTCAGCAGCGGGCATGGGTTCGGATAGCGGTGGATCGGTGCGCGTGCCGGCGCATTTTACCGGCATTTGTTCGCTTAAACCTACGCCGGGGCGTATTCCGGGACGCGGTCATCTGCCTCCCTGCGTGGGGCCGTTTTCAACACTTGGTGCTATTGGTCCGATGGCGCGAACGATGGGCGATGTCGCATTGATGTTCAGCACACTCAGTGGGCAAGACAAGCATGATCCGGTGAGTCCTCCGGCAGTATTGCGTTCGCCCTCAGCGCTGGAGTTGCGCTCAAACACGATTGGCTTTTTCGAAGACGATGGTCTGGTTCCGGTTACGCCGGAAACTCGCGCAGCGGTGCAGGCCGCGGTGGCTGCGCTGCGCGATGCAGGCTTTCGCGTGGAGCCTTTCAGACCGCGCACACTGGAGTTGCTGCGCCAGTTATGGCACAAGTTTTTTGTGCAATGCGGCGCGATGTTTTATGCGCCGGCAATTCGCGGTCGCGAGCATCAACTTAGTTTTCTCTTCAGTGAGTTCCTCAGCTTCAGCGAGGCACTGCCGCCACTGACCACGCAGCAATTGCTGGACGCATGGGCGGAGCTTGATTTGATTCGCGCAAAAACTCTTGAAGCGATGAGCCAGCATCCGGTGCTACTCTGCCCGGTGGCCAGCATTCCCGCCTTTCGTCACAGTGAGCGCGAGTGGGTTATCGATAATCACGTGGTCGAGTATCTGGACGCAGTGCGATACACACAGTGGTTCAATGCGCTCAGCAGCCCCGCTGCAGTGATTCCGGTTGGAAGCTCGTCTGAAGGATTGCCCATCGGCGTGCAGATTGTGGCACGGCCCTTCGAAGACGAGACGGCGTTAGGTGTGGCGTCAGTGGTGGATGCGGCCTTCGGGTACCGGCCGCCGGCGATGGCTCTGTAATATCTATCGCCGTCTAAGTTCGGCAATGGTGTTGTGAGACATTACAGCCTCTTGAAGCCGCTTGGAATGGAGATTTCTGATTTGCGAAAGAGCATTGAAATGCGAAGATTGGCCATGCTTGTACTCCTATTACGGTTTGCTTTGCCTGCATTCCCAGCACCACGGACAGTCACGGTGGAGCAACTGGAGAAACGGCTAATCAAGGCGCAAAGTAAGAGTGATGTGGAGGCCGCGAACCAGATTTACGAATTGGAACTGACAGAGCGAATGTCAGCGCTTCGGCTTGCGCTTGCGGAGGCGAAGCTCCCTGGTCCCGAGTCTCGAAAAGCTCTGCACGTTCTGTTTGATGAAGCGGCATTCCTTGATTTACCAGCATCAGACCTCTTGCACGACCCCGCGCCGGACAGAGCCAGTCAGACCGCGATACTCGCGCGGACCAACGAATACGTGCATAAAACGATTGCAAAGCTGCCAAACCTTTTTGCAACCAAGGTTATAACTCATTTCGAAGGAAAGCAAATTGCCGCTTTGCCAACTGGAATGAGTGCGACCGGCTACGAGCCAATGCACGAAATGGGAACTTCAAGCGCTGAGGTACTGTATCGCGATGGCCGGGAGCAAGTGAATGCGCAAACTTCCAGGCGCAAGGGACTCCCACCGCTGCCTCCTGAATTGAACACCATTGGAGAGTTCGGTCCAATGCTGGTCGTGACTCTAGCAGATGCAGTCAAAGGAAAGATCATCTGGAGTCACTGGGAGCAGGGTTCGTCTGGACCTGAGGCGGTCTTTCGCTATGACGTGCCGGAGGCAGCGTCACATTATGCTGTTGTGTTTCCTGATGTTGCCGAGGGCACAGTGCATCATCCCGCGTATCACGGTGAGATTGCCGTCAATCCGGCGGACGGTTCGATTCTGCGGTTGACGATAGTTGCGGAGTTGAAGCCGGACGATCCGGTTGCTGAGGCCGACATTCTGGTGGATTACGGCCCTGTGGAGATTGGCGGAAAGACCTATATCTGCCCATTGGAAAGCGTCGATCTGGCCCGGTTTCCAGTTAATGGATCCTACCAAAGTTTCGATACTCGACAGTCTTTCCCAGGTTTTATCAAGACCCAGGTGAATTACAGCATATTCAAGCAATATCATCTGTTTCGAGCGGAGATTCGCATCCTTCCGTAGAAGAGCTGAGTGTTGAGCGAGCATTCGCTTCTTCAGCGTGCTGTAGTTTTTTAATACTACAACGCAATGAATTTGCTTGGAATCCGCCTTTCTGATTGTGTGACGTTCAAAGTCTTTTCTTTCAGCACGCTTGGCTGGAAGACGCACTATATATATCATTTGCGTCTCCACCTTTTGGTGGATGCGAATCCCGGTTAATTCCAGTAGCCTGAAATTTCCCCGGAATGGAGCGCGCAAGGTGCGTGAAGATTGGCTCAAGCGATTTGCCGATAGCCCCGATGTCCTGAAGAGCCAGAGCCGCCAAAAGACGGTGGTGGCGGTGATGGATCTGGAAATTGGTGGCGGCGAATTTGTCACCATGGCCGGTCCTTGCTCGGTGGAGACGGAACCTCAGTTGATGGCCACGGCTCATCACGTGCGCCAGGCTGGAGCGCGCATTCTTCGTGGCGGCGCATTCAAGCCACGCAGCTCTCCTTATGCATTTCAGGGGCTTGGTCTGGAAGGTTTGAAGATCCTTTCGCGCGCTCGCCGCGAAACTGGTCTGGCCATCGTAACTGAAGTCATGTCGGAAGACGATGTTCCGATGGTGGCCGAGTATGCTGACATTTTGCAGATCGGCTCGCGCAACATGGAGAACATCGCTCTACTTGAGGCGGCCGCGCGGTCGAGACGTCCCCTGCTGCTCAAGCGCGGACTGGTGGCCACGATTGCCGATTGGCTGCGTTCCGCGCAGGTTATTTTGGACTATGGCAATCCCAATGTGATTCTGTGCGAGCGCGGCATTCGCACTTTTGAAACCGCGACCCGCAACACCTTTGATATTTCGGCCATTGCGCTGCTCAAGCAGATATCTCATTTGCCGGTTATAGCCGATCCAAGCCATGCGGCGGGCGTACGCGAACTTGTTCCAGCATTGGCTTGCGTGGCTGCAGTTGCGGGCGCGGATGGAGTGATCGTCGAAGTGCATCCCAACCCAGCCAAAGCTTGGAGTGATGGAGATCAATCGCTGGACTTTGCCGGCTTCGAAGAGATGATGACTGCGATGAGTCCATATATAGCATTGCGTGAAATTGCTTTGCGCAGCAGCAAGCGCAGAGCTTCACTGCATGAGTCAGATGAGTTGCAGTTGGCTGGAGCGGTGCAATGAATTCTACTTTCAAAGTGCTCTTGATAGCCGCATCGATTTCATTGCTCATTCCCCTCTGCGCCTTTACTCCCAACGCGGCGCAAAGCTCACGTGCGGTATTCAACGCGGACTTTATCGTCACAGCCGCGCCCGCCTACATGCCGCTTGCCGAACTGCGCGGGCAAGAGCGATTTCCCAAAGGAGCGCAATTGCTGCTGGTGCATGAAGGCAAGGCAGAGCCACTGGTAAAAGGCTTTGCGTCCACAGCGGATGCGTGCGTTTCCTTTGATGGCAAGATGGTTCTCTTTGCGGGAAAACAGGCAGCGAATGATCCATGGCAGATTTGGGAGTTGACACTGGCGGATCGCTCCGTGTGCAAAGTGATTACAACTACGACGGATGCGGAACGTCCGCTCTATCTGCCTGCTGGTCGGATGGTTTGGGCCGAGCACGAGCCGTGGGGGTTTCAGTTGAACTCCGCCGAAGACGGCCATGCTCCGAAGGCCATTCAATTGAATCCAACAGCCGGTCCGGGCGTGCTGCCTCTCACATATTTGCATGCCAGCGCATTTCCATCCGACGTTCTCGCGGACGGTCGCGTTTTATTCGAAGCTGGATTTCCTTTGGGTACAGGCACAACGCCGGAGTTGTATCTGGTTTACGCAGATGGTTCAGG
>Ga0181529_10002355_pt1 | contig 22728 bp, 6 predicted proteins | sample PEATcosm2014_Bin_36_FD_119763 | JGI IMG/M metagenome (GOLD analysis project Ga0181529, IMG submission 119763) | Peatland microbial communities from MTU Mesocosm Facility, Houghton, MI, USA - PEATcosm2014_Bin10_30_metaG | ecosystem: Environmental > Terrestrial > Soil > Wetlands > Peat | place... | reverse complement strand
TTTTAGCGCGCCGCATGGCGCGGCTCGGCACCGAAACCGCCTTTGAAGTTCTCAGTAAGGCCAAGGCCCTCGAACGCCAAGGCAGGAGCATCATTCATCTCGAGATCGGCGAGCCCGACTTCTCGACCCCTGCCAACATCGTCGAAGCGGCCGTCGACGCTCTGCGTAAAGGATGGACCCACTACGGGCCCTCCGCCGGACTGCCCGAACTGCGCCAGGCGATTGCCGAGTATGTCAGCCGTACGCGCGGAGTCGACGTCCTGCCCGAGGAAGTGGTGGTGGTGCCCGGTGGCAAACCCATCATGTTCTACGCCATGCTCGCGCTGATCGAAGAGGGCGACGAGGTCATCTATCCCAACCCCGGCTTTCCCATCTATGAGTCGATGATCAACTTCGCTGGCGGCAAGGCGGTCCCCATCCCCTTGCGCGAGGAGCGCGATTTCGCCATGGATGTAGACGAGCTTGCGCCGCTGATCACCAGCCGCACCAGGCTGATCATTCTGAACTCGCCGCAGAACCCCACCGGCGGCGTATTGCAGCGCGGCGACATCGAGCAGGCCGCGCGGGTGATTGGCAACCGCAACATCATGGTCCTCTCGGACGAGATTTACCGCCAGTTGCAGTTTGCGGGCGAGCCCTTTTCCATCCTCTCGATTCCCGCCATGCAGGAGCGCACGATCCTGCTCGACGGCTTCTCGAAGACCTATGCCATGACCGGCTGGCGCATCGGCTTTGGGGTAATGCGCGCGGATCTGGCGGCTCAGGTGACCCGCCTGATGACCAACTCCAACTCCTGCACCGCCAGTTTTACGCAGATAGCCGCCATTGAGGCCCTGCGTGGCGATCAGGGGCCGGTGGGCCGCATGCGCGCCGCCTTCCAGCGGCGGAGTGAGGTCTTTGTGGCAGGGCTGAACCGGATCAAGGGATTCAGTTGCCGCATGCCCAAAGGAGCCTTTTACGTCTTCCCGAATATCACCGGCACGGGGTGGCAATCCAAGCCGCTGGCCGACGCGCTGCTCGACCAGGCCGGCGTGGCGGCGCTCTCGGGCACCGCATTCGGCTGCTTCGGAGAAGGCTACCTGCGCTTCAGCGTGGCCAATTCGCTGGAGAACCTGGAAATGGCGCTGGAACGGATTGACCGGTGGGCGCGGGAAAAGCTGTTGTAGGGAGTAGGGAGTACGGAGTAGGGAATAGGGAGTAGGATGCCTTCGGCCTCCTCGTTGCCCGTTCCTGGTTTGGCCCGCTCGCATAGGGAGTTCTTGCCGGGAAGATCTCGGCCGGATGCTCCCTGTTACCGCAGTTGGAGTTAGGGTCTTACGGAGGGAGCATGGGCCTTCAGGCCCATGAAAGAGCCGCAGATCGAGGTGGCCTTTAGGCCCGGAAACTTGTCTTTTTGCGGCGTCCCTGCGAAGTGCAACTGTAGTACTATTCCCTCTCCTTGCAGTGTCTGCCGCGGATAAGAATGGCCATGAGGAGTGGCATGTATTGCTGATTTTTGGAGCTGAATGCAAGTTTCTTTGCAAAGGAGAAGGTTATGGCCCTGAAAGATTCAACCACCGGGCAGGTGATTCGGAAGTATTCCATTGCAGAATTGCGGGACGCGGCCAACCTGATGCGCGCTTACAACCTGGTGGCCCTTTGCGCGGCCGGTTCCGGGCACGCCGGGGGCACGCTTTCGATCATGGATTTGACCGCGGCCCTCTACCTCGACGTTGCCGAGCACGATCCGAAGAATCCCAACTGGCCGGATCGCGACCGCATCCTCTGGTCCGCCGGGCACAAGGCTCCCGCCCTCTACGTGGGATTGGGCATGGCGGGCTTCTATCCGCTTGAGGATGTGGTGACGCTGCGCAAGCTCGGCTCGCCTTTCCAGGGCCATCCCCACTGGCTCAAGCTGGCGGGAGTCGAGCTCTCCAGCGGCTCGCTGGGGCAGGGGCTGAGCATTGCCGTGGGCATGGCGCTGGCCGCCCGCATCGACGGCAAAGCGCACAAGATTTTTTGCCTGATGGGCGACGGCGAACAGCAGGAAGGCCAGGTCTGGGAAGCGGCCATGGAGGCCGGGCATTTCCAGCTCGACAACATCGTCGCCATCGTCGATTGCAACCGCCTGCAGATCGATGGCTGGGTCAAAGACGTGATGCAGGTTGAGCCGCTGGACGAGAAATACGCGAGCTTTGGATGGGAGGTCCTGCGCATCGACGGCCACGACATGAGCCAGATTGTGGACGCCTTCGCCAAAGCCCGCGCAGTCAAGGGCAAGCCCACCGTCATCCTTGCCGACACCATCAAGGGCAAGGGCGTCAGCTTCATGGAGAACCAGCCCGGCTGGCATGGCAGGGCGCCCACGCGCGAAGAGCTGGACACGGCCCTCACAGAACTCGATCTGACCGCGCGCATCCCCGTGCAGCAACTGCTCGACAAGGCCAAAAGCTATCAGGAGGGCGTGGAGCGCAAGCTGGCCGCCAAAATGCCGCGCTTCTCGCGCGACTACTGGTGGAGCGCTGGCGACACAATGAAGGTGAAGATGGAGCCCACGCGCAAGGGCTTCGGGCAGTCTCTGGCGATGAATGGGGAGGATGAGCGGGTGGTCTGCCTGGGCCTCGACATCTCCGGCTCGATCACCATCAGCGATTTCTACGCCGGCAAGCCCGAGCGCGCCAAGCGCTGGATCAGCATGGGCATCGCCGAGCAATCGGCCACCGCCGCAGCTGCGGGAATGGCGCGGGAAGGCAAGCTGCCGGTGCTGGGCTCCTACGCCACCTTTTCGGCGGCTCGCAACCTCGATCAGATCCGCGTCTCGATCTGCTACGCCAACCTCAACGTGCTGATCGCCGGGGCGCACGCCGGGGTTTCCGTTGGTCCGGACGGCGCGACCCACCAGGCGCTGGAAGACCTGTTCGCGATGCAGGGGCTGCCCAACATGTCCGTGGTGGCGCCCTGCGACATCGTCGAAGCCCGGAAGGCTGCCGATTTCATGCTCCTGAAGCATGTGGGGCCCAAGTACATTCGCTTTGCCCGCGAGGCTACGCCGGTGGTGACCGATGAGAGCACTCCCTTTGTCTTCGGAAAGGCCAACGTGATCCGGCTGCGCAAACCGGGCGTCCATTTCGCCGCGGCCTTCGAAACCTGCCTGGCCGCCGAATACGAGGATGAAACAGAAGATCTGAGCATCGTGGCTTGCGGGCCCATGGTTCCCGAAGCCATGCGCGCCGCCTGGATTCTGAAGCAGGAATACGGCTACGAGACGCGGGTGCTGAACATGCACACCCTCAAGCCCATCGATGCCGCAGCCCTGGTGCGGGCCGCTCGCGAGACTGGCCTGATTGTCACCGCGGAAGAGCATCAGATCGGCGCTTTGGCGTGGCGGGTAACCGCCGTACTCACCGAGAGTCCCGAACTCTACGGGCTGCCTGTGATCACCGGAGCCATCGGCGTCAAGGATCGATTCGGCGACTCCGGCGCGCCTTGGGAGCTGGTCAAGGAGTTTGAGGTCAGCGCCGAGCACATCGCCCAGAAAGCCATGGAGCGAATGGCCGTCAAAAACTGCGTCCCCAGCACGTAGATCGCCGGCGCAGGAAGAGAAGGCCCCCGCGGACAGGTTCGCGTCCGCGGGGCAAAAGTTAAAGCCGCATGTGGGCTGCTTGCTGGCCGGGTTCCTCGCTGAGAACTTCGCTGGCCGCACCGGGGGCCGAGTAAAACTCTTGCGCAAGAGCGATGAAGCGGTTGGTTTCGCGCTCGATCCATGCGGTTCCCTGCCCCAACTCAGCGGCCAGCAAACTGGCTACGACAGGCGCCGCTCGCTTTGCCGCCTCGGCATCCAGCAGCAGAGCGCGGGTTCTGCGCGAAAGCACATCCTCGACGGTGCGAGCCATTTCATGCCGGGCAGCGAAGACGGCCTCGGCGCGTGTGTATGGCAGCGCCGCATCGAGCGGCGTGGCTAAACGCGGGTCCGCTGCCCACAGCGCAGCGATCTCGGCAGCCTCTGTTCCGTAGTGCGAAAGCGGGCCGGGCGCAGGAGGCTGTTCGGGCACGCCATGCAGGCGAATAGTGCGAGTGATGCAGCGACGGCGCGCCATCATGCCCCGACGCATGGCGGCGTTGAGTGTGTCTTCCGCCATGCGGCGATAGGTTGTCCACTTGCCGCCTGCAACCGTGATCAGACCGCTCGGCGAGAACTCGATCGTATGCTCGCGAGAGAGTTTCGAGGTTTGCACCTGGCTGCCGGTAACCAGCGGCCGCAAGCCTGAAAAGACACTGAGAATGTCGCCCTTGCCAATTGGGCGCGCAAGGTAAGGATTGATCGTCTCCAGCAGGAAATCGATCTCGGCGGAATCGTGGCCCGGCTCCATGGCAATGGAATGCGTAGGCAGGTCCGTCGTACCGATGACAACCCTGCCCATCCACGGAATGGCGAAGATGATGCGGCCGTCGCGGGTCTTCGGCACCATGATTGCGTTGGCGTGTCCCAGCGCCTGTCCCAACACCTCGCCCGGCACAACGATATGTGTGCCGCGACTCACGGAAAGCATGTGCGGACTGGATGGATCGTCGCAGCAACGCAGCTCGTCAACAAAGATGCCGGTGGCGTTGATGACAGTGCTGGCGTGCACCTCGAATGAGTTTCCCGTCTCGACGTCTTCCACCAGCGCGCCGCGGATGCGGCCGTTGCTCTTGTGCAGCGCCGTACAGCGCGCGTAGTTCAGCACGACGGCTCCGTGATCCTCCGCAGTGCGGGCAAGCGCCAGGGCCAGGCGCGCATCGTTAAACTGCGCATCGTAGTAAAGCACGCTGCCGCGCAATCCGGATGTGGCGATACCCGGCACGCGCTCGCGGGTCTCGCGGGCAGACAGAATGCATGTGGGGCCGAGAGATGACTTGCCGCTGAGCAAGTCGTAAAGCTTGAGACCCGCGCCGTAGAAGAAGAGATCCGGCCACGTGTAGGCAGGCGCAACGAACGGAAGCGGATGAACCAGGTGCGGCGCATTTCCCAGCATGATCCGGCGCTCACGCAGCGCCTCATACACCAAATGCACCTGGCCGCTGGCCAGATACCGCACCCCGCCATGGATCAGCTTGGTGGCGCGGCTTGAGGTTGCCTGAGCGAAGTCCCCGGCTTCCACGAGCGCCGTGCGATACCCGCGAGTGGCCGCATCGACGGCAAGGCCGAGGCCGGTAGCGCCGCCACCCACAATGAGCAGATCCAGCTTGTCGTTCTTCGTCTCTTCCAGCCGTGCGAACCCGTCGGCGCGTGTTCTCATGCGACTCTCCTCCATCCACTGTCCGCCGTGACGAAAAACCGGCATTCAGCTTGCGAACTCTGCGGAGCCTGTTCACATTCACCCGATGGGCGGCGTTGCTTGACGGGACCGAGCCATTCGTTTCCCATCTCTTCGTCAATCGTCGCTAGGATACACCCGGTATCCATCGCTTCTCACGCCTCGGTTTCCGATGATCCATTGCCTCAACGGAGGTACGATAAGAAGCGAGGAGCAAGCCCGATGCTTATTGTTCACGTGCATGTGCGAGTCAAACCCGAATCGGTAACTGACTTCAGGCAGGCTACCATTGAAAACGCCAGTTCGAGTGTATTGGAACCCGGTATTGCGCGCTTTGACGTGGTGCAGCAACAGGACGATGCGACCCGGTTCGTCCTGATCGAGGTCTATCGCATGCCGGAGGCGGCAACAGCGCACAAAGAGACTGCTCACTATGCAAAGTGGCGCGATGCGGTTGCGCCCATGATGGCCGAGCCGCGCCAGAGCACGAAGTACAACGCCGTATTCCCCGGGCCGCACGGCTGGTAAGGCAAGGCTGGTAGAAACATGCGCTTCGAGTTCGCAACTGCAACACGTATTGTCTTCGGCGAGGGCGCTGCTGCCACGCTGCCAGAACTGGTTCGTACCTTCGGCGCTCGTCCGTTGGTGGTCACCGGCGCTTCGACAGAACGCGCGGCATGGCTTGTGTCGGCGCTGTCGGCCGAGGTCTTTGCGGTGCCGGGCGAGCCGACGGTCGATCTGGTCAGAGAAGGCGCGCGCCGCGTGCAGGACTCCGCTTGCGATGTGGTCGTTTCACTTGGCGGGGGCAGCGCGATTGACGCCGGCAAGGCGATTGCCGCCGTCGCCGCCAACGGCGGTGAGCCGCTCGAATTTCTTGAAGTGGTGGGAAAGGGACGCGCGCTTGCGACGCCGCCTTTGCCGTTCATTGCGGTGCCGACCACAGCCGGAACCGGCAGCGAAGTCACGCGTAATGCCGTGCTGGGATCGACGGAGCACGGTGTCAAGGCGAGCCTGCGCAGCCCGCTCATGCTGCCGCGCGTCGCGCTGGTCGATCCCGAGCTGACATACGGACTGCCACCTGCGGTCACCGCGGCCACCGGGCTTGACGCCCTGACGCAGCTGATCGAGCCGTATGTCAGCGCGCGCGCCAATCCCCTGGCGGATGCAATTTGTATGGAAGGAATCAAGCGCATCACGGGTGCATTACGACGCGTGTACCACGATGGCGCGGACCGGGAGGCGCGCCGCGACATGGCGCTGGCAAGCTTGTTCGGCGGGCTGGCGCTGGCGAACGCGGGACTGGGCGTTGTGCATGGCTTCGCTGCGCCGCTCGGAGGCTCATGGAAGGCGCCGCATGGCGCGCTCTGCGCGGCGCTGTTGCCGCACGGGATGGCCGCCAACGTAGCAGCGTTACAGGCGCGCGCGCCGCAGCATTCCGCCCTCGAGCGCTACACCAACCTCGCACGCCTGCTTACCGGCCGGAGTGAAGCCAGCGCGGACGACGGTATCGAGTGGGTGCGCGCGCTTTGTGTCGAACTAAATGTCCCGCCTCTGCGCGCCTGGGGAATCACTGCAGCCGATCTGCCCGGAGTGGTTGAGAAAGCAGCGCGCGCCAGCAGCATGCAAGCCAATCCCCTTCCGCTCACGGGCGAGGAATTGCTTCGGTTGGCAACGGCTGCATGGTGAGGTTTCGCGAAAAGCAAAAGGGGTTGGCAATTCCGGGATGTTGAACCAGCCCGGCATTGCCAACCCCATTTTGTTCCCTGCCACAATCGCTTTCAGTTACTCCACAACCAGCTTCAGAGTGGTAGCGTGCGAGAGCCCGCCAGCCTTCACGGTCACGTTATAGTTGAAGGTTTGCGGGGTAAGGGTGAAGTGCAAACAGCCACTCATCCCGACCGAAGCCGCCGCCAATGCGATCACCAACAGCAATGTGGAAGCCTTTCTGCCCAGCCGCCTGCCGGCGCGGCGGAACCTGGCTGAGAATGGCAGCACCAGAAGTCCCAGAAGAAGCGGAGCCAGATGAGATGCCATACCAATCGGCTGCTCATGATGATTGGCCGCGATAACGTTCCACTGAATGTTCAGCGTGAGGTCGGTCAGGGTTGTATTGGCCGGAAGCGTCCAGGATGTGTCCGACTGTTGCACCCATCCGGCGGTAGTCAGTGTCGCCGTCGCGCCAGAGGGCAGTCCGGTAACGGTCAAGGTTGTTGGAAGCGGGAAGGAAACGCCGGTGGTAGGGGCGATCGCTAGCGAGAACGTGGCCTGTCCGCCGGAGGCCATGGTCTGCGTGTCCCCGCTTACCGAACCACTTGTGTTGGGTGTGATGCTGAAGTTGATCACCGCCTGCGTGAGCGCGCTGCTGGCGGATGAAATGAAGTTCGTATCGCCGCTATAGACAGCGCTGATGGTATGCGTGCCCGTGGCCAGCGCCGAGGTAGTGAAGGTGGCCACTCCGCCTGACACTGTGCCCGAGCCCAGCACCGTTGTTCCGTCGAGGAAGTTCACGCTTCCGGTTGGCGCGCCTGCCGTTGCAGTGACAATGGCAGTGAAGGTAATGGGATTCTGGCTCATTCCCGGATTGATGCTTGTGCCCACAGTGATTGCGGATGCGGCCTGGTTCACTTGCAAAGGCACGGTCATGGTGACCGCGCTGTAGTCTTTGGCATCGGTCGGGGTGAATGTCACGGAAAGAGTTTGCGCGCCTGCGCTCAACACCGTGCCTGCGTTGGGAGTGTAAACAAAAGTTCCGTCGACAGCGCCCGCGCTCGCATTCAGTTGCGTCGCGCTCAGCGGAGTGCCATAGGGGATTGCAACCGGCGCGGCCCAGGTGACGTTGAGTGGAATCAACCCCGTGCCCTGCAATGGAATGAATTGCACAGCGCTGGTAATCGAGTTATCCGTCAGAACGAACGATTCCGTGAGCGATCCGGCGGAGAGAGGCTTGAAGAGAATGCTGATGCTGCAGCCGGCATTGGCCTGCAGTGAGAAGGCAGCCGTGCAATCGGCCAGCGATCCTGTGCCCGGCGTCTGCTGGAAGTCGTTGGGCGCTGCGAGCCCCGGCGCTGCGGCGGTCAACGGCGCGTTACCGGAGTTCAGCAGAGTGAATACCGCGGGACCATCGGTCGTGTCGGTGGCTCCGATGGTTGTGGCTTTTGCGAACTGTTGCCGAGGCGGAGCCGCATAGTTTTCCTCAATCACTGTCTTGCCGGTGGCGTCGGAGAGATACAGATTGCCGGCTCCATCGACGGCTACTCCGAAGGCGCTTTGCAGCGAGCGGGTCGTTACTGTGGACGGCGTCGCGTAGCCCGCGCCGGTCTTCACCACTTTCAGCACAGTCGCACTGCCTAAGTCAGCGACGTAGAGATTGCCGTTGACGTCCACCGCGATTCCCGCCGGCGCATTCATGGGTGCGCCCCCGACGATGGTCTCCTGAGCGGCGACAGTCGATCCTCCTGCCGGCTCGATCAGAACTCGATGATTGAGCGAATCAGCGATGTAGATGTTGCCGCTCGCGTCTACAGCCAATCCCGTTGGGCCGCTCAGTTGCGAGTAAGTGGGAATCTGAACGGGAGCGGCATAGCCCAGGATGGGCGATTGCACGAGTTCATAGATATTGTTGCTGCTGGCGACATAGACATTGCCACTCGCATCTACAGCTACACCGCTGGGCGAGGCAAGGCCGCCACTGGGCGGATTGACAGTCTTGCTGGTGACCACCGAAGGCGCGCCGGTATAAGGCGGCGCAATCTTCCAGACTGCATTGTTGGCCGAATCGGCTGCGTAAACATTGCCCGCGCCATCGATGGCTACGGCTGTCGGCGTGCCGGACGAGGCGGAAAGGTCGAGCAGCTTCGCGATGTTTCCGGCCGGAGTCAGACTCAGAACCGCATGGGCGCTTGAATCGGCAATCAGCACGTTGCCGCTTGCATCCACGGCGAGCCCTTGCGGAGACTGCAACGCGATGGGATTTGAAACTGCGCTGGCCAGGGTCGATTCCGTGGCGGGCAAGATGTTCGCCACCGGCCCCAAGCCTGTGCCGGTTAACAGAGCAGTACCCAGAATGTTTCCATTGGCATCGAGAAGTTCGAGCGCGCCATTGCGTTGTCCCGGATAGAGAGGTGCGAAATCGACAGCGAGGGTGCAAGTGTCGCCATCGTTGTATTCCGTGATGGTGCAGGTACCGCTGTGGGCATCTGCAAAATCGAGATTGGCCGCTCCCTCGGTCAGCACGGCCCAGCCGCCGACGATCGCCGATCCATGGAAGGTGAAAGTGACCGTGTTGGGCGAAGCGCTTGTGGTGCCAACGCTCTGCGGTGTGGCGAAGGCCGAGGGCGCTGCTGTCGCCTGCGCCGCGTAAATAGTCGGCGTGTAGGTCTGGCTGCCAATGGCTCCGCTCACCGTATCGGTGGCAGAGAGTGTAAAGCTATCGAGCCCGGCCTCGGTTGGCGTTCCGGTGAGTGAGTCGCCGTTCAGCGTCAATCCAGCGGGCAGGTTTCCGCCCGTTATGCTGAACGTATAAGGTGCGCCGCCGCCGCGGCCCGCAAGTGCCTGAACGTACGAGCCGCCCACTGCGCCGTCAGGGAGCGCTTCGGGCAACATGGAGATCGAGGGCGGAGCGATGGCCAATGTGTAAGTCTGGCTCCCGGTGAAGGGACCTTTGCTGGAGCTGTCGGTAGCAGCGATGGTGAAGCTGACGATCCCGCCCGAGGCTGGCGTTCCGGAAAGGATGCCGGTCTGCGCATCCAAAGCCAGTCCTGCGGGCAAGCTTCCGCTGTTGACCGTGAGTGCGTAGCTATAAGGCGCGGTTCCGCCTCTGGCCGAGAAGCTCTGGCCGTAGACAACCATTGCGGTTCCACCGGGCAACGCTGTCGGCGAACCGCTGGCCGGCGCAAGCGCGATGGGCGGCTGATTGACGGTCAGCGAGTAGGTCCGGCTTCCGGCCTGTCCGTTGACATCGGTGGCTGTGATCGCGAAGCTTGCGGGTGACGCGGTCGCGGTTGGGGTTCCCGTGAGTTCACCGCCCCGGCTGAGCGTCAACCCTTGAGGCAGCGATCCGGCGGTGACTGCGAATGTGTAGGGGAAGGTCCCGCCAGTGGCCGAGAAGGTCTGGCTGTAGGCGGCGTCGACCATTCCAGAAGTCATCAAGGTCGTGGGATTGAGCGAGATGGAAGAAGCATGGACAGCCAGCGAATAGGCTTGGCTTCCGGCCTGTCCGTTGCTGTCGGTTGCCGCCACCGTAAAGGCGTAGTTACCTACCGCCGTCGGCGTACCGTAGAGCACGCCATTCTGGCTCAACTGCATTCCATTCGGCAGCGAGCCCGCGGAGACAGAGAAGGAATAGGGAGCGTTTCCGCCGGCCGCCGAGAAGGTCGCGGCCAGGTTGGCGTTATAGATCACGCCAACTGTTTCGGTGGGCAGCCCGTACGGAGTTGAGGGGGTTCCGCCGCCCGGCGACACAGCGACCGTGGAACCGGCCAGCGCGAGGGTCTGCGTCGCTCCACTGACGTTGTTGGAATTGTCGGTGAGCGTCAGCGTGTCAGTGACCAGGCCCGCAGCGGTGGGCGTGAAGTCAACGGCGTAGATGCAAGTTTGTCCGGCGGCCACGGTTCCGGCCGTGCCTCCAAACTGGATCTGCGGGCAGGTTGTGTAGGTGCTGTTGAGAGCAAAGCTGCTGGGATTGCCTGCAAAGCCGGGATTGCTGCCCGCGCTCGCGGGAACCGCGATAGTGAGCGCACTGTTGCCCACATTCATCAGGGTTACAGACGCGGCGCTGCTGGATGCACCCACCGCTGAATCGAAGGCAAACGTGGGTGCTTTCTCCTGGTTGCTGACCAGAACCGAGTTAGCGGTTGCGTCGGCAACGTAGAGATCGCCCGTTGCTGAGATCGCCACGCCAAACGGATAGTTCAGCGTAGACGATGCCAGATTGAGCGCGAACGCGCTGCTCAAATCCCCCGCACCCACAGGAATTTCCAGCACTCTGCGATTGCCGCCGTCGGCAACATAGAGGTTCCCCATGCCATCGACCGCGATCGACAACGGAGCCGCAAGAGCGGGGCTGAGATTACCGGCAGCGAAGGCGGTTGCGGCTCCGCTGCTGACCTTGAACAGGTTGTTGTTGTCCGCGATCCAGAGGTTCCCGGCTCCGTCGATGGCCAGACCGGTCGGCGTGCTCAACGGGCCGCCGGTGATCGCGACAACCTGGGCAGTGCCGCCACCGGGATACTCCACAATGCGCGCGGGAGTGTTGGTGTTGGTATCGCCGAGATCGGTGGTGTAGACATTGCCGCTGCCATCCACGGCCACGCTGAAGTTGTTGGTGATTTTGAGCGCGCCGTTGTCGAGGACGCTGGCCACTCCAGCGGCCGTGACCATCACCACCTGGCCGTCGCCGTCATCGGCGATGTAGAGATTCCCCGCACCGTCGAGAGCCACGCCGGTGGGATAGTGCAGAGTAATTCCCAGAGTGGTCACGACCGTCGCCGTGCCGCTGCCGTCTACCTTCACCACGCGGTCGTTGAGGGTGTCGGCAACATAGACGTTGCCGCTGGGGTCAAGTGCGAGTCCGCTGGGCAGGTTCAGCGCGGGAGTCGCGCCAAGTCCGCTGACATCGCTGAGGGAAAGCGAACCAACGATGCCCGGCGAGAACAGCGCCAGCGGCGCGGTTCCAACTGCGGAGATGTCTTGCGTGGCCAGAATGTTTCCGCTGGCGTCGAGCAATTCAACCGCTCCGTAGCGGGTTCCCGGATACTTCGCTGTGAAGGCGACGATCACCGTGCAAGTGGCGTTGGCGGCATAGGCCTGCGCGGCGCAGGTTCCTGTGCCGGCGTTGGTGAAGTCCTGCCCGGTGACGCCTTGTGTCAGCACTGCCACGCTGCCCACCGTGGCCGCGCTGGTGAATGTGAAGGTGACGGTTGGCGGGTTGGTCGTGTCTTGCGTGCTGCTCAAAGCTGTGGCAGCGGGCGCGATGGTAAGAGAATAGTGCGCGCTTCCATCGACCTTGTTGCTGTCTGTAGCAGTGACAGTGAACTCGAAGACACCGCTCGATGCAGGCGTGCCCGCAAGCACTCCGGCCGCGCTCAGCGTCAATCCCGTGGGCAGAGTCCCCTGGGTAATGGCATATGAGTAAGGGCCGCTTCCACCACTCGCAGTGATGGTCTGGCTGTAAGCCGTATCCACGACGCCCGCAACCAATGCCGAGCCGCTCGCGGGCGTGAAGACGAACGACGCAACGCCCGTGCCGCTCAGGGCGATCGTCTGCGTGGCGCTGGCCGCGCCCAGATTGTTATAGGACAATTCCAGGCTGGCGTTGAGCGTGCCGGTCTGGCTCGGCGTAAAGTCGAGTTCGAAGATGCAGCTTGAGTTGGCGCTCAAGCCATTGCCCTGCGCGTAGCAATCTCGCGAAGCGTCGTAGGCAAAGCTGCCGGTCGCGTCCGTGATGGCCGTGGATGAGGTGAAGTTCAGATCCGCATTGCCGAAGTTCAGCATGGTGAATCCGAGCGCGCCGTCCGCAACGTCCAGGCTACCTTGAGCGGTCGGCGTTGCAAAGGTCAGCGCAGTCGGCGGAGCCGTATAGTTCTCTTCATACACATGGGTGCTGTCGGCGATGAAAACGTCGCCGCTGCCATCCACCGCGACGCCCTGCGGACTGTTGAGCGTTGCAACAGTTGCAACCGCAGCCGGCAGACCATAGCAGTCTTTCCCTTTCGTCACCTTGAGCACATTGGCCGTGCCGGAGTTGGCGATATACACATTCTTATTTACATCGACCGCTACGCCGGTAGGAGCGCTGACGCCGGCTGAGATCTTGATCTCAGCGCCTTCGTTGCCGAGCGCGTTCTCGGTCCCGCCAGCCGGCTCGATCAAGACAAAGTTGCCGCTGAAATCGGCGATATAGACGCTGCCGCGATCGACCGCCACCGCATAGGGCGCGGTGAGGGCTGTGGAAGTGGAAAGCTGCCAGGGAGTGAGATAACCGCCATCCGCGGAGGGCGAAGTCACCAGGATGCGTCCGTTGCCGGTATCGGCGATATAGATGTTGCCGGCTCCGTCCACGGCCACGCCGCGCGGCCCGCTCAGACCGCCCGACGGCGAATTGATGGTGGCGCTGGTAACCACGACCGCCGTCCCAAACGAGGGCCCTACTTTCCAGATCGTATTGTTGGCCGAATCGGCAATATAGACGTTGCCGGCTCCATCGACGGCCACGCTGCGCGGCGTGCCTAACCCGCCGCTGGAAGTCATCACCGCTTGCGCAGTTCCCTGCTTGATTTGCAGCACCTGATTCGATCCGGAATCGGCCACATAGAGGCTACCCGCGGCGTCGACGGCCATTCCTTGAGGCGTGGTCAGCGGCATGTTGCTCGATACCGTGCTCTCGCTGCCGGGCAGGAAGTTGGCCTCCGCTCCCTTGCCGTTGCCAAACACATATTGCGTCGCGATGACGTTGCCGTTGCCATCGAGCAGTTCGACGGCTCCAAGCCTCAGTCCGGGAGCTTGCGGATTGAACGCCACATTCACAGTGCATGATTGGCTGGTGACGCCAAAGGTTCCCTGAGCGCAGCTTCCGCTGCCGGCGTTGCTGAAGTCCAGGCTGGATGCACCCTGTGTCACGACAACCACCGGCGTCGCGCCCAAGGTAAATGTTCCGTTGAAACTGAAGGTGACAGTCGCGTTGGCGGGCGCTGCGCCCATCGTAACCGTTCCAAAGTCCTGCGCTCCTGATGCCGCTGCCGCCACGCCGTAGACGCTGGGCGTAAAGGTGAGGCTGCCCTGGAAGCCATCGGCATCGATTGCGGTGATGGCGACCTCTGAGACGCCAATGTCCGTTGCGGCGGGTGTGCCATGCAGCAGGCCGGAGGGGTCGAGTGTCAGCCACGCGGGCAACCCGCTGGCCGTGTAGGTATAGGAACCGCTGCCGCCGCTGGCAAGCACGGTCTGGCTATAGGGATTGCCGACCGAGGCATCGGGCAATAAATTGGCCGCCAGAGTGACCAACGGCGCGGCAATGCTCAGTTCGAATTCCCTGCTGCCGGTTTGCCCGTTGGCGTCGGTTGCGTTCACCGTAAAGTAGAAGGTTCCGGCCGCGGTCGGAGTGCCGGACAACACGCCGGCAGCGTTCAGCGCCAATCCTGCGGGCAGCGATCCAGCGGTGACGGCGTACGCATATGGAGCCGTTCCCCCGTTGTTCGATGAAGCCGTAAACGTTACAGCGCTGTAGGCAATCTCTGCCGATCCCTCGCCGAGAACTGCGTTGGCCGGTGCGATTGCGATGGTTGGCGAACCTATCGTCAAAGAGTAGGTCTTGTTGCCGGTGAACATCTCGCCATCGGTCGCGGTGACGGTGAAGGTAAATGTGCCCGTCGCAGTGGGAGTTCCCGAGAGCACTCCGCCAGTTAGATGCATGCCCGTGGGCAGTGCTCCGGCAGTTTCAGAAAATGTATAAGTTCCGTTGCCGCCTTTGGCGCTATAGGCGAGGCTGTAGTTGGTCTGTCCCACCGTGCCGGAAGCCAACAAGCCGTCCATCGGAATCACGGAGACGATAGGCGCGTAGAGGTTGAACGAATAGGTCCTGGAGACGACGTAGGGCGCGCCGCTTCCGGTGGTGCTGTCGGCTGCCTGCACGGTGAAGCTATAGCTTCCAGCGGTGGTAGGCTTGCCGGTCAGCAGGCCAGCCGCGGAGAGATTCATGCCTGCGGGCAAGGCTCCGTTCGAAACAGTATAGGTATAGGGCGCGGTTCCTCCGCCGGCCGTGAACTGCTGGGTATAGGCGCTTTCCGCTGTTCCATCGCTCATCGCTTGCCGCGCGGGAGTCAGACTGAGGTTGGGCGCGCCTACCACCATCGCGTAGTCTTTGTTGCCGATCTTTGCCACCGAGTCCGTGGCCGATATCGTGAAGTAGAAGGTGCCCACTGCGGTTGGCGTTCCAGTCAGGACTCCGTTGCTCAACTGCAACCCCGGCGGCAGCGAACCGCTGATGATCGCGAAGCTATAGGGGCCGCTGCCGCCGCTTGCGCTGAAGGTCCCATTGCCATACGCGGATCCCGCCGTCCCTGCGGAGAGCGAAGCCGGCGCGATGGCAATTGTGGAACTCGCAATCGTCAGCGAATAAGCCTGCGCGCTGCTGGTAAAGGGACCTCCGTTGGGCGCGCTGCTTGAGTCCGTCGCCGCTACCGTGAAGCTGAACGTGCCGCCCACCGTTGGCGTTCCCGAAAGCAGGCCCGTGGATGCGTTGAAGGCCATCCCAGTGGGCAGGCTGCCGCTGGTCACCAGCATCGTGTAGGTGTAGGGCGCGGTTCCGCCGCCGGCCGTGAACTGCTGGCTGAATGCGGCTCCGATCACCCCATCGGTCAGCGTTCCGGCTGCGGGAGTCAGCGTGATCGACGGCGCGATGCCCGTGCCATTGAGAGAAACGGTTTGCGTCGCGCCGTTGACGGCATTGCCCATCAGCACCAGCGATCCGCTCACGACTCCGGTTGCTTGCGGATTGAACGCGAGATCGAATGTGCAAGCGCTGCTTGCAGCCAGGCTCTGTGCGGTTCCCGCAGCGTTCACGCTGGGGCAGGTTGTGGCGTTCTGCAGGAAGTTGCCAGAGAGGCTGGGGTTGTTCCCGGTGCCCGGAACGGTGAAGCTCAGCGGGCTGTTGCCCAGGTTCATCAGCGTCACCGTCTGGCTGGCGCTGGTGGCGGAGACGGCGGTATTCGGGAAAGCCAGCGAGGGCGCGCTCTGCACGCTGCCGGTGAAAATAGAGTTGCTTGCGCCGTCGATCACGGCCAGTGTACCCGTGTTGCTGACCGCAACACCGACGGGTTGCGTAAAGGCGTTCGGCCCTGTCTGCAGAGCGACCGCACTGCCGGTCCCGGCGGGAATCAGCACCATCCGGCCATTGCCCGTGTCGCAGATATAGAGGTTGCCCGCGCTGTCGAGCGCAAGGGCCGTGGGGTTCGAATAGTTGGAGTCAGTCGAGTTGAACCGATAGGTGGCGCTGAGAATGCTCGCCGTACCCTGCGCGATTTTGACAATATTGTTGCCGCCGGAGTTGGCGACGTACACATTGCCCTGCGCGTCCACCGCGATCCCGCCGGGACTGTTGAGCGGACCGCCGGCATAGAAGACACTGGCCGGGCCGCCGGCGGGGAACCAAACGATGCGGCTGTTGTTGGTGTCGGCGGTAAACACATTGCCTGCCGCATCCACCGCGACAGACCCGTTGGCGTAACTGAGCCCATTGTTGTCGAGCGTGCTCAGCAGGCCGGACGGCGTGTACTTCATCACCGAGTTTCCGCCTGCCGCCATGTACAGATTGCCTGCGCCATCCAGAGCCACCGCGGTGGCAGCCGAAACTCCGGCCGCGATCACTGTTGCCGCGGCTGATCCTGATGCCGGTGCAGCCACTTCCAACACCCGGCTGTTCACCGAATCCGCAACGTACAAGTTGCCCAGGCCATCGAATGCTGGCCCACCGGGGCCGGCCAAAGCGGTCTGGCCCAGGCCGGTAACGGTCAAAACGCCCATCGATGCCGGCTCATAGCCCGCCACGGAACCAATCCCGATGCCGCTGACAAAGGCCGTCGCGATCACATTGCCGTTACTGTCGAGCAACTCTACGGCTCCGGCCTCCAGCCCCGCATGGCTCGGGGTGAGCGTTGCCATCACCGTGCAGGTGCTGTTCGCCGTCCATGTGGAGTTGCTTCCGTTCGCGCTGCAGGAGCCGCTGAGCTTATCGGCGAAGTCCAGCCCCGCGGTGCCCTGCGTCAAGACCGCGGGCGGTTGAATGGTTCCACCCGATGCAAACGTGAAGGTCAGCGCCACATTCGAACTCGGGCTGCCCACATTGGCCGCGCCAAAGCTCACCAGTGAGGTCATGATCTCCTGCACGCCGTTCGCCGCTTGTGTATCGGCAACAAAGATGTTGCCCAGGCCGTCTACGGAGATTCCAGTGGGACTGCTCCAGCCGTTCCCCAAGGAAACGATCGTCGGCGAGGCGGGAACAGATCCGTTGACCGCCTCGATCTCGGAGACTGTGCCTGCCGCGTCGGCCACAAATACGTTTCCGCTCGCGTCTACCGCCAGGCCCTCAGGCGTGGTAAATGCGCTTGCCAGCGTCTTGACGGTTGCGTAGACCCCTGCTTTGAGAATCTCGCTAACCGCCGGGCTCTGGTTGCCCGCAATGTAGACATTCCCGGCCTGATCGACAGCCACGCCAGCCGGATCGGTCCACGCATTGGCCGTCCCAATCGCCGTGATGGTGGGCGTGGCGGGGAAGACTCCCACCGAGGTTGCCTCGATTTCATTCACGGCGGCCGCGCCCGCGACCTGCTGCGTGAAAAAGACATTGCCATCCGCGTCGACCGCAATCCCCGCCGGCCTTGTATAGCCGCTGGCCAGCGTCACAATCGTGGGAGTCGCCGGGAAAACGCCTGGGCTGGTGGCCACGATCTCCTTGATCGATCCGTTGTTGATCGCGCCGTTGCCCATCTCCGCGACGTAGAGATTGCTCAGCGAATCGAGCGCCAGCGCGGCCGGGCTCTGGAACGAGGCCGACAGCGTGACGATGGTGGGCGACGCAGGAATCGCCCCGCTGACGGCCGCAATCTGCTTCACCGCGTGATTCGCCGTATCGGCGACGTAGACGTTCCCGTACGCATCCACTGCCGTCGCGCCGGGACCGGACCAGCCACTGCCCAGGGCTACCTGCGCATAGCTGAAGCTGGCCGTCTGCGACGCCGCAGGCGAGCAGGCCGCCCCTGCAAAAACGAGCAAAAAGGCCAAAAGTGAAACGATGGAAGAAAGGCAACTGCGGCTGCGGGTAGAGACAAGACGGACAAGGGAAGAACTCTGCTGGGCACAGCGCCAAAAAATCATCAATTGACCTCGCGAAGGATGCTTAATCGGACCATCGGCAATGCGGCAATCAAAACGAGGCCGACGGGGTACTTTGGTGTATTTTTAGGTACACCCTAAAGTACCATACGGCTCTCGCCATGGGGCGGGGGCTCTCTTCCCTTGTGAATTCCGAATCTGAAATTCTTCCGCCTCTCCCCGATAAGAAGTAGGGCAGTAACATCCCTTTAAAAATCTCTAGCAACGTCCTACTGGTCGTTTTGCACCAGGTACAACCCCATCCCACAAACTTGCCACGCGGGTCGCCGGACTCATGCGCTCCATCCTCCATCCGAATTCCGCGCGCAGGGGTTTCGCTTGTGGCAACGCAAGTGCCAGAGTAGACTTCCACCGATTGCCGAATCCCCATTTCACGGGCCTGAAAACCGCAAGGAGAAAGGAATTGGATCGTATGAAGGCGTTCGTTTATTTTGCGTTGTGCCTTTTGCTGCTTGTTCCGGCTGCCGGAGCACAGGCGATGAAGGCTGCGGGGCTGCCGCCCCTGATCGATCGAGAGTTGATCTTCGGCAATCCAGAGATTGCCGGAGCCGAGCTTTCCCCCAATGGGCAGTACCTGGCATTTGTGAAGCCGTGGAAGGATACGCGCAATGTGTATGTGAAGGGAGTCAACGAGCCGTTCAGCGCGGCGCGGCTGCTGACCACAGAGAAGAAACGGCCCGTTGCAGGTTATCTGTGGACGCGGGACAGCAAGTACATCATCTACGCAAAGGACAACGACGGCGACGAGAACTTCAACGTCTTTGCGGTGGATCCTGCGGCCATGCCGGCGGCCGGCGCGGATGCACCGCCGTCGCGCGACCTGACCGGCCTCAAGGGCGTGCGGGTGATGATTTACGAAGTTCCGAAGAGCGACCCGGATATCGTCTACATCGGGCTGAACGACCGCGACAAGTCCTGGCACGACCTCTACAAGCTGAGGATTTCAACCGGGGAAAAAACGCTGGTGCGCAAGAACACGGATCGAGTGATCGACTGGGTATTCGACCTGAAGGGCGAGTTGAGGTTGGCGCTGCGCAACGCGGATAACGGCGACACGGAAATCCTGCGCGTTGACGCCTACAAGATGACGAAGGTGTATTCGTGCACGGTCTTCGAGACCTGCGCGCCGGTCCATTACTCGACCGACGGCGCGCGTGTGTACATGCAGACCAACAAGGACGAGAACCTGGTTTCGCTGGTGCTCTTCGATCCGGCAACGGGCAAGACAGAGAAGGTGGACTCCGACCCCATGGGAAAGGTGGACCTGGGAGGAGCGCTGTTCTCCGAAGCGACAGAAGAGTTGGTGGAAACCTGGTATGTCGATGCCCGCGTGAGGACCTACTTCCAGGAGAAGCCCTTCGGCGAAGACAACCGCTGGCTGGAGCATCGTTTTGTAGGCAAAGACATCAAGGTGGTTTCGCGCACGCGGGACGAAAAGACCTGGCTGGTGATGGTGAATGCCGATACGGAGCCGGGACAAACGTACATCTTCGATCGCAAGACACGCGCCCTCACCTTGCAATACAACGTCCGCGAGAAACTGCCTCGCGAGGCCCTGGCGGAGATGAAGCCGGTCACCTACAAGTCTTCCGACGGGCTGGAGATCCCGGCCTATCTGACTCTGCCGAAGGGCATACCGGCAAAGAACCTGCCTGCGATCCTGCTGCCTCATGGCGGTCCGTGGGGACGAAACGAATGGGGATATGACACGCAGGCACAATTCCTGGCCAATCGCGGCTACGCGGTGCTGCAGCCCAACTTCCGCGGTTCAACGGGATACGGCAGGAAGTTCCTGGACGCGGGCAACCTGGAGTGGGGCCGCAAGATGCAGGACGACGTGACCTGGGGAGCGAAGTACCTGGTCGCGGAAGGAATTGCCGATCCGAAGCGCGTGGGCATCATGGGCGGGTCGTATGGCGGCTACGCAACGCTGGCCGGGGTGGCATTTACGCCGGACCTGTACGCGGCCGCGGTAGACATTGTGGGGCCATCGAACCTGATTACGCTGATGCAGTCGATTCCTCCCTACTGGGAGGCGTCCCGCAAGATGTTCGCAGTGCGGATGGGCGACGTCAATACGGCCGAAGGGAAGCAACGGCTGATGGAAGAATCGCCACTGAGCAAGGTGGACAAGATCAAGACTCCGCTGCTGGTGGCGCAGGGGGCAAACGACCCGCGTGTGAACCGCAGAGAAGCCGAGCAGATAGTGATTGCGCTGCGCGATCGGGGTTTCCCGGTGGAGTACATTCTGGCCCCGGATGAAGGGCACGGGTTCGCGCGCCCCATCAACAACCTGGCCCTGTTTATGGAGACGGAGAAGTTTCTTGCCGCGCACCTGGGAGGGAGATTCCAGGAAGGCGGCTCCGCCGAATCGGTGGCGCGGCTCAAGGAAATCATGGTCGATCCGAAAACGGTGGTCCTGACCAAAAAGCTGGATGCCGCAGCGGTGGGCCTGCCTCGGCCCGCTATCGACCTGCAACCCGGAAGCTACCATTACCAGGTGAAGATCGAGGGCGGCGGACAAACGATGAACCTCAAGATCACCACCACAATTCAGGACAGCGGCGCTTCCTGGACGGCAGTCAGTCATATGGAAACTCCGGGCGGCACAGCCACCGACACCGCAACCATCGAGAAGTCCACGCTGATTCTGCGCAAACGGAATTTGGCGCAAGGCCCGGCGACGATCGATCTGGACTTCAGCGGAGATAAGGCCGCTGGCAAGATGAGCATGAACGGACAGGACCGGCCCATCGCTGTCGATCTTGGTGGACCTCTGTTTGCCGATGCGGCCGGCGGAGACCAGGTGATTGCGAGCCTGCCGCTGGCGGATGGCTATTCCACCACCTTCCGCAACTTCGACATGCAAACACAAAAGGTGAAGCTGCTGGAACTGAAGGCGTTCGGCGTTGAAGCGGTCACCGTCCCGGCGGGAAAATTCGATGCGTATCGCGTCGAGATCACGTCGGCGGATGGGGGCTCGGACAAGAAAACAGTTTGGGTAGCGAAAGACACACATAAAGTGGTGAAAAGCTCCTCGGTTGTGGCCGCTATGGGAGGAGCCATTGTGACCGCGGAACTGACGGAGTAGATTGCTAATCTCCTGAGCCTGAAATACGCAACAAAAAATGGGCTGTCATTCTGAGCGAACGGGGCCCCGAACGTCTTTCAGTTCGGGGGTGGTGAGTCGAAGAATCTGCGGTTGTTCTTCGTTGAACTTCTGACTCGCCACGCTACAGAAGTTTCAGAACGCGCAGCAATAGAACAGGCCCGCTTCGCCATCCGGCGAACGGGCCTGTTCTATTGCTGCCGCCGCGGTGCTCAACCGGCGCGGCATAAAGGTATGCCTCAGTGTGAGAGTTTGCCGTTCCTGGGCCATTCATCGATCCAGTGGTCGAAGTCCGCGCAGGCCATGGGTCTGCCGATGCTGTAACCTTGTGCGCACCGGCAACCAAGGTCCTGAAGAATCTGCCAGGATTCCTTCCGCTCGACACACTCGGCGATCACCTGAATGTCGAAGCCTCGACCGAGCTGCACGATGGAACGCACGATGGATGCGTCGCGCCCGGTCATGGCGACATTTTGGACGTAGAGGCCGTCGATCTTGATCTCGGCCACATCAAGATCGCGCAATTGCTTGAAAGAAGTGTAGCCGGAGCCGAAATCGTCGATGGAGAGGCGCAGGCCAGCCTCCGACATCGCGCGCAGTATATTGCGGGCCAATGTCGGCGCGGAAAACAACGCCGTCTCGGTCAGCTCGAGGATGAGGCACTCGGGCGGCAGACCATGTTGCTTGAGCATTTCCATAATCCTGGCCGGAAGAGATTCGTCATCGAGTACTCGAGCGGAAATATTGACCGATACCGGGACGCATAAGCCCTTCGCCCGCCAGCGCTGTTCCTCGTCGAGCGCCATCTTCAAGACCGCGTATGTGAGCGGGACGATCGCCGTCGACCTTTCCGCGGCCGGAATGAAATTACCGGGCATGATCAACCCTCCATCCGGGTCTTGCCAGCGCACCAGCGCCTCCTTGCCGACGATCTTGCCGGAGCTCAGGTCGATCTGCGGCTGGTAGTGAACCCGCATTTCTCCGTTGGCAATCGCACGCTCCAGACTGCTGGCCAGCAGGATGGAACGGCTTTCGATCAAATTGAACTCGGGAGAAAAAACCTGCACGCCCTTGGCGCCCTGTTTGGCCTGATACATGGCTTGATCGGCCCGCTTGAGCAGGCTCCTGCTGTCGCGGCCATGCAGTGGGAACTGCGCGATTCCAATCGAAATCCCAACCGTAACGCTCTCGTTGTCGACCGGGATCGGCGCATGAATGGCTGCGATGATCTTCTCTGAAATCGACATCGCGATCTCCGGAGTAGTGAACGCCGAAGCATCCTCCAGTGGCAGAAGACATGCGAACTCGTCGCCGCCCAGCCGGGCCACCGTATCCGAAGTGCGCACCGTCGCGGCCAGGCGCTGGGCAATGGTGCGCAATACAGCGTCGCCGGCGTCGTGGCCCAGGGTGTCATTGACCTCCTTGAAGCCATTCACATCCAGCATCATCAGCACAAAC
>Ga0181529_10002352_pt1 | contig 22757 bp, 18 predicted proteins | sample PEATcosm2014_Bin_36_FD_119763 | JGI IMG/M metagenome (GOLD analysis project Ga0181529, IMG submission 119763) | Peatland microbial communities from MTU Mesocosm Facility, Houghton, MI, USA - PEATcosm2014_Bin10_30_metaG | ecosystem: Environmental > Terrestrial > Soil > Wetlands > Peat | place... | reverse complement strand
CTATCGATAAGGGACACTTATCGATAGTGATGACCAAGCGCCAGACGATGTCTCTATGACAGAAGCGAATGGCATGCTAAATTCCATATCGTTGTTGTGTGCGCGCAGTATCAAAGCGTTGTGAGATATGCACCGCCCTCTGTCCTGCAGCCCAGGGCTCGGAAATGCGGGCAAGGCCGGGATCCCGCTCGCCATGACGCCAGAACCCCCCACCTACGCGCTGCCCGATCCGATGCCATGGGGTGCGCTCGTCGCGCCGCTGGCCCAGGCGGAGGATGCGCTCGCCCGCCTCGACGAACGCTTGGCAAGGAGCCCGGTGCGCGAGGGCTGGATCGCCAGGACGCATTTTACCGAAGGTTGCGGCGCCGTCTGGCTCGAGGGCGAACTCGTGCACCTTGAAGACCTCGTGCTGCATGACGCCAGCATGGACGTGCACGCGCCTACCCACGCCTTGATCCGCGCTCACGCCGTGTTGCGCGCGCGCCGGCGCATCGCCGCCGCGCCTTCGGACTGGGCCTTGTCGGGCGCCGGTCTCGCGGCGTTGCGGAGCGACACGATTGGCGAAACCAAGCCGGAAGAGGGCAGGGGCCCGACGGCGCAATCTGACGCGATGAGCGGCGGCGCCCAAGGCGAGGATACCGACGGCGATGGCTTCGACCACGGTCCGATTGGCGACGACGGCGAGGGCGGACCGCCCGGTCTCGATTCCGAATTTGCGGCGGTCGACGCTCTGATCGCGCGGTCGCGCCGCGTCGTCGACGGAGCGGCGGCGGCGCGGCCGCGCGAAACCCTCGTCTATGATTTCGACTGGAACGAGGACGAGCGCCTGCAGGCGTGGCGCGGCGTGCGCGATCAAATCCGGACCCTGCCGCCGTTGCTCGCCGGCGCGTTTCTCTGGGAGGCCTGGGAGCGGATCGAACCGCTGCAGCATCGCCCCTGGCTCGGTAATCTTCTCGTCGCCGCCGCGTTGCGGGAGGTCAAGAAAACCAAGGTCCATATGCTTTGCCTGAACGTCGGCCTGCGGCTCGTCGCCCGCGAACGGCGCCACGCGGAGAATCGCACGGCGCGTTTGGTCGCCTGGTGCGAGGCGGTCGGCGCCGCCGCCGAGACCGGCATGAAGGATCACGACCGCTGGCTTCTGGCCCGTCAGTTGCTCGAGCGAAAGCTCGCCGGGCGGCGGTCGACCTCGCACCTGGCCGCTCTCATCGACCTCGTCCTCGCCCATCCGATCGCCAGCGCCGGCCTGATCGCCAAAGAGCTCGGCGTCACGCCGCGCGCCGCGCAAAATCTCGTCGCCGAACTCGGGCTGCGCGAGGCGACGGGGAGAGGTCGCTACCGCGCCTGGGGAATTCTCTAGGCGGAGCTTCGGGCGCGGATCGATCACCTTACCCGCTCGCGCCTCTTCGCCGAATGGGCCGACCAGACGATCCTCGTCATCGGCACCCACTTCGCCGCCCCCACCGCCGGCCGCGTCGACCACTCCCGCCGCTGTGGACACCATTCACTTAGGTAGCAGACCGAAGACGCCGTTGGTCAGCACAACCGGGCGTTCGGACCATGACCACCGACCCGTTGTATGGGGCGGCAGTGGCGATCGTCGGGATGGCGGCGCAAGTTCATACATAGAACTTGAACGGCTGGCGTTCTTCACCTTTTGCCGATCCCATCGTGAGGACGTCCCCAACCATTCGTGCAAACCGGACAGTGACGGGCAGGCCATCATTGAAGTTACAGGAGTTGTAGTTGATCTTGGTGAGACCCATGATGTCTGCCAGCACCATGCGAATGTCGGGCATTGCGTTCTTGCTACGCATGACGGTGATGTGCAGCGGATTGGGCGTCTCCGGCCCGATATAGGTGTCGAGCTGCGGCACATAGCCCGTCGTCCAAAGATAGGCCGTCTGCTCATCGAGCAGGAGCGCGGTTCCGCGCAGCACAGGATAATCGCCATCGCGAAAAAGCTTCGTCTCGCCGCCGGTCGAGCGGATTCGCACGCCAATGACGTTGGTCTCCTTCGGAGCCGCCTCGACAAAGGCGGTCCACTCTTCGTCGTTGAAATAGGTTTGCCCATGGATGAACAGCTCCTTGGGCGGGCCGCCATGCGTCTCGGCGTAGGTCTTTAGCACCAGGGCGAGCAGGTTCTTCGCCGCGGGCGCCTTGAGATGAAACTCGTAGTCGCCGGTCTTCCACGGTCCATTTGCGCCGCGGAAGACGACACCGTCTCCCTCGTTGAGAAACATCTGCGCCGCGCAGCAGGCGTGACCATCGGGATCGTTCGGCAGGCTCTTGTAGACCATGCCGATGTAACACAGCCCCGGTCGAATGTCCGCCAGCCGCCAGGGAGGCTTGGGCTGCGTCTTGTAGTAGAGGCCGGTCGCAAGATTCCAGGCGACCGTTGCGGCGTCCTGCGTCTTGCGCAGCGGATAGCCGGCCTTGTTTTGATAGGCCTCGGGCGCGAGCGTTGTCTCGCGAACGAGCTGCGTCGGCGCGATCGCCAGGAACTCGGCTTTGATCCTGCGATGAAAATCAGGAACGTCCTCGAAAATCGCCTCCTCTGTCTGATCGACCACGCCCATGGCCGCGAGCAGCGGGATGCTCTCCTTCGCCTTCTGCCGCTTGGTGAACTCCCCCTTTTCCATCGGCAGGCCGGCTCGCTTGGACTGAGGCCTGCATCGCTCGTAGACGATCTCGGGCAGCACCAGGATCCAGACGTCGACCGATCGCTCGTCGTTGCGCAGATGCTGCTTGACGCGATCGATGTACAGACGCGCGACCTTGTCGACGGCCTCGTTGAGGTTGACGATGCGCGTAGCGCTATCGATGTCCTTGAGCTGAATCGACAGTGCGCTGCACTCATCCGGCTCGAAGGATATCCCGAACGCCTCTTCGAGACCGGGGAAATGCGCCAGGTGCAACCGATCGGCCTTCTCGCCTTTTCCGGGCGGTGGGACTTGGACAACCGATTTGAGCTTGCGGCCCCATGCGCGAAAATGCGCGATACCGTCGGTAGTCCCGACCACGCCGACTCGGATCTCACGGCTCTTCTTCGCCTTGGCGTGAGGTCCATAAAGGAACAATCCGTCCTTGGGGTGCGGACTGCGCTGCGAAAAAGCAAACTCCAGCTGCGGTTCGCCGAAGTGTTCGATCCGAAGCGATTTCTCCGGAAACCTCATACTTCGTCCTCGTCATCGTTGTCCGGTCGACCCAGCGTGCTGATGTCCGCTTCTTCCTCGTCGGCGTCGAGAATATCAGGAAGCGCGGTGCTCACTGGCGAGGTGAATAGCATCGGCGCGGCTTCGATTGCGAGTGCTGCGTTCGCCGCCAGAGACAGCCGGATAAAGGCGGACTCGCCGGACAAAAGTTCCAGGAATGCGAGCATGCGTCCATGCCACTGCTTGTTGCGCCATCCCTTGCAAATGCTTCGGCGCAGGCGATGCAGCTTCCTCGCATCATCGATGCGAAGCCCCTCGGGGGTGTTGTTGTCGATCGAGAAGAGGACTCTCGATTTGAGCTTCAGATGCCAGAACGGCCATAAGTGGGGCATCGCGGTGACCCCGAACTGCCAGATATGTCCTTTCGCGACATTGCGAAGCATTGAGGACCGTCGGTCGCCTTGCTTGCCCCAGGGGATTCGTCGTCCACTCGGCGCCTGTGCGGCCGAAGCGTGGAAGCCGACAGCGTTGGAATAGTGATATTCGACGAAGCCCTTTTGCCTGCAGAAGGACAGCCACGCTTTCTTGATCATTGCAATGATCAGGTTGGATGCAACCTGTCGCGCGATCCCGAGCGTAGAAAGACCATTGTCGACGAATTCCAGCAACGGGATCTCGTGCTTCAGCTTGAAGCGGCCGGCAGACTCGAATGCAGTGTCGACTTCAGACTGCTCCGCGAAGGTGATTATCCCGGAACCCTGTTTCGCGCATGGATAGGGGAAAGCTTCGAGTGCGCGGTCGAGCAATCTTTCTTCGATCGCGCCGGTGCTCTCGAAATATCGGATGACGTCTGGGGCTTCGGCGACGCGCAACCAGTTCGACGTCAATCGCTCGGCTTCCTCGACGAGCGGGATCGCGCCGCGCCGCCGGAAGATCTCCCAGTTCGGATCGATCACCGGTTCGCGGGCAGGGTGCGGGACCTTCTGCCGCTGCAGCGCGTCAAGCAGAAGGCCGACACCTTCTCCCCAGCCGCGCACGAAATCGACGGTCACCGCATCCCCGACGCCCTTGACCTTCTTGCCCGGTTCGAGTCGCAGTGGAATGATGAACCGGGAATCGTTCAGCTCCTCAGCCATCTCTAGCGCGATGTCGAGGTCATCCTGAACATGCGGGTCGGAGAGCGTGGCATCGCGGCAGATGAGCAGAACTTTCGCCGCTCGGTACTGTAGCGCTTGATTGATCTGCCGGCGCCATCGGTCGCCGGGTTGAAGCGTCAGGATGTCGGCGAAGACACGGTACCCCTCCGCCTCAAGCTTGGGCGCGAGCCAAAGTGCGAAGTCGTCGTCGATCGGCGACGACTTGATTAGAAATATAGTGTCTCGCGCCGCTTTCTCGACGGGCGCTGCGATTCCAGTAGCCTCCATAGGCGGCAGGAGATTGGCGAGGACGGCGGGAATCGGTCCCGGCCTTGAGAGAGCCTTTCCGACAGCTTCAGTTACAACCGTTTGCAGAACCGATGTGCTCTGCGCCCAGAGCTTTTGATGGGCTTGCTCGATGTCCGGATATTTGCGCAAAAGGGCGTTGAGGTCGCCGGGCCCGAAAATGTCGCCCGCCGTTTGCAGCGATGGGCCGATGATCTGGGCCAACGCATTCTTGTTCTTTGGCGTGACTCGCGCAGACGTCACGAGGATGTAGCGCGCCGGCGCCAACCGGTCGATCGATTGCCGCTCCTTCGTCATCTTCGACTTCAACGCCGCGAAACCGGAGCCGTGGTAATGTTTCGCCTGCATCACGACCGATCCGTCGGCACGTGCATGGCGACCGTCCATCCCGTCGTCCCGGCCCTCGGGAAAGGCCTCGAAGCGCAGCTCTATCTCGCGTCCGACAAGGTCGCGAGCCAGATCCTCAAACTCGCTGTGAGACAAACTCGAGAAGTCGTAGGCCATAACGGTCTCAAAGAACGATTGTGATGCCGGCACGTTGGCCGAAATTCCGGAGCTCCAGCAAAAGGCTCGCGTCAGCACTGACGTCGATGCAGCCTTGGATATCGAAATCGACCTCGCCGATGCGATCCTCGAATAGGACCACGCACTGTTCGGGGTCGCACTGACGCGATGTCCAGATTAGCCCGTCAAGGTCCGACCGGGCACGATGAATCGCTTGCGCCCAAAGGACTGTCTGGCCATACGTCGATTTCGGCGTCTCGATGAGCTCGCCGCGGCTCAAGCCCCAAGCTTTGAGGTCCGGCGCGAACAATCTGGCGACAACCAGGTCTCGTTTCGGCGCGATCCTGCTCACGCTTCGAGATTCAACGACGCTGAGGCGTACGGTCTTGAAGGCCGCACTCGGTTCGATGTCATGGAAAATCGTTTCGAAAGCGGCCGCCTCGCGCGTCGTCCCCGCATAAAGCGTCGGAACGCACGTGCCCGCGGTGTCGGCGAACGGTGCGAAACGCGTAGGTTGACCTTTGCAGGGATTGAACTGCGCAGGCCGGAGGCCGGAGCCATGCGTCCGGTGGAGAATAGTACCCTTCGCGATCGTCTGGGCGTTGATTCTCGGAAAAGGCGAGGGGGGCGCAGGTACGTTTGAAACGCTCACCCAGCTACCTCTTCGCCCTCTCGTTCAGCAGCCGCGCCGACGCCCTGCGGATCGTCGAGCATATCGGCGGGCGTTTTGTCGCCCAGCCAACCGTTGGTCGACACGAACCAGAAGGCGCGCTGCCACGATGAGAGACGGGGAGGAAGGGCGGCTAGGGCCTTCTTGACTGTCGGGTGCGGCCGTCCCTCACGGAACTGGAAGGCTGGAAAATACTCCTTGCCACGATGCTGGACCGAGAAGATATCGCCGATCTTTTTCCACCGCGCCGCCGTCGCGTAGGGATTCTTGGTCTTCAGCCCCGCCTGCGCTCCGATCTCGGCGCTGGTGAGCTGAGAAACCTCACCAATGAATCGATCGCGCAGCTCAAGATTGTCCGAGGCCAGCGCTCCGCGCGCGTCGGCGAGCTCATCCGGCAGAAGGACCTCAGCTAGCTTGCCGATCGCCGACTCGAGCCGCGTCTCATCCAGCCTGGCGCTCACGCGGACAACCTTCTCGAGAAAGGCTCGCACCGCACTTCGGTGTCCTTCGTCCAGGTCCGGCTTCAGCTGGAGAATGACGGAATGCCCGAGTGCGATATCAGCTGCGGCGGACGCGAGATCCGCGAGGCCAGCGGATGTTGTTGCAGGAGCCGTCACGCTCGGCGTAACTTCTTGAAAGGCACGAAGGAATGCCGTGACGAAAACCTCGCGAGCGTTCTTCTCAGATCGAGTGGGGCGCTCCTGTTCTTTGGCGCCCCCAGGTGCGCGCCGTCTCGCGACCGGAGCAAGCGGTCGATCGACCATCAGGAAGGAGGAAAAGAGCGTGTCTGACATGGCATCACGTGAGAGTGCGTATTAGGCGACCCATATCACGTATGTCACGTCTTGTCCAATGCAAGAGCGTCCCGTGACCGTCGTTCGCGTAATGATGTCTATGGAACGAGTATCGACGATCAAGAGTCCGGCAGGGTCCAGAACCGACGATCGGCGAATCGCGCCGTATACTCCCCACCCGCCGAATCTCCTCCGCCATCAGAGGCGCTTTATAGGCGCGCCAAGCTGTAGGAAATCTCGCTCTCGGCATGTCAGGACGAGAACTTGCAAGGTCTGTGCGGCCTTGTGCAGGACGAGGTGCATCCGCTCCAAGCGACCCTCGTCGGTGTTCACCAGAGCGTCGTCAAGAATTATGGCGGACGGCTGCCCGGATGCTCGAAGAATATCGGCGAGGGCAAGACGCGTGATCACCGCAATCTGCTCGCGGGCGCCGACGCTCAGCGACTGGAACGGCTCGCTCACGCCCTTGCGCACGAAATGCTCGATTTCCAACGTCTCTTCGTTGAGAACGATGTCGGTGTCCGGCTGAATGAGCCGAAGATAGGGCTTAACGCGTTCGCGCACTGGTCCGAGCCAGCGATCCTTCGTTTCGCGCTGCGCCTGTGAAAGCGCGTCGTACAAGAGGCGCGACGCCGCGGCTTCTCTGTGTCGAGCGGCGAGCCTCTTTCGCGATTCTGAAATCTGATCTTCCACTTCCGCAAGCTGTTCGCCAAGACCATCGTGACCAAGCGCTTTCAGTTCGATCTCCAGATCTCTCTTCTCGCGACCGAGCTTTTCGATGTCCACGCGGATGGAGCGCTCTGCTCCTTCCGCCCGCTGCAACTCCAAAGCGATCGCCTCGGGCTCCGCCGCATCCACCGCCGCTTGCGCCGTAGCGAGTTCGCTTTCGGTGCCTTCGGTCGATAGCGCAACCGACGAAAGGCGGTGCTCGAGATCGTCGTCGCTCACTTGATGACGTGCTGCCGCCAATTCCTGCAAGCTCGCCTCGTGTCGGCGAAGCATCGAAGCGGCGCGTTCGGTCAATGTCGCCAAATTTCGACCCGCATCATCCTTAGCGCGCCGGGCGGTCGTGGCCGCGGTTTCCACTGCCAGCAGTTCCTCTCTGGCCTTGTGCAGGGCTCTGCTTGCTTCGTCGAACATTGCATCTGACGCATCCGATATGGCGGACGCAGCCGCGGTCAATGGCCGCGCGGCGATGACGCGCTGGTTGGCAACCTCTTGCTTGAGTGCATCCAAACCTTTGGGCGCCAGCATGGCAATGGTTTTGTCCAACGCGGCGGCTTCCTGCGCCGCTGAGTTCCGTTGACCCAGCGAGTCCCTGGCGGCGTTGATGTCGGCGAAGCCCAGATTCGTCAGACGATCCGCCAACGCCTGCGCGGTTTTGTCTGCGGCCCGCGCCAAAGCATCGACGCCACCGCCCGGGTGGATTCGTAAGCGGCCAAAGTCTTCGAGATCCATGACGACGTCGCGTGAGAGGCGAAGCGCCGCACTTGTGTCTTGCAACTCGCCATCAACGGTTACGCTCTTGGCTCCGTCGATTTCAAAGGCGATCCTGACGCTCGCCGCCACCAGTTGCAATCGCGCGCGGTCGTTTTCGCTCTGCAGCTTTTCGAGGGCTGTGACGTCTTCCCTCCGAATGGACACGCCTTCTGCCTTGGTGAGATATTCGCGGCGTTTCACATCAGCGGCGTCAACGGTTCCGAGCTGCGCCTCGAGGTTTGCGAGCAGAGCCGCCGCTTGGCGATGAGCACGGATATGCTCCAATGCACGCACCCGTTCATCGGCCTCCTGATGCAGCCCAAACAACTTGCGAAGGCGCGATTCGCCTGCCTCCGCCGCCGCTTCCAGCTTGGACAGCGTTCCACGCCCTTCCTCGGCATTGAATTCGGCGTCCACCATCGCCTTCTCAGTTTGCTTCACGGCGGCGATCAACTGATCGCGGGCCGCTTTTCTCTCTGTGGCAATCTCCTGATCAAGGCGAGATCGCTTCAGTTTATCGACGGTAGATGTCAGCACCGCTGCCAGTTGCCGAGAATGTTCGACGGCTTCCTTCGCGGCGGTAAGAGACTGGACGGCTTTGCTCAAGCGGTCCTCGCGACCATGGCGCATCAAAGCGTCGTTCTTCATGGCTAGGACGGAAATCTTCTCGTCATACGCGGCAAGGGAAGAAGCAAGCTCGGTCCGTCGCGTTTCCAGACCGGCGACCTCGTCCAGCAAAGCCTTGTATGGACCCTTGGGGTTGTTGCGCTTGTCCCAGAATCCATTGCGCCGATCGTCCGCGGCGGAGAGAAGCGCGCGACCCCGTTCCCCTCCAACCACCTGCCCGACTTCGAGCTCAAGAGCGGAGGCGATCGTATCGCGTCCCGCGCCGACGCCGAGCGAGCGGTAAGAGCCGCCTTGTTCGACCCAAAGAAGGCCGTAGATGCCTTGATGCTCCTCAGGCTTCGAGCGGCCTTTTCCGGGCGGCGTAAAACCGAAGAGCTCGGCCAGGCGATCTTCGACCGCGTCGCCGACTGCTCGTTCGCCTGGCCCTATGAGTTCCGCCTCAGGGCGTTGGCAGAAGGCCTTCTTCAAGCGCCAGTGTTTCCCGTTGAGGTCGAAGTCGATGGAAATTTCCGGGCGGACGGATTGACCGTACGGCAACATGCCGGCCGCCACGTCGCCGCCGACCCGATGGCGTTCGAACAGACCCGCCCGCAGCGCGGCCAGCAGAGTGGACTTGCCCGCTTCGTTATCGCCGACGAGAATATTCAGGCCGTCCTGGAGATCCTCCACGACAACGTGGCTCAGTTTGCGAAAGTCTCGAATCTCGATGCGGCGGATTTGCATGGGTTCAAGTCCCGTGCGCGACGTGATCGAGATACATCATTCGCAAAGCCATGCGCGCCTGTTCCGCTTCGGCGCCATTTGCATCCGAGGCCTTTGCCCGAAGGCGTTCGACCGCCAGCCGCACGAAGCCCACCGTGTCGATGGCGTCGAGATCGTCGGAGGTCGGTTCGTCGATGAGGCGGCTATCGTCGATTTCGAGATGATGCAGCCGCGCTTCCCAAGCCTTCAATTCACACCCGAGCCGATACCGTTCGGAGAGACTGATCGTGCCGATCAGATCAAGAGCGACGACGCAACGGCGATGGTCATAGGGGAGGGCGGCCAGAGCCTCTAGCGCCGCGTTGCAGGATCCATCGACGAGTTCGAGTTCGCGCCGAAGCCAGAAATAATGTCCGACGCTGATTGTCTCGACTTGTTCTGGAGCACCTGGACGCGCGATTTCGACAAGATGGACGCTGCCGGAATCGTTCGCCTTGTGTCGATCCGATTCCGGCGTTCCCGAGTACCAGGTACGAGGTGCGATCTTTAGTGCCCCATGCCAATCGCCCAGGGCGAGGTAGTCGAGATGCGCACGCGTGGCACGATCTTCAGGGATTTCGTTCGTGGCGTCAGCGCTACCGGGAAGGCGGCCCGCAACGCTGCCATGGGCAAGGCCGATCCGAATGCATCCCTCCGGCGTGATCGCGCTGTCGAACCATTCGGTTTGGTCGACAGACTCGCGCTTCCGGCGAAGCGGCGCCGGTAGCACGACGGCGGCTCCATTCCATTCGTCGATCGCAATGGGCTGATCGGCGATTACGACGTTCTGCGGCAGGCCTGCCTCCCGCATACGGGTCCAGACGCTGTGCGCAAGCGCGGCATCGTGATTGCCAGGCAGAAACACCCAGACGCCGGAGAATGGCTCGAGCGCCTCAAGGGTCCGAGCGATTGTCCGATCCGAAACCTCATTGCTGTCAAAAGCGTCGCCGGCGACAAGGATCGCTTCGACCGCGCGGTCGCGGGCCAGTTTGGCGATGTTTTGGACTGTCCGGATGCGCTGAAGGCGCAATTCGGCTCCGGCGTCGCCGGGAACATTGCCGAAGGGCTTGCCGATTTGCCAGTCTGCGGTGTGAAGAAAGCGAAACGCCATTGTGACAATTCACCTCAGACTCGCGACACGCCAGAAATACGTAGCATCTTTGGCAGAACCAACTCTACCGCAATGTTTTGTCCGGGGCGCCCGCTGTCGGCCAATATTGTCAACATCACAGCGGGATCGCGGGCAAGAGATTCCTTAGAGTCAGGGCTCGATTGCGAGCGCTGCGATCCGGCGTAAGGGACGAGAGCGCGCGCACGATACGCGCGGGCCGTGCGGTGACGCTGCAGGGCATCCAAACACTGTCAACCGATCCGCTTCGCGAATCATTAGCGCCTGATTGATTCAAACTATGCGTTGGACGTCCTCTGTCCCCATGCGCGACAATTGCGTCATGATGGAAGCCGACGAGGCCGCCGGTCGCAAACTGCAGATGCTTGTGCTCGAGCGCCGCGACGCGAGTTGCAACATGGCCCGTTTCTATGTGCTTGCGATCGAACCGACGTTGTTTGGCGAGATGGCTCTCGCGCGCGAGTGGGGTCGGATCGGTTCGTCGGGTCGTCGTCGCCTCGATCTCCATGCCGACAAGATCTCGGCGGCCGAAGCGCTCGATCACTGGCTGGCGCGAAAGATACGTCGCGGATATCGGGTGAGAGCTGCGGTGTTTCAGTCGTGATCGATCGGAGTGGACCAACTGGAGACGTCGCGGCGCCATACCGCGAAGCCTGCGCCAAGTCCGGTCCGATTTCAGAGGCCGCTCTCGCCGTGGCCGGCGCCGGGTCAACTAAGCGAGCGGCGTCGATCGTCGGGCGTCAGCGACGCCGAGCATGCGGCCGTCGAAGTTGACCGGACGCCACTGATTGAAACACGCGCCCTTAGTCGCAGGCGTCATCTTGATCGGCATCGACAGTCAGGATTTGGAGGGTTCGAATCCTCGGGTTTCTGGCGTCAACCAATGGCAGGCCGTCGCCGCAACTCGAGGTGGCAGGGCAGGGCGGCGAGCGTCGGCCGTTTAGAGAGCGTCAATCAGGCGACGTTATCCTGGGCCGATGAAGGCAGTCCAGGTTTCCAGGGGCGCGAGCTCCGTCCACCAACTTTATATTCACCTCGTCTTCGTCACGAAGCAGCGAAAGCGGCTGATCCATCCCGCCATGGAAATGAAACTGCGCGAGGTGTTCGCCGAGGTATGCGACGAACTCGAATGCAAACTCCTGTCTTGCAATGCTGATGGTGACGAACCTGAGGAAAAAGAAGGCTCAGACGGAAATCATGTCCACGTTCTGATCAGGTATCCCCCCAAGGTGGCGATAGCCGATTTGGTAAATCGGCTTAAGGGAAAGTCTGCGTACGTCATAAATCGATTGAGCCAGGTTGCGCAGGGCGGTCGGCGAAACAGCGACGTGACCTTCGGTGCGCTTTGGACGCCGAGCTATTTCGTTAAGACGGTCGGCTATGAAACGATAGACAAGACCGCCAAATATCTCTGGGATCAGCGCCGCGCCGCAGAACAAGCCAAAGGGCTCTGATGTCCGGGAGTAATTCGGCGCCGATTCGCGAGCGTGTTTCCAGTCTGACCAGGAAAGATTGTGTAGAAACAATCAAGCGAATGCTGAAATGGTGGAGCGAGTTTCAATCGCTCAAGGAGACGACAAGGCGGCAAGGGTGGGCGCCATTCGCGTTGACGGTGCATGAGCATCGAGAGATCGTTTACGCAGGCAAAAAAGAAGAGACCTCGAGCAACGCGCAAAATGCCGGCGAGCAGTCCGATCTGTTCGTTTTTCGGCGGCGGCCTGTCAGCCCATGGAACGCCAGGACGGATGGGCGCCTTAAGCGCTTCATCCAAATGAATGCTCACGGCATTGTGCTGCGGCCGCCGATGCTCGCGGGCGATCAAGCAAGCGCCGCTGCAAAAGCGCAACGACGGTGGATCCATGAACTCGTGTTTCTAGATATCGGCGTGTTTCAGAAAGGTCTGGACCGAGCCTTGGTTGGAGATGAATCTCGTAGAGGCCGCCTCAGCCGCGAGGAGCTTCTAGGCATTGTGTTCGATGTCGAGCACGCAATTGCATTGACGTGGTTCCGCATGGACTATTCTCGTCGCAGCGAAGATAGCTCAATCAAGAAATGGAAGCTGAACGAGAAAAAAACGGCCGATGAATTGGTAAATAGGAAAGCACGCATTCGTCGCGAATGTTTTTATCTAAGTGTAGTAGAACAATATAGTAGACATTGGCACGTAAAGGAAAGCGCGGCGCTGTCATGCGTCGTAGCATATGCTACTGGCGAAAATGGTCGTCTCAGTATAATATGGAACAGGCCGTTCCGTTACGGCGGCGCCGTCTGCCTGCAACGGCTTTCTGATCTCTTGAATTTTGATCTACGCAAGACAAATCTAGCGGTTGGTCTACGGAGGAACAACGAAAACAGCGCCAAAAGGGAGCCGCGTCGTACGACCGTGCTACAATTTGCTTGGATGCAGAAGGCAATTCAGGAAAGAGGCGATTGCGCTTTTGAGCGTGACATCGTCCGGGAGGCGCTGAAAAAGGCCGCGTCACAAGACGCGGAACCGTCGCAGCTTCCGAGCGTGGATCCTGTGTTTCTCGGGTGCAATGCAATCATCGCGATTGCGCGAACTGATGGCAAAGAGTGGCAGGCGAAAGCTTTGTCGGAACTGGAGCTGGTGCACAATCTGTGGGCGAACCACCGGCGCGACAAGCCGGGACGGGTTGCTCGGAAAAAGGCGAGCCGGACGGCGCGTGCAGTCCAAAAAGCGAATGAAACCTACCTCGATCCGCATGAGGCAAACGTGTGGCGGCAGTCGAGAGCGTCTGAGCAATCCGAAACGGCGTCTTCGGCGCAAATTGCCATTATGTCCGCAGCTGAATAGAACGCCGTTCGATGTTGCGTCGTATTTCGATGGCGTAAAGCGGCCTTCTTGAGTCCTGATTACGTTCTCCGATAAACGGACCCGCGCTGTATGTTTTGGCGCTGGGCGGTTCTGCATATCTTGGGGGCATGAGCGCCCGGAATGTCGCGCCCGTTATTCAGCGGCTTGAACCCCTCATCGCCGTCCAGCACGAGCACTCTAAAGATCCAGTTATTCGGTGCATCTTGCCGAACATTCTCTGACCCCTCCAGTTCATTGCGTCGTGGATGGTCCTGCGCGATTGCTTTGAGGCGGTCGGAACGAGCGGCGCTCATGAAATCGCCTGCAATCGCTTTGACGCGAGCCTCGCGCCCTCCATCGACGTTTTCCAGGAACTTACGCGTCGCATTGACTTCGACGACGTCGCATCGCGACCGCGCGCGAGTCGTTGCGACATAGAACTCACGGAACGTCATGAAGGAGCTTTTTAGAACGACGACCCGATCAGTCGTAATTCCCTGGCTGCCATACACGGTCGCCACATAGGCCGGCGCAATTCGTGCGCGGCCCTTTTCGTCGTAAAATTCGGAGATCAAGAAGCTCGCCTTCCGCGGCCCCGATGGCTCCTCGATCGTCACCGTTAGCCGCGGGCTCGATGGCGTCTTGCGCCCAGCCGAGGCAGCTGCATCGACGCCGGTAAAAGTGCTTGTGACCTTGGCGCATGTCCCGTTGTAGACGCCGAGCTTCCTGTGGCGGACCAGAAACCGGATGCGATCCCCGACAGCGATCTTAAGGCGAACCGTTACGCCCATTGGGGTCACGGCCCGGACGTCGACATCCTCGCCGACCAGCAGCTGTCGCTCTCGCATTGCTTTACGCAACAGGCGCGTCACATGATGAACCTCGCGGTTGCTGCGCGCGAGAGCGACGACAGGTCGAGGCTGTATGTCGTCCGTGCTCATCGAATCGATCACCTCCGCGACGATCCGTGCGGTTGCATCTTCAGACGTTTGGAAGGACGCCCATCGCTTCTCTGCTACGAAAGCGGCCGCAATCCGTCGCGCCGCTTCTGGCGCGCTCGCTCGGTTTGCAGACGGCTGGCTGGTCGAAAGACGCAGGGAAACCAAATCCTCGACGATTGCGCGCTGGATGTCGTCATTTTGTCGGACGATTTTTGTCAGTGACGTATTGTCGGTCTGTGCGGGATCGACGCTCTGGACGAGGCGCATACCTGATCCCGCGCCGATCGGGTTGAGCTGGCCATCGTCGCCGACAAGGATCAATTTCCCGCCTCGATCGGCGACGAGCCGGAGAATTTCGCGCATACGTTTGGTCGGCAAAAGGCCCGCTTCGTCGATAATGAGTACGCTTTTCGGCCCCAGATGCAGTTTGCGATCTGCATGATCGCGCACAAGCTGCGCAAGAGAATAGGCGGGGATGCCGAATGCGCGCTTCATGGCGACTGCGGGCTGCCAAGCCTCGGCTGCAGCGATGACTGAACCTGCGCCATTTGCCGCTTCGAAAGCTTGGATAACAGGGCCGAGCAGTGTCGTTTTCCCGGTCCCCGGCGGCCCACTTATGATCTCTAAGCCCCGACCGGAAATAGCTCGCCGGGCCGCACGTCGCTGATCGTCATTGCCCAGAGCGTCCAATTCCGCTGCGACCTTCGACGTCATCAAGGGAGGTTCGAACCGCGCGGCGAATAATTTCTCGGCGTGATCGCGCACCGCGAATTCGTCCTCTGCGTTTGCCTTCGCCGTCCACTGTTCGAAGCCATAGGCGCGGCTTGGCCCAAGACGCTCCAACAGCTTCGAATTGTCCTCGAGCAACTTCAGCAAATTGAGATTGGGCAGCATGTGCAAGTCGCCGGCAACGATGGCCGCCGCAAGCCCTCGACACAGATCTTGCCGCTGCAGCACCGCCTCGGTCGCACTGGCGTCCTCGACAGCGCACCGCAATAGTTGATCTTTCTCTTCCCTGTTGGGCGCCGTTGGCGTCTTTGCCGAGCGCGGAATTCTCACCAAATCGCGGACGCCCAGATCGGTCGCGTAACGATCCCAAAGGTCACGAAGTGTTCCCGCATCAAATTGGAGAACGTGAGCGCGCGTTCGCTCGAATGCCTTGGCGATCCCGCGGGAGGGCCTGGCGCCTTGCAGCAATGGACGCCGGCGCCCGAATGCGCCGGTTGGCCCGGTGGTTCTGGCGCTGAAGCCAGAGACAGCTTCGGTCCACAGACGCCATTCATCCGGACTGTTTGAGCGTCCCCGCACGTCGAAGAGGCCGTTGGTTCCTGCGCCGCAGATTTCAAATCCGGCGGCGCGCAGGTGATACGCCAGGGTTGCGTGATACCAGGCGCCTAGCGCCATGCTCCAATGGCGGTGTAACGCAGTGTATCCGATCTTGAGGCGACCGCCCTCGCTGACGACGATGTCAGGCACGACCACATGCGTGTGCAGATTCGGGTCCGGAAACGACAGGTCGTCGCCCTGCACCTGGCCCTTTTCGACATGCAGCGCGGTTCGGGCGGCCACATGCATGAAAGCCGCAGCAACCCCTATGGCCTTCCTCAATGTTTGGCCGGCCTTGCCGCACCTTTCGCGGCACGCCTCGGCAAAAAACAGTTCGACCGAGGCTTTGACCGCGTCATTTTGCGCGGTCTCTATAGCCCTCTTGCTATCTTCCGGTGCGAAAGCCCAAACGAGCGAAACCGATTTGGGCGCGCTGAACACAAAGTCGCGCCCCGTCGACCCCTCGCTGCGATTGAAATTAGGCGAGGCGCCAAATGCGCTGCGACGTCTAAGCAATTGATCGAAGGTCCATGCATCGACCGCGCTGCCGTCATTCACGCCTAGTGGGTCCGACTCACCGATCCAGCGACCGTCGGCGCATTCTCTCTTCGCCTCGAGCCCGCTGGCTTGGAAGTAATATGCGGCGTGCGCCGCCGCCTTGATCGAAAGAACCATAAACAATCCCCGCCGAGCGACGATACGGGGAGGCGCCTCCATTTTGTCTCGCGAGATTTCCTAAATTTTTATCGGTCGTCTTTCACTTTTCACCGCCGTCGGCGTCGGGTGCATAGGTGCCTAAGCAACCTACCCATCCTTAACACGACAAAAACCGGAACGACGGCCCGCGCCATGCGGCGCGGCTGTCACAGTCTCCCTATTGGGAGACTGTGCGTGACAATCCCCCGCCCTTGGGCGGGGGTGCGCCGGCCGGCGTCTTACGCGCCGGCCGTTAACGGCCGGTTAACTAGACAAGGCCGCAATCGTAATAGTCTAGTACGAAATAGTACCACCAGTTGTAGTCACAGTAATAACAGCTAACACAACGCCAACTATAATACAACCTTCATGACACCACTACTCTCCTACCACTCCCACTCCATTACCCCATCAATCCGTGCGCACATCTACTTCTTCCCAATACGTTTCCTCATTCCATACCCCCCCCTTGCCGAACGCCGTTCGAGCCAACTCCGCTGGCCTCCACACGCTTCGAGGTTCGATGCCTGCTACCACCACCTGCGCCGCGAAACCGGATAAATCTTCGTCACCTCATTGCGCGCCTCTCGATGCGGCTCCGGTTTAATCCTCGCTTCGTCTCGGCCCGTGCGTCATCGCCTGCTGTGGCCCCGACCCGTCTTGGCCAATTCCGTTTCGCTCCTTTGAGGAGGGCGCCTCGCGCCACGTTGACGCCCATCGCAACATAGTTCGAGCCGGCGACGTCGGGATCGTCAACTCGGATGATGGGTCTATAAGCGGCTACGATCGCTTACACACAGGCGCCAGCACCCAGCCCGAGGATCTCGGGGGCTTGGTGGCGTTCACTTCATCTCACGCCTCATTGCGCTGCTGATGATCGTCCGCCTGCCGCCGGCTCTGACGCTTTCCAGCATCGGCCCGCGTCGTTCGTTCTCGTTCTTCTTCGACGAACCAGGCGGGAGGATCCGGAAACCCGACCCGGCAAAAGTCCTCGCCTAAGGCGGCTTAGAGCATCGGCCACAGATTGCCGTTCGACGATACCTGTGGGGTCAGCGTGCCGAAGGCCTCGTGCTTGCGGCCGAGCCAAGAGGCGTCAGACGCCAGCATAGCCCCGATATGCAGACCAACAAGAGGACCAAGCGCCCAAATCTCAACGCAGGCCATTCTCCCGGTCGTCCCGATCTCGACGCACAGACGAGCCGTCTGACTCGCGCGGTGCGCCGGCCTTCTCCTAACCCCCTCTACCCCACCATGAAACCTGAATGGCATTAATGGCATTTGCGACCGGTCGGCGGCTTCCCGCGCCGTTGCTCTGGCGGCCGGCCGGCGCGCTCTTCTCTCCGAAATCACGATTGCCTTGTCGGCCCTGTCGCCCCGATCGCGCCTCGCGCCCCCGCCGATCCGCAATCGCGTGAAGGCGCCCCCAAGGGTCCCGGCCGCCCCCTGTCGCCCGCTTGGTGTGCGTCTCCGGCGGCAAAGAACTGGTCGTTGGCGTCGTGCTCGCCGCGTAAATGAACCTCGGCGGCAAGAACTCGCCGGCGCGGCGCGGCAATGTTTATCGTCGCGACTTATCAACGCAGCTCGATCGTTGCGCTGCACCCCTCCTTGCTATTCTCGTGTTGTCCGCCGCGCCCGCGCGATGGTGGCGGCTGCTCGGGGCGTTGCGGGGCGATACCCCCGCAGAAGGGGGTAACTGGACCGGCCGGTGGTCCAGTTCAGGGGGAAAGCATTCCCCCCCCAAGAAACCCTTTCCTGCGCGAGCGCAGAAGAGGCTCGTGCTCAAAATTCGACGTCAGGCTCCCGCGCCGACGGACTGGACTAGACCCTGAGCCGCCGTTGCCCCGATCGCGCCCAGTCGATCGGACTTGGCGGAAACGCAAGGTCACGTTGTCGCGCCTATTCGCGCCTAGCACGCATTTTCGACCGGCGAAATTGTCTGTCACCCCTTTGCTCGCCGCTTCCTACGCTGAGGCTTGCGCATCTTGATTGTCGGACCCTCGGTGATGAATTCCTCGGGAACGAACGCTATCCTCATTCCCCATCCGGCATGGACCCTGAGCAGGCGACCGAATTCCGCGAGCGACAGCTCTTGATCGTCGATGTGGATGATGACTTCCCCGTTCGGGCCACCATCGTCGATGATGCAGCGCAGAACATCGCCGCGCGGGACCCATTGGTTGCTGTTTTCGTGGTAGTCGATCTGCTTCTCGCCCGGCGGCTCTTCGACGACGGTCTTGTCCCATCCCTCCAACAGCCCCCATTGAGCGTCGAGAATGTCGCTGTACATTTCGACGATATCGGCGTCGGTCATCGTCGCGATACCGGGACCGATGGCGATGCGCGTACGGGAGAGGTTCGCGTCGGCATGGTCGATAATCGTGTCGTTGCCCTCCCGGGTTATACGGACCTGATCGATCAAGACGTGGGTCGGCCTCTTCGGGCGCATGTTTCGGCTCCTTGCGGCCAGAAATATACTCGAGACCCGCCGCTCGTCGGCAAGAAGCTGGAAAGCGCTAGGCTCCGGGGTTAGACACATGACTTGGCTTTGGAGGCGGCAATGACCGAAAAGGACCCCAACATCGTCTATTCGGGCCTGTCACGGAAGGTGACGAAGGACGGCATTACCGTCGAGGTGGCGATCTTTCAGCTTGAGCACGAAGCGACGTGGTCCCTCCAAGTGGTCAATTCCGCCAACACGTCCAGTGTTTGGGACGATCGCTTCGCGACCGATGAAGCCGCCTACGCCGAGTTCGAACGGACCGTCGCTAAGGAGGGGATGCGGACATTTCTCGACAGCGGGAAGTGATCCGCTTTCGCCGGTGAGGCGCGATCCGTTGGCGGATCGATCAACGCGCGCGCGACGCGTATTCCGTCGCCGCAAAATTGTGCTTGCCTTCCAGATGCGGACAGACATTCGGTCACGAGAAACCGGCTTTAGCGCCTCACCTCGGCCGCCGCGAAATCCTTTTCGGCGGAGGAATCAACGGTGCCTCCTCGAACGAGCCATACTCGACCACCTCGTCGTCGCCGACCATCGTCGTCATGATCGTCAACGTCTCGATCTCGACGTCAATCGGCCCGCGAGGCGAATCGAGGACCTGCTTCGTTTTGTAGCTATGCCGTTCGATAATCACTTTCCTCATAAGAATCGCTCCTTCCAGGTTATCGGTCGAATGTCGGGGACGGCGCAGCGCGGGCGGAACGCCGGCGCATAGACGTTGGCCTTCAGCCACGCCTCTTCGGCCTCACGGTCTTTGACGTCGCGACGCCAGCTCCGGGTCGGCTCGTGCCACTGATACCCGCGGCTCTTGAGCCTATCCTTCACGTCAAAGTGGGCGCCGACGGCTCGGACGCTCCAGCCCGGCGTGGAGGCCGTAGCAATGAGCTCCCTCAACGCCGTCCCGCCGCGCCCTAGCTTGAGGCGCAGCAAGGCGATGACGGCGTCTACGTCGGCGCCGGCGCGGTGGGAGCCGTTGAAAAAGTAACCCGCCTGCGCCAAGAGCCAGCCCAGGCCGTTGCCTGCAAAGCCGGCGGCCTGCCAATCGATCTCATGACACGAACAGGCCCATGCCATGCCGCTCGCCTCTGGAAGACGTCGCTCGACGAACCTGCGATCGAAAGCGGCGTGATGGGCGATGACCACAGCCGCCGATTTCAACAGCTTTGTCGCCGCCGCCTCGTCGATCGCCTCGCCCGCCAAGTCCGCGTCGCTCAGGCCCGTCAGCGTCGCGATCTCCTTTTCGAGCGGCGCGCCAGGATCCTGCAGCCAGGCATGGGGTCGATCGACCTTGACGATGACGCCGTTGGCGTCAAATCGAAACCGTCGCAAAGCCAGTTCGATGATCTTGTGCCGCTCGGGATCGGTCCCGGTTGTTTCGACGTCGACAACCGCCGCTATCGAGGTGTCTTCGCTCTCAGTGTTTGATGAGGGAACATCATCAAGCGTCAAGCGGCGCAGGACCTTGAAGTCGCCCGTCGCCTCGATCGCGGCGACCATCTGCGCGATGACGCTCTGGTCGATCATTGTTCCCGCTCGATCCTCGGCGCTTGTCCGAAATGAGGAGCTGTCGGGTTGGCTTGCGGATCGCGCAAGCGCGTCGAAATCATCGTCGTCGCTTGACATGTCGTGTTTCCTTTTCTGTTGGGGGTGATGAAGAGCCTTCGGATTTCGGGGTTCCTTCCGATCGAGCACAGCGGAAACCTGACGTCGAATGACCGGCGCGACGGAATGGCCGATCTCGAACAGCGCGCCCAACCGCGGCGCGGGCGACGGTGTTGACTCTGAACAGGCACTCGTGGAGTCGGCTGCAACGGCTCGACCGCGCGTCGCGTATCGGGGAGCGGGAGACGAATTCCCGCACTGAGGGCAGCCGCCTTTCTCATTCGCGATCGAAGGTGAGCGCGGTGCCCGTTCATCTGAATCGGTCGAAAAAGCCAAGCGGGCGCGCGTCGGCGAGACGACGTGCGACATTGTTGACGGCCCTTTCCCTTCTCGAGCCCGGGGCATGCCCACATGCCCCGGGCTTCGCCGAGAACGGGGGGCAAGGCGCAAGGAGAATCTGGTTGTTGTCAGGGGTGGTGCGGGCGCAGAGAGCCAAATCGATCGAGCCTCGGCCCTGCAAATTGTCTTTGCGCCGCGCAAGGGGCAGCGCCCCCAGCGTTCAAGACCTAATCAGTGGTTCGTCGTCGACGGCCTTGACGTCGACATTCGTCTCTCTCCGTCGTGCATATGCGTGGCGTGAACGGCAAGGTGACTCGGATCGGCTGGGCTCGCCTTCTCGCGTCCGGTCTTTGGTGCCGGCGTCGAAGACGACGACGCCAGGCGCAGTTCGAGATCGGTGAGGAGTTCCCGATATCGCTCGGTAAGCCGCGACTCGTAGCCGCCGTTTTCGATCAGCCTCGTGATGGCTTCGGCGTCGATATCGGCAAGCAGGAACTGCTTGAGGGGTGCCGAAAATCTGGTCCTGCGAAAGCGTACGAAGTTCGATTCCAGCACGCGGGCGCCATCGATGTATTCCCAGATTGTGATGGTCGCGCGCGTGCGTTGGTTGACCACGGTCGCGCGAACCATTTTCCGACCCTCGGCGTCCGGCAAGATGGTGATCCTGGGAAAGTCGAAGACGGGCATGACGGTTTTTATCTCCACGGACGCGAAGGTTGACGGCGCAAAATCGGGGGCCGTTTGAAGTGCTTTAGCGTTCAACGACACGAGCGTTCGATATGGATCGGCCCATACGGCCCGTCGAATTCGACGACCGAATGTTGGCTGTGCCGATGGATCGTCACGTGCTTTGTTGCCGGCCGAATCCATCGTCTAAGTCTCCTTCGGACATTGTTGGTCTCGGGTGTAGAGCGCAGAGCGTAGAGGCGTGGCGATGAGACGCGCCGAGCGCGATCGGCGCAGATCTATGCGCCCACAACTATATTGAGCGCTCGCCCCGATTGTTGCGCGACACCTTCCGTCGGCGCGGCCTTCTCCTTGTGCGCCACGGGCGCCGGAGGACGGCCTCGACTTCGTTGGCGTCGAGATAGCGGCACTCGGCCAATGCGACCACCAGCGCGTCGAGAGCCTGTCGATTCTCTAAGACGATCTCCGAAGCACGATCCATCGCCCTCGCCATCAGATGCTCCACCCGCCGGCGGACATCCGATCGGACGAGCGCCACCTCCTCGGGCATGACGATCAGCGATCCGGTGAGACCCGCTTGCGCCACCGCGGCGTAGGCCAGCGAAGTCGCGCGTGCCAGATCCCCGATGGCGCCGGAGGTGGGCGCCCCGAACACAGCGGTCTCGGCGGCGCGCCCGCCCATCATTGCCGTAAGCTGCGTTTCGATCTCGGCCAGGTTCATCACACCGATCGACTCGCCGATCGCCGTTTCGCCGGCGTCGGCGTCGATATAGCTGACGAGAAGTCCGAGCCGCACGCCGACGAGCGCGTGCCCTGACTCATGGACGCAGATCCGCCGATCCAGTTTCGGCTCGCATCGCCCGCGCCGGACGACGATCGCGTCGACAACATCGTCAACGCCGACGTCCCGTCGCGCCTTCCGCGCCGCTCGGCGCGCTTCGCGCGCGACCTGCGCTACCGCCGCAGGCGACAAGCCGCGGCATGCCCTCGCCGCCCGCTCAAGGCCGTCGAGCTTGCCCAGGTGATGAGCGAGGACCGTTTTGAGATCGTCGATCGTCGGCTTAGGGATTCTGAAGTGGCGGTCGAGGCGCCCTGGCCGCAACAGTGCCGGGTCGATCAGATCGGGGTGATTGGTCGCGCCGACCACAACCACTCCGGTTCGCGGCTCTGCCCCGTCGAGCTCGGCCAGGAGGGCATTGATGACGACGTCGAACCAGCCGTTGTTGTTTTGGCGCTTGCCGCGCGAGCCGACCGAATCGAGCTCATCGATGAAAACGATGCACGGCGCCTCTTTGCGCGCTACGGCAAAGGCT
>Ga0181529_10002351_pt1 | contig 22783 bp, 19 predicted proteins | sample PEATcosm2014_Bin_36_FD_119763 | JGI IMG/M metagenome (GOLD analysis project Ga0181529, IMG submission 119763) | Peatland microbial communities from MTU Mesocosm Facility, Houghton, MI, USA - PEATcosm2014_Bin10_30_metaG | ecosystem: Environmental > Terrestrial > Soil > Wetlands > Peat | place... | reverse complement strand
TCCGGTTATCACGGGCGTTGGGTCCCCCACGGTTACATTGTATTGGTTGCTCGTCCCCGAGGTTGTTGTGACCGTGATGCCGTACTGGCCGGTGCTGCCGGGACTGCTGCTCACGGAATAGGAAACGTTCATACCGTTGTCGGTGACGTCCTGCGGGCTCCCCAGCGTGAGCCCGGTCCCGCCGCTGACGGCCACCACGTTTACCGTGGGGCTCAGATCGTTCCCCTCGGCCGTCAAGTACACCCCGGAGGAGCGGCGGGCATCGCCACCCCTGCCGGCAGGGTCTGGTGGATGAAGACGCGGGCCGGAAACACCGGCTTGCCGGTCCCATCGAGAACCCAGCCGCGGATGGCCCCCGTAGGCGCGAGGGAGGCCGGTTGCCGGGCCATCATCTCCCGCCGTCCCCGTGTTTCCGTCGAACACACCGCGCTCTGGTCACGGGCCCGCTACTTCGTCACGCTCAGCTCGATGACGTTGGACTTCACCGCCAGCTTGGTCTGCGGGTCAAGGTGCTCGACTTGGACGGTGTACTTGCCCGGTTGGCTGAGGTCATACAGCCTGTTAAGCAGGATCGACTGCGTAAAGACCTCTCCCGGTTCAAGGTCATAGCGGTACGCAGCCCCGGTTTGAAGCGTCGGGGGCCCTTCAGACTTGCCGGTCCGAATCTCGCGCCCCCAGGCGGTCTCGGGTGCCAGGTTGCCCTTCTCATCGCGGACGTATGTCCTATACGCTTCGTCCACCCGTTTGGGGTTCTTATACTCCTGCGCGACCCGGAACGAGCGGTCGGACAGGTTCTTCCAGGCGATAGACAGGTTGATCGCGGTACCGGCCTTCGCCTCGGCCGGGATGGCGCGAATCGTGAGGGAGTAATCTGGGGTCGGCGCCTGAGCCCGAGCTCCTGCGGGGCCGGCCTGGCCACCTTGGGCACTCGCCAGGATCGGTGCCGTCACGGCACCTAGAAACAAAGCGAATCTGTTCATGGTCATACTCCTCCTCGCCCGGCCAATTGGCGGCTGGGCGGGGACTGGATTGCGGGGCGAGGCCCGAGATTCTCCTGGGATGCGAAACGGACCCGTTCGGACCTTTCCGGGCGGGTGGTGCGCCCGATCGGAGTGTAGCAGGCGGGAGCGGTGAGGATTGCTCCGGGCCGCGTCGTTGGAGGAGACGCCGGTCATTTGCCGCCGGTCTTTGTGCCGCCCACCACGGTGATGCTGACCGGGTTCGATTTTGCCACCCCATCGACGTCTCGCAGGGCTTGAACTCGCACCGTGTACTTTCCCGGCCTGGACAGGTCATACAGCCGGCCCAGAATGATCTCCTCTTTCGTCGACTCGCCGGGCTGAAGGTATCCCACGGGGCCGGTCTCGAAGACCGTGACTGTTTCGCGCCCCGCTTCGTCCTTGTCGCTTCTGAGCTGGCGACTGAGCCTCGTTTCGGGCGCCGAGTTACCCTTTTCATCCTGGACGTAGGCTCTGTACGACGTCTCGGCTGTGGGGATCACCGGTGCGGCGAGGAGCGGCTGGGCGGATATGTTCTTAAGAACGATCTCGATCCGAATCTCTTCCCCGACCCTGAATTCGTCGTGCTTAGCGCGGATCGACAGTGCGTAAGGGGTGCGCTGCGGCCCGGTGGCCGCCGGCTGAGGGGATGCCGGAGCGCCGGGTAGCGCCGCCGCGATAGCGATCATGCATGCACTTGCGCCGATGATTGTCATAGATTGAGTCCTTTCGCGTCATTTGCAGGTATACGTGCCGTTCATGAAAACCTTGTTCCACTGGGGAAACGACTGGCCTGGGTCGGTACCCTGGGCGACGGTCGCGCACTGGCTGGCTGACCCAGGCCCGCACGGTACCACCCAGGTGGTCCCGTTGGCCTGATTTTGGAGGGTGTTGATTCCATCGCCGGTGAACTGCCATGCGATCGAAGCCAGGGGGACCGGAATCGACCTGCAGGTGGAGGCACTTGTCTGCGCCGCGGCAGTGCAGCCAGCCGGCAGGGTAGGGTCCCACATCAGGTACATGGTTGCCGAAAAGTACCGCTGCGCTTCGCCCCAGGCGGCCTTGAGCGTGAGGCCTGGACCGTCGGTGGCGGTGTCGTTTGGACGGTTCACCGAGAAGATGTTGCCACCCGGCGTGCCGCAGGGGTAGTTGTTGTCGAGCGCCGGGTATCCAGAAGGCGCGGAGCACGATAGTTGGCCGCCGCTCGTCCGTAACTGGTACTGGTCGTTGGCGATTATTTGTACCCACTGGTAGGTGCCGCCGTTGCCCACGGCCGGTAGGGCGGGCGTCTGAAACAAGATTCCCACCTGGTATCCTTGGATTGGCGACGGTACGCCGAGGAGGTACAACGTGGACGGGCTTTTGGCCTGCGCCGACCCCACCTGGGTCGCGATTTCCGGGTTGGCCACGGGTGGGCCAAGCACGTTGAATGTCACTGTCGCCGACTGGTTCTGGTTGGCGTAGGTGTACGTATACTCCCACTGCCACGTCCCCTGGTCTACCCAGAAGAGCGTCAGGCAGCTTTCGAGGAGCGTTTCGCAGGTGTATGTGCTGGGAAGCTCGATCACGCTGCCGGCGTTGGCGGTGGGCTGGTTGAGCACGCCCTCCAGCGAGGGGTCGGCGAACCCGCCCACGGCGGTTCCAAATGTCCCGAGGCCCGAATGGGCCTGTTGCACCTGGGACCACGATTGGCTTGTGGGAGTTATTCCAGGGATAACGGCTGACAGGTCGATTCTGTCTCCTGCGTACACCCCGACTGTCTGCCCCGCGACGTTGGTGCCGTTCAACGCGGCGTTACTGCCATAGTAGATGATCTGCGGCACTGGGAGCGCTTCCGCAATCACCTGCACCTGCTCCGAATTGCTGGTGGCCGACTGGCCGGGCTGCGCCTGCACCCAGCAACTCCCGCCGCCGCACGAAGAGCCGTACCCTTGAGACGTCACGGTGACCGTTGCGTACCCGCCTTGCGTGTTGGCCGCAATGGTGACGGACGCCGTCATGATAGTCCCATCGCTGGAGACGCCAGTCGGGACCGCTGCGGTAACTCCGCCGCCGGTAACCGAAAGCTGCGGGTTTGTCCCGAATCCCTGTCCGGTGATCGTGATGGAGATGGGGCTATTTTGGGCGTACCACGGCTGGGGACTGATCGAACTCGCGGTTATCACGGGCGTTGGGTCCCCCACGGTTACATTGTATTGGTTGCTGGTCCCGGCGGTTGTGGTCACCGTGATGCCGTATGTCCCCACCCCGTTGGCGGTGTTGCCGACTGAATAGGGAACCTCCAGGCTGTCGTACTCGTGGTTGCCGCCGTCCGAAACCACCTGCGCGGAGCCGAGGGTTAGTCCGGCCGCTCCATTGGCGCCGGTTGGAGTCACGGTTGGGTTTTGATCCGTGCCTCCCGCCGATAGATACAGGCCGGCAATGGTGAGCGTCCCGCTGCTGTTGAGCGTCAGATAACCAGTCCCGCTCACCGAAATGCCATTGATTATGGGGGCTTCGCCGTACCCAGTGTATGTGGACATGCCCAGGTAGATGGTCTCGCTGCTCGAGTACGAATACGGGTTCAGGGCATCCCCGGAATACGGCGCCGTGACTTCGAACCAGTTCTGTCCGTAACCTTGTCCCGCGACCGTTGAGAAACCCATGGGGTCGGCGTAGACCAGGTTGTCTTCGTTATTTTCGATTTGATCGCAGTAAAGGTAGTGGTAGCTGTAAACGGTAAGCTGTGCCGCCGCCGCCGATATCGAAAATATGCCTTCCGCCGTGGGATTGGACACGGGAACTGCCGAGGGCTGTTGGGTGGCGCCTTGTACTTGCGCCTCCACATAGGCATCGTAGTAACCCGCGACGTTAACGTCCATTTCCGTGACCGAGTACACGGTGAGTTGCCCGTTTGCGACAGGCGCGATAAACGAGAAGCCCACAACCGAGTTCTCGTCCGCCGCCGGTATTGGCACGCCTTGGGCGTCGACCTGCGGCGCAATGGCGGCCTGCACGGCGAGTAGCAGTAAGCAGAAGAAGAGGCGAAGAGTGTGCATGGTGGCTTCCGTCTAATGCCATGGAATCGGCTGCATAGGCGAGGTAGGAGCTGCTCGCGCCGGCGGCGCGGGGGCCTTCGTGCTGGCCACCGTCATGTTCGGAGCGATGCTTTTCTGAACGAAGGAATCGAGGTTCTGGAAGCGCGTGCCGCCGAATCCCGACTGGAGGGTTGCGACGGCGTTCAGAACGAGACCTGATTGTTCGCTGGAGGTGAGGTCGGCCGACCGATTTGGGCGGGCAACCTTCTTCGCGTCGGCTACGCACTCATGGTTTCACGGTTAGGGTGATGGAATTAGACTGCGCGATCGGCGCGGCCCGCCCGTTTCGGTACGTCGCGCGTACGATGTAATTGCCGGGCTTGCTTATGTCGTAGAGCCTCTCGATCATGGTCTGCTCGTTGAGCTCTGCCCCGGGTTTAAGGGAACCGATAACCCAGCTAATTGCGCCGCCGCCGGCGTTTGGTCCCTCGCCTCTGGCCTCGCTGTGTGATCGAGTCTTGGCTGCTGGCCTCCCGCCGCTCTCGACGACGGAGATGTCGAACGTGGCCTCCGGTGCTCCATGTGCCCATGAAATGGGCTGGTCGTGACCTGAGGTGTTCCTTAGAGAGATCGTGATGCGGACGGAGGAGCCCGCCTTGACGTTGACGTCCTGCGAGCTAATGGTGAGCGAGAACTGGGGCTCCGCGGGCTGGCAGGGCGCCGACCCGGCAGCTGCAAGCAGGGGCAAAAGAACCAGATTTCTAAGAGTCGTGTTCATATTCGTCTCCTTCGGTTTCGCAGCCGTTAATGGCATGCGCTGCCAGTGACAACGACCGTCCAGGCGGGGTACTGGGTCATCCAGAGCGCCTGAGCGGAGCTGTCAAACTCGCCCAGGCAGCGCGGCGCTTTCTGGCGCGGACCATCCGGCGTGCGCGCCGTTTCGACCAGTGACCAATAGGTATGCTCCTTGCCCTCCTTGCCACGATAGTTCGGCCACAAAAATGTTCTGAGATGATCGTGTCGTGATCACCTTGCGTCTTCAAGGGGGTAGGTCTACGCCACATCGTTGCTTGGGCAACGCCCATTCAGCTGGCCGAACTTGACTCCAGCGGGCCGGTCAAAAAACCTCACACCACCGATGTCCCGAAGAACTTGGGTCAGCGCGCCCACCAAGGCTTCCAGGGGTTGCGAACGCCCTCAGTTCGCAATCGTGAGGGTCGCCCAATTCGATTCCACCACCAGTTTCGTCGATGGATCGATCCTCTCGAACTGAATCTTGTACGTCCCGGGCTGGCTGAGGTCAAACTGGTTTTCAATCGACACTGCTTCCTTCATGGTTTTGCGGGGCGCAACAGTGACCGAGGAACCAGTGCCAACGGCTATGCGCGGCGGCTTGTTGTCACCCCCTGGCGTGCCGGCTTTTCCATTCCGGATCACGTCCCTAGTGGCTACGGCCTTCCCGGCAGGACCAACGACCTGAATCGTATACGGAGACGGACCGGTGCGAGACCGCCAAAGCGAGATGTTACCCGCTGACGTGTTCGTCAGTTCAACCATTACCTGGGCCTCCGAACCCGGCTTCACTGTCCCGTCCTTCAAACTAATGATCATTGTGAAGGATGCCTTCTGGCGGTCTGGACCTGCTGTCTGAGCAACAACCTGTATCGCACAAATTAGAAGCAGCGCTAAGGTAGTGAATCCAGTTTGGCTGCGCATGTTCCCCCTTTCTTTAATATCAGTTCAGAACAGAACAGTTCAACCCTTTCATAGTGCTCGTGCTTGTCTGCCAACGTGGGTACGAGCTAGTCGACGCTAGTGGGTTGTTCGAACAGGACTGGCACCCGGTCAACATCCAGGTTGTACCGTTCGGCTGGTTTTTTAGTGTGTTGATTGCATCCCCGGTCCAAGTCCAACTGAGTGTCGCCAAAGGAACTATGATATTGCAGGCGGCACCAGCGGTGCAGCCGCTTGCAGGATTTGGCATCCACATCAAATACGCTGTCGCATTGAACGACGTCTCCACCTCGCCGTACAGATTCGTGGAGTCGGTTAGATCGGAAAGTGGGACAAACGGACTATCCTCATACTCGGGACCTGTATCAACATAAGCACTGTACGAGCCGTCAAGTTCCGGAGAAACATCAAGGGCGCAGGCCTCACGACCACCGGACTTGCTGTTGACGTAGTGCACGTTGTACGTCGCCAACAGCTGTGTCCAAGAGTACTGGCCCTGATTTCCGCCGGGCAGAACCGCAGAGGCATTTAGCGTAATCCCTGGCTGTTGACCCCCCATTAAAGCGCCATTGCCGAAAGCCAGAACTAACCCTTGTCCGACAATAATACTCTGACCGAATTGTATGGCGGCCGGGTTGAGCGGGCTCGGAGCGACCGCAATACTGACGCTTGTCGGGCCTCCGACATTAAAAGTCACTGTGGCCGAGTTTCCTGCTCCGGCGCTTAGTGTGTAGGATAATGTGATCGTCCTTGATGATGCTTGGTCAACCCAGTAGAACATGAGGCAGGACTCCGATAGGGTTTGACAGCTGCCGGTCTGAGCGGCCGGGAACTTCTGTACCGTGCCTGTCGCCGTCGATGGGGTGTACCCGCCCACAACCGTCCCATCGGGCTGCGACCACGTGTAGCTCTGCACGGTTACGCCCGATGGTAGGTTCGGGACGACGGCGGTCAACCCAATCTGTTGACCCACGAATACACACGCCACATTCCCTGGGCAAGAGGGCGTACCGTTGTTTGCTACATTCGTTCCGTTGAACACGATCTGCGGCACCGGCGGCGCAGCCGCAATCACCTGCACCTGCTCCGAATTGCTGGTGGCCGACTGGCCGGGCTGCGCCTGCACCCAGCAACTCCCTCCGCCGCACGAAGAGCCGTACCCTTGAGACGTCACGGTGACCGTTGCGTACCCGCCTTGCCTGTTGGCCGCAATGGTGACGGACGCCGTCATGATAGTCCCATCGCTGGAGACGCCGGTCGGGACCGCTGCGGTAACTCCGCCGCCGGTAACCGAAAGTTGCGGGTTTGTCCCGAATCCCTGTCCGGTAATCGTGACGGAGATCGGGCTATTTTGGGCGTACCACGGCTGCGGACTGATCGCGCTCGCGGTTATCACGGGCGTTGGGTCCCCCACATTGAGGATCATTGCGTTACTCGGCGCGGCGGTGGTCACTACCGTAATTGAATGCGCGCCCGTACTGCTCGCATTTCCGTCTACAGTGTAGCTCACCTGGATATGATCGTCGCCTAGCTCGGCCCCCGTTGCGTCGGTGCCCGTGACCTGTACACTGCTCAGAGTTACGCCGGCCGCGGTAGCCTGCTGGCCGTTCGGCCCCGCGCAGACCCCGTTCACGCAGACCGACGGGTTCATGTCGGCCCCGCCGGCGGTCAGAGACCCTCCATACAGCTCGAGGTACCCGCTGCTGTTTAAGCTCACGCCGTTGGGCGAGAGCGTCTGAATCGTCGGCGGGACCGCATTCTGGGTGTCGCTCGTGCTCCCGATGTAGATCTGTTGCCCTATCACGTCCTGGGGATCATCCTCGTCGGATTCATCTCCCATCACGTCGATGCAATTCCCGGGGGGCGAAACCGCCTCCCCCGCAGGCTCCCGCGGAGGCCCATGTGAAGCCAAGGGGATCCAGATACTGGCCGGTGTCGCTATCGAGGTCCTGCACCTGGCTATACAGGTAGTGGTCCGTCTGGGGCTGAAGGCTGATGGCTGGCTGCCGCAGTCAGCCGGCGAAGGCGAGCCAGGCTCGCCCTGCCTACTTCTTCTTATGGATCAGAATCTTCCCGTTGACCGAGTGGAAGCCCACCTCCACGCCGCCGCCGTTGATGGTGCCGTAGATATTCCGGTCGATGCCCACGCGGTAGACCCCGTTGACCGGAAGCTGATGCAGTCCGGTCTGTCTGCCGGTGATGGCGACGTCGAAATCGCTCCAGATCTCGCCGCGGTCCACCTTCAGCTTGAGGTTGGCTTTCACGTCCGCCGGAAACGTCACGTCGATATCGCCGTTCAGCGAACTGAACGAGATCGGCTTCGACGGATCCAGCCGGTCCATCGCCACCTTCAGCCGGCCCATGCTCGAACTGGCCACCACCGTTCCGGAAACTCCCGTCAGCGTAATGTGGCCATGCGTCGTGGTGACGTCGGTCTCTCCGTGGACGCCGTCCACTTCGATGTCCCCATGGATGGTCTTCAGATTCAGCGACGTGTTCACCGGCACCGTCAGCGCGATATCGGCCTGGCGGCCGTTGCGCCACGGGACCGAGATGCGCAGCACGTTATCCTGCTCCTGCACCACCACCCCGGACCGCGAAGGAATGTCGATGCGGCGCATGCCGTCGCGCTCCGTGGCTTCCGGCGCGGCGCCGGGAGCGTCCACGAAGACTTCCTTGCCGGCGTGCGTCTTCACCGTAATCGAGGCGTGCACCAGCGAGACCTCGATCACTCGCGGAGTCCCCGTATCGCGGCCGGGCACCACCACGCGATTGCCGGAATTTTGTGCGCCGGCCAGTGAACACACCGCCAGCAGCAGACCCGTCGGGGCCAGATATCGTTTCATGATCGTTTCCTCTTACTGCGTTTTCGTATGCAGGCGGATGGCGCCGTTCAGGCTGTTGAGCGTCAGCACCGGTCCGCCGCTGCCCACCCTGCCGGAACCATTGCGGTTGCTGCGGGCGGAGCTATAAATTAAATGGCCGTTCTGGCCGGAGACGCTGGACGGATCCGGCGCCACGTCGAAATCGGCCCACACGCCGCCGTTCAAGGTGTGGAATCTCAGGTCGGCGTTCAGCGGCTCCTGAAAATAAATGTCCACCTTCCCGTTCAGCGTGTGGAACGAGGTATCGTGATCGGGATTTCTGGCGAACGCCACGCGAATCTTGCCGTTGAGAGTGTTGACGAAACCGGAACCGGCCACGCCCTCCATGTCGATGCCGCCGTTCATCCCGTGAACTTCGAAGTTGCCGGAAGTGCCGTTGACCTGGATCTCGTGATTCATGTTCTTCAGCACCAGCTCGATCTCCCTGGGCACTTCGATCTCATAATCCAGCCGCACGCGGTATTTGTCATAGCGGTCGCCGTGATCGTTGTGGCGCGACGGGCTGTCCACATACAGCCGCACCTCGTTGCCCTGCTGCGACATCTCCAGCTTCACGTCGCGTTTGGCGTCCGCCAGCGCGGCCTTCGATTCGGCAGTGGTGTGGCGTTCCACTGAGACGCGAACCTGCGACCCTCCGTTGGCGGTGACGTGGATGAACCCGTTCATGTTGTCCACCAGCAGCCGCCGCGCGCCGGCGCCCGAACCCACCTGGAAGGTGCGGTTGATGGTTTCGTGATCTTCCACCTGCCAGTCGTCGGAGCTGCCTCCGTAGGCCAGTGCTAAAACCGCGGCGAGGGGTAGCATAGCAAGCAACTTCATTTGGGCGTCACTCCTTTGGGTAAGTCGATCGTCTGCAGGGCGGCGGCGGCGCGCTGGCGCACCGTCTCGTCCACCTGCGTGTCGGCCGCCAGCTTGCGCAGCACCGGGCCGGCGTCGTGGTCGCGGATCTGCGCCAGCAGATCGATCAGCGCGATCTGCACCAACTGGGTATCTTGCACGGCGATGGAGTCCACCAGCGCGCGCCGCACTTCGGGATCGGCGGTGTACTTCTCCAGCGCGTCCACCACGCGCAGCCTCACGTTGACGTTGGGATCGTGATTCAGGGTGCGCAGCAGCGTCTCCACGATCTGCGCATCGGGCTGCGCCATCTGCTCGCTGTAGGTCACGCCCCGCAGCCGCGAACTGGGCGACGGCTCGTTGAGCAGCGACAGCGCCACCAACTGGCGCAGGCCTTCGATCTGCCCGCGCAGCAGCGCCAGTTCCTGATTATCGGTCCGCGAGGTGTCGAAGTAGCGGCGGTCCAAATAGCGGCCGCACACCACCCCGGCCACCAGCAGGGCGAAAGCGCCGGCCAGACGCCAGATGGGGTTCGCCGGCCACCAGGGGTGCCGCGCAGCGCCCTTGGCCGCGGCCGGGGTTGGCGCGCCGGCCTGCAACCCGGCCTGGTACGCCTCCTGGTAGACTTCCAGCATTCCCTGGAAGCGGACCCGCATCGCAGGATCCGGTTCCGGCAGATTTTGCGCCTCCAAACCTCTCCACACCACGCCTAATTCCCCCAGCTCCGTGCGGCAGAGCGAGCAGGTTTCCACATGCTCGATGACCACCGCGCGGGCGGTTTTGTCCAGCCGTCCCGCCAGACATTCCGGAATGTGTTCGCGAACCCAATCGCACGTCATGATGCCCGTTCCCCACTGAGCGCGAAAAACCGGTCGCCCAACTCGCGGAGCGCCCGGTAGACGCGCACTTTGACCGTTCCGACTTCGCATTTCAAGACGGCGGCGATCTCCTCGTACTTGAGCCCCTGGAAGCGGCTCAGGATGAGCACTTCCCGTTTGTCGTGCGGCAGGGCCTTGAGAGCTTGATGCAGCAGCGCGGCTTCCTGGGCGCTTTGCGCCGAGCGGTCGGGCGCCGGTCCCGCGGCGGCGAAACTCCCCGCGTCCTCCGGCAGCGTCACTTCGCCCTTATGGCGGCCGGCCTGGTCGGCCAGCGCGTTGCGCCCGATCTGGTACATCCAGGCACGAAAGGAAGTGGCCGGCTGGTACGTGTGCCGGTACTTCAGAATGCGGAAGAAGACGTCCTGCACCAGGTCCTCGGAAGCCGCGCGATCGCCGGTGAGCCGCAGGAAATAGTGGAACAGCGGCTTGGAATGGCGGTCGAAGAGCTGTTCGAGTTTGCCCACCTCGCCCGACCGCACCTCCTGCATGAGTTGTTCGTCCTCCAGCGCCATTTCCTTTTACATTCTCCAATACTGGCGCTTGGGAAAATAGTTACCAGGAATCCGCCGGCGGCGTGCCGCGGGAGGCCTCTCCGGAAACTGCTTATGGGCTCCTGGAACCGCGAGCGTGAAGCGAGCGGCCCGAGCGAGGGAACGCATTCCCCAAGACCTCCCGATCCGCGCACGCTGGACAGATCATCCGGCGTTTCAGACTCCCATGGACCGCGACTCGGCGTTCCGCTGGAGGCCTGATGGGCAACACCTGTGACCGCCGGGCCACTATTCTCGTCGGACTGAACCTGCGCGGGCCCACCCGATTGAGGCACAATAGAAGGGCAGCCTACAGTAACGGGCGTTTTGGACTGACGGGTGCAATAGGGGTCTGCCGTTTCCGGCGTGGCCTGAAAAATCTGAGTGTATGAGGCGTAAGTGATCAATCGTTCAACCGGCTACTTCTGTTTGAGCCTGCTCCTGATTTTGGGCGTTCCGGCCGTGCGCGCCCAGCAACCCGAGACGGACCCGGCGGCAGCGCAAGCTCCCACACAGCAAGCCCCCACGCAGCAAGCTCCCACGCAGCCGGCGCCCGCGCCGCAGAATCCACTGACGCAGCAGGAGCCGTCGACGCCGTCCGCTCCCATCGTGCAGGCGCCCCCGGAGTTGCCCAAATACCCGGATGTCCGGCTTCCCGGGGAATACGGCTTCTGGATCTCCATCAACGGCTCGGACCCGCGCGAGCAGCCGATATTCGACAAGGGCCATGCCTCCACCTTCACGCAGAGCGGATACGTGGTGATGCAAGGCCATCCCAAAGCCGCCGAAGGAGCCGAAATCGGCATCGCCCTGGGATTGCACAACGCCCTGCGGCTGTCGTATTTCCGCGATCAGGCGCAAGGCAATTTCACCAACGGCGTGGAGCTGGTGGTTCCGGGGCAGGACTTTGCGGCGGGAAATTACCTGTCCACTTCCTACACGCTGCAGCGCTACAAAGCCTCGTTCGATTACCTTACCTGGCCCTATCCGGTGGAGAGCCGGCGCTTCCGCCTGATGACGCTGTGGCAATTCGAGTACATGACCATGAAGACGGCCTTCAACGCGCCGCTGCTGCCGTTGACGGACGCCAACGGGAATCCCTACATCGGCGCCGACGGCAACCCCATCAGCTACGCTTCGCAGATTTCCAAGTCCATCATCTCGCCGGAGCTCGGCATTGGGCTGCGCGAATACCTCACCAAGAACTTCCGCCTGGAATTGAACGGCACGGGGTTCGCCATTCCGCATCACTGGACCATCTGGGAAGCCGACGTCACCGCCAACATCCGCATCAAACAATTCGAGGTCGGCTTTGGCGCCAAGGCGTTCCACTTCAAAACCAGTCCCGAGCAGGATTTCTTTTCGCGCGCCACCCTGGCGTCGCCGTTCGTCTCCATCAAGTGGTTTTCGCAGTAGACGCCGGCCGCTTGCCGCGTAGCGCGGCCACTTCGGCGGCGCTCAGCCGCCGCCATGCTCCGCTGGGTAGGTCTCCCATCGCCACGGGACCGATCGCCGTGCGCGCCAGCCGGCGCACCTGGCTCCCCACAGCCTCAATCATGCGCCGCACCTGGCGGTTGCGGCCTTCCGTGATCGCCATCTCCAGATCGGTATAGCCGGAACCGTCGCGCAGGCGGTGCACCACTGCCGGCCGCGTGGGACCGTCGCGCAGCAGGACGCCCTGGCGCAGGCGATCGAGCTGCTCCGCGGTAAGCCGGTGTCCCGTCCTGACCTGGTAGGTCTTGGGCACTTTGTGCAGCGGACTCGAGACGCCGTCGGCGAAGGCGGTATCGTTGGTGAGGATCAGCAGCCCGCTGGTGTCCAGATCGAGACGGCCGACCGGGGAAAGCCACGCGTCCACGCCGGCGATCAGGTCGTAGACGGTGGGGCGGCCTTGCGGATCGCTACGCGTGGTGACGTAGCCCGTGGGCTTGTGCAGCAGCAGGTAGTCGCGGGCGGCGGGCCGGAGAGGTTGGCCGTCAAGCGTGATCCGGTCGCGCGCGGCGTCCACCCAGTGGCCGGGGTTGAGGACCGGTTTGCCGTTCACGCGGACCCGGCCGGAAGCGATCCAACCGCGGGCCTCGGTGCGCGATCCGCTTCCCGCCTTGGAGAACGCCCGCTCCAGGGTATGGAGCGATCGGTTTGCACCCGCAACATCTGGCCGTCGCATAAGAATTGGAAGCAGCCGCTTCCTATCCTGATGCTACAGTATGGTGGGGAGACGGCAACGGGGACCATATTGATTCGAGGTGCGCGCCAACTGCTCACATTACGCGGCGCGCGCGGCCCACGGCGTGGGGGCGATCTCAATGAGCTGGGAATCATTCACGATGGCGCGCTGCTCATTCGCGACGGAGTCCTGGAAGAGGTCGGTCCCACCCGGCGGCTGGAGAACATCGCGGAGGCGCGCGGCGCGGTGGACATCAGCGCTGTCGGGCGCGTGGTGATGCCCGGTTTCGTGGACAGCCACACTCACCTGGTGTTTCCGCCGGCGGGCTCGGCCTCCGGGGACCATGCCGCCGCGGTGCGCGCCATCCAAACCTGCTCGGCGCAACTGCTGACGTCGCGCGCGCGGGCCCATCTGGAATCCATGGCGCGGCACGGCACCACCACAGTGGAGGCCAAGACCGGTTGCGGCCCCGATGAAACCGCGGAGCTGAAGGTGCTGCGGGCTCTGGCCGGATTCCAGGGCACGCCCGTCGACGTGCTGCCCACCTTCCTGATGCGCCTCCCGGACGCCGGCGCCGCGAGCGAGTTGGAACGGACGGCGGCGGCTTCGCGGATGGCCTCGCAGTTGCTTCCCAAAATCCGCCGGCGCGGGCTGGCGGTCTATGCCGACCTGATGTGGGATTCCGACCCCGCCCTGTATCCGCTGTTTCTGCAGTTCCTGGAACAGGCCCGGCTGCTGGGTTACGGCCGCAAGATCCACGCCGGCGCCGGAGATCCTTCGGGCGAAGTCCTGACGGCGGTGGAGAACCAGGCGCTGAGCATCGATCATCTGGAGCGCGCGGACCCGGGTGAAATGAGCCTGCTGGCGCGCAGCCAGGTGGTGGCGACGCTGCTGCCCGCCGCTTCTTTGTGCGGCGGCACGCGGATGGCGCCGGGGCGCGCCCTGGTGGATGGCGGGGCGGCCATCGCGCTGGCCACCAACTTCAATCCGCAGCATACCCCCATGCTCAGCATGCAGACGGCGGTGACGCTGGCCTGTCTGCAGATGGGGCTGACGCCGGGGGAAGCCATCTCGGCCGCCACCATCAATGGGGCGCATGCCCTGGGCATCGCCGGCCGCGTGGGATCGCTCGAACGCGGCAAGACGGCGGACCTGCTGCTGCTCAACATCCAGGACTACCGCGAGGTGGCGAGCCATCTGGGAATGAACCTGGTCCACCTGACCATGAAGCGCGGCGACTTCATTTACCAGGAGGGACGGGTGGCGCGCACCAGGCCGAACGAGCTGCGCGTGTGAGTCGCGCGCGGCGCGATTGGCCGCGGGTTGGTTTGATACACTGGACCATACCGTTTTTCAAGGAGGTTCCTGTCCGATGTTGCGAGCCAAGGTGCGTCTGATTTGTGCCCTGCTGGTGTATTGTGGCGTGGAGGCGTTGGCGCAGCCTCCGCTCAGCCGCTTGAACCCGGCGGTGAAGCAGGTGGTGGACCAGGTGTCGGAAGAGCGCATCGGGGACATCATGAAGAAGCTGGAAAGCTTCGGCACGCGCTACGTGGGATCGGAAAAGGACAACCCCACGCACGGCGTCGGCGGCGCGCAGAGGTGGATCTACGAACAGTTCAAGAGCTACAGCCCGCGCCTGGAAGTGAGTTACGACAATTTCACGGTGAAGAAGTCGCAGCGGCTGCCGCAGGATACCGAGCTGGCCAACGTGGTGGCGATTCTGCCGGGAACGGTCGACAAGGATCGCTACGTGATGATCGGCGGACACTACGATTCCATCGCGCTGAGGCGGCAGGCCGGACAGGCGAACCAGCCGAACGACAACGGTCCGGCCACGGCGGCGGAGCAGGAGCCGCTGGCGCCCGGCGTGTCCGACGATGCCAGCGGCACGGCCGCGGTGATGGAACTGGCGCGCGTGATGAGCCAATATGAGTATAAGAAGTCGATCATCTTTATCGCGTTTTGCGCGGAAGAAATCGGGCTCAACGGCAGCCGCAATTTCGCCGAGAAGGCCAAGGCGCAGAACATGCAGATTGAAGCGCTGCTCAACAACGACATTATCGGCACGGAAGTTTCCGGAGATGGCCGCACGGCCAACGGACGCGTCCGGCTATTCGCCGAAGGGCCCGACGATTCCCCGGCGCGCACGCTGGCGCGCTACGCCAAGGAGATCGCGGAGCGGTATACGCCGTCGATGACCGTGGACATGATTTTCCGCCGCGACCGCTTCTCGCGCGGCGGCGACCACACGCCGTTCGTGCAGCAGGGCTTCGCCGCGGTGCGCTTCACCACGCCAAGCGAGAACTACGCCAATCAGCACACCGCTACCGACACCTTCGCCAACGCGTCGGTGCCGTATACCACGCGCGTGGTGCGCGTCAATGCGGCGGTGCTGGCCAGCCTGGCGCTGGCGCCCAAACCACCGCAGGTGAGCCGTCCGCGGGGAGCCGGCCGCGGGGAGCCGGGACGGGGCGGCGCGGGACAGGGGGCAGCGGGCGCGGCAACGGCTACTCAAGGTGCAGCAACCCAGGGTGCAGCAACCCAGGGTGCGGCGACCCAGGGTGCGGCGGCGGGGAACGGCGCTGTCGCGGCTGGTGCAGGACGCGGCGGACGCGGCGGTGGACGAGGGCCGGCCGGTCCGGGGTTGACGCGCGGGACGTCGGGGTATGACGCGGCGCTGCGCTGGGCGATGCCCAATCCGGAGCCGGACCTGGCGGGATACGCGGTGATGATCCGCTCCACCACGTCGGCGATGTGGGAACGCGAGATCTATGTCGGCAATGTCACGGAGTACACCATTCCCAACCTGTCGATTGACGACGTGGTGATCGGGGTGAAGGCCATCGACAAGGACGGCAACCAGAGTCTGGTATCGGTGTACGAACAGGCGCCGGCTGCGACGACTCCGGCGACGCCGGGACGCGGCGCGGATGGGGCGCCGACGGCGGGGCGCGGCGGCGGGCAGTAGACTGGCACTCTTTTGTGCCGCGGCACAAGAAATCGGCCCTAACCCCTTTGTTTCGGAAGAATTTTGTGCCCGCGGCACAAAATCGCCAGGATTGGCTGCCCCCCGAGGCGCTGTGGAACCGCGAGCGTAGCGAGCGGCCCGGGCGGCAGGATTGTTCCACCCCATGAGACTGTAACTCTTCGTCGGGCCGCTCCCTGCGGTCGCGGTTCCAAAGCGGCGCCAATGGCGGCGGCGGTCAGTAGCCGAAGCATCAAGAGGGCTTGCGGGCGACGGCGAGAATACTGGCTCCGAAATGCGAGACGGCGCGGCGGCGGATGCGGCGTAGTTCGCGCGCGGTGAGAATGTCCAGCAGACGGCGCGACACGGCGTTGCCGGCCTGGTGATCGGCGCGCACGCGCTCTAGCGTGACCGGTCGCGCGGACCATCCCAGACGATAGGGAAGCACTCTCCGCACCAGCGACGGCAGGAGCAGGAATCCGAAGAAACCGGTGGCGTACTCCACCTCCAGGCCGGCGTTCCGCAGAGCGCGGCGGAGAGCGGCCAAAGTGTAGCGGCGGAAGTGGCCGGCATATTCGTCCTCCTGCGACCACAACCAGCCAAACGCCGGGACGGTGAGGTAGATGCGGCCGCCGGGCTCGAGACAGCGCGCGAGCGAAGCGAGGAACTCGCGCTCCGCCTCGACGTGCTCCAGGACATCGAACAGGCCGATGGCGGGGAGGGTGGCGGGGAGAAAACCGGCGTCGCCGAAGGATGCGCGGACCACGTGGCGGATGCCGCGGCCGAGGGCGTTCGAGGCGCCACCCGGTCCCGGTTCGACCAGGACGACTTCGCAGTCGGCATCCTGCAGGGCGCGCGCCACGAAGCCGTTGCCGCCGCCGATATCGAAGATGGGCCCCGGCGGCGGGAACCGATGGACGGCTTCGAGAATGCACCGGTTGCGGTGTCGAAACCAGAAGGACGTGTCTTCGAGGCCGAAGTAGATCTGGTTGCCGGCATCGGGATAGGAGACCGGCGAGACGGCGAGGGTGGTCCACACGCCGTCGGGACGCAATTCGAGATTGGCGGAGATTTCGGACAGCGGACGCATTTGGCGTACAAATGAAAACGGCCGGACGGCTCGCGCCGTCCGGCCGCAAACTACTCTACCGGCTCTGGTTTACCTGACGCCTACGAAGATGCTGACGCTGACGGTTTGACCGCCAGGACCGTAAGCGGTCAAGGTATAGGTTTCGTCGGAAACCTGGTTGACGGTGAAGCTGCCGTTCACGTTGAGGTTGCTCTGCGCGCTCAGATTGCCGCCCACCAGCACCACGGAAGTGGCGTTAGAAGTGGTCCACGACAAGGTGACCGGAGAACCGGAAGCCAGCGAGAAGGCCGGGCTGGACGTGAAGGACAGGATCTGCACCTGGCCGACGGTGACCGTGACGTTACCCGAAACGCTGCCGCTCGGGTTGGTGGCCGTCAAGGTGTAGGTCGTACTGGCCGACGGAGTGACCGGGGCGCAGGCGTTGGCGTTCAGGTTGGAGCCGATGCCACTGATGGAGATGGAGGTGGCATTGGTGACCTGCCAGCAAACCTGACTGGTCCCGCCAGCGGTGATGACACTCGGCACCGCGGTGAAGGACATGATTTGCGGAACCGTAGCCGGCACCACGGATACCGTGATGGGCGAGGTAACGGACTGGCCGGCGCTGTTGGTGGCCGTCAGGGTGTAGGTGGTGGTGGTGGTGGGCGACACTGTGGTGCTGCCGTTGAGCGCCACGCTGCCGAGGCCGCTGATGGTGACGGTGGTCGCACCGGTAGTGGTCCAGCTCAAGGTGGACTGTTGTCCGGGCTGTATGGTCAGCGGGCTGGCCTCATAACGAAGGATCTGCGGAGCCGGGACGGGCGCCGCGCCGACGGTCACGATGACGGTCTGCGTGGTGGTGCCGCTGGGGCCGGTGGCCGTCAGGGTATACGTTGTGGTGGTGGCCGGGGTGACGCCGACGGAGCCGGAAGCGGCGTTCAGCGTGCCGGTAACACCAGGCGAGATGCTGACGGAGGTGACGTTCTGGGTTTGGTACGTCAGGGTGCTGCTCTGGCCGGCGGTGATGTTGGCCGGATTGGCAATGAAGGAAACGATGGTAGCCGGAGTGGCCGGGGCCGCGGCCTGCGTGCTGACGGTGGTGGTGGCGGTGCCCTTGAGGCCGTCGGTATTGGTGACCGTCAGGCGGAAGCCGTAAGAATTGCCGGCGCTGGCGGTGAAGGTCGCCTTGGCCGCGGTCGAACCAGTGAGGGTGACCGTGGGACCGCTGACCTGCTGCCACAAGTAGGTGAGGGTCTCACCCAGCGGATCGTACGAGCCGGATCCATCGAGAGTGACCACCTGAGCAGGGATATTGAGCTGCGGCGGACCGGCATCGGCGATAGGAGCGGCGGTGCCGACGCGGCGCGTGCCGAGTTCATACCGGATGCGCGGGACGTCCATGGGAACGGGCGACTTGGTGTCGGCGAATTCCTTGGGCTTCATGAAGTTGCCCACCTGCAGACCGAAGGCGATGCGGCCGGTGCCGGTGCTGGCGACGAGAGTTTCGTTGTAGTCGCCCTCCACGGTGAAGGCCACATGCGGGGTGATGGGCTGGACCAGGCGGAGTTCGCCGCCGCCGGTAGCGCCGCCCTGGATGTGACGGCGGAGCAGGCCGATATTGCCCTCGAGGTAAGCATCGCCCCAGACGCCGACGACGCCATCGGCGCCATATTGATTGATGACGCGAGCGTAGGTCTGGTTATAGACGCCGGGGTAGATTTGCACGCTGTTGAGGACGGCGTAGTTCTTGAAGCCCTGGGTGGCGAAGAGGCCGAAGCGGCCGCCCTTGAAGACGTAATCGAACAGGAAATCGGCCTGGCCGAGCGCGCCGCCCTGCTGATACTGATTCAAGTTCAGGTACTTGAAGCTGGCGAAGGCGCCGGCTTGCACGGGACCCATGCGATGGACCAGACCGAGGTCAAACTGACCTTCAGTGCTGAAACCCGAGTTGTAGACAAATTCGCCCTGCGCCTGCACGGCGGTGGTGCCGGATCCGCCGAACGGCGAGAAGTACTGGGCGCGAGCATTCACGCTGGCGTCGCCGCCCTTGGCGGTACCGACGTTGGGTCCGACGTTGACGCCGAGGAGGGAGAACTTCTTGTTGCGTTTCGTCTCTTCATCGAGGATCTTGTCGGCCGCGCCGTTGGCTTCCTTCTTGGCGATCTGGTCGGCTTCATCGGCGGTGAGCGGCTTCAGGCCGCTGAGGCGGTCGCGGAGGGAGTTTTCCCCATTGCGGAGGTCGGCGATCTGGGTCTTGAGGCTGTCGTTCTCGCCCTTGAGGGCGGCCAACGCGGCCATGATGTCGTCGAGTTTGTCGAGCCGCTTGAGGATCTGGGCGCAGCAATCGGCCTGCGCCTTCAAGGCGCCCTGGATGTCCGTAATCTGCGGCAGGACATCGCTGATCTGGCCGTCGCCGATGATTTTGCCCTGACCGTCGCGCACTTCGAGGGTGACGCGGCGGTTCATGAAGCGGCCTTCCTTAGTATTGTTGTCGACTTCGGGGATGCGCTTGCCTTCGCCGCTGGTGGTGATCTGAGCGGCGGAGGCGCCATATTTAATGAGGAATGCTTTGACGGACTCGGCGCGCTGCATGGCGAGTTTGTCGTTATACGCAGCCGATCCGACGTAATCGGTATTGCCGGTGACCTTGACGCGATAATCCTTGTGCTGGTTCAGCAGATCCGCCAGGCGCAACAGGCTGGGGTAGCCGTCCGACAGGATCGAGGAATTGAACTCGAAATTGATCTCTTCCCAAGATGTTTTGGTTTGCCCGTCGAAGCTGGTACCCTGCGCAAACAGTCCGGACGCCAACATGCCGATTGCGCCAATTGCAACTAGTGTTTTCATTGTCTTGTCCATCTCCTCAGCTTGAACAATATGTACAAGTAGCCAAAATTTTTCAAACCTCGACAACGGCCGGTGCAGCCACCTCCGCGGCGCATCGACGTTATCCCAGCTCGCCCTGAATATCCGAGCTTTTCCCGGTGCGGGCCCTACCTGGCCCGAGACACAGAGTTAAGAATAGCATACACCGAAATGGGCGGTTATCTGCAAGAAGTTGATGGGTTTAGGTACAGAAAACGGGGTAGCGGCGGTATCTGTCAGTACACAACGGGGGCGGTGTGATGCGATAATCGTCGAGTGATAGCTGCCGGATGGGTAGTCGCTCCCGAAAACGGGAGAGGAAAGTCCGGTCTCCAAAGGGCGGCGTGCCGGTTAACGGCCGGGGTCCGGTCAAACGGATACGGAAAGTGCCACAGAAAATATACCGCCGGACTGACAAGGTCCGGTAAGGGTGAAATGGTGCGGTAAGAGCGCACCGCGGTGGGAGTAATTCCACTGGCAGGGCAAACCCCACGTGGAGCAAGACCAAATAGGGGAGGAGGAGCGGCCCGCTCCGATGAACTTCCGGGTAGGTCGCTAGAGCCAGCCAGTAATGGTTGGCCAAGAGGAATGACTACTGCCCGCAAGGGTACAGAAACCGGCTTATAGTCCGGCAGCTATTTTCCTTAAAAACGATGGGCCGGCGTCCGGGGAGAAATACGAAACGAACCCAACGTGCGGTTGGGTTGCGCGGGCTAAGGGCTGGGTGGTGAAGGGGTTGCGGGGAGATTGTCGGGATTTTGGCGGTGTGCGAAACGAACCCATTGCGAACCTTTCCGGGCAGGTGGTGCGCCCGATTGGAGTGTAGCAGACGGGTTTTGGGGAAGCTGTGGAAAACGGCGTAAGTGGTTGTGGGGGGAGGGGAAGGATTTTGGGAACGGGGAATTGGGGGCGATTCCTGTCGCGCCGTCCCCGGCCCTGGGCGGCTATTGCCGCGCCAGGTCGCGGGGCGGGTTTAGTGCTTGATGAAGGCCCAGTGCGCGTCGCGGATCGCGTCCGCGGTTGCCAGCAGCCTCGGCTCTCCCAGGACTGTTTTCGCGATGGCGGCGGAGTACAGGCGGTCACTGACGCGGTAATACACGACATCGTCTTCGACAAGGAGAACCTCGCTGTCGCCCTGATTGGTGACGATGCTATAAGTCTGGCCGGAATCAACATCGTAGAGGTGGAGTCGACCGAGAAAAGCGGAGGGCGAATTGGCGAATCGGGCTGCCAGGCGCGGCCCGGTGGTCGCTATCTCGTTCCTCCACTCCGGGCGGCCTGGGCCCTCGGAGACCTTTGCAGTTTTCTCCTGCGCGGCGGCGACCGTGACGAAACGCCCGAAGGCTCGAGACCAGGAGAATTGTTCGCTGAAGCCGGGCAGGCTATGCCACGTCCGGTCGGCCTTCCGGAAGACCAGCATGCGCTCGTTGCGAGGATCCGAAGGCTCAGTCACGCCAACTGCAAGCAGTTCCTTGTTGTTCGCCATGATCGCCAAGTGCGGACGTTCGATGTCCCTGTAGAGAACGGGGGGGATCTCGATACCGAAGTACGCCACTCCGACTGCGGAGAATCGCCGGTTGAGCTGGCTACTCTGATCAATTGTGACCCACATCCCGTCGTGCGAGCCGACGTCCGCCACGCCGGCATAGCCGGTGGCAGCCAGGTACTTGGCATCTGCGGGGTTTAGGTTGGCGAAGCTCCGTTCGCATGGCAGCGTTGGGTCGAGCGACATACCCCGGAGCTGGTCGCCGCCGTTCGGGTTGCCGACGTACTCCACATACTGCTGCCCGATGCCCGGCACGTTCCAGATCCACTGCTCCATTGCGAACCCGACTGCCGGCACCACGCAGGACTTGACGGCGGCCGCCCGGTCGAGGTCCACCACCTTCACCGGCGCGCGCACCGGATCCCGGGGAACCACTACGGCGCGCCTCAACTCGCTGGACACCGCTATCCAATGCGTGCCCACCTCCGCCGATGTCAGTTCTGCGACCTTGTTCAAGGTGCCGTCGGCTTCGACGCGAAGCATCAGGGTTGCGTACCCACCAGAAGGCTCCAGTGGGTTCGGGCTGCCGGTAATGAGGTGCAGTTGGCAAAGGGCGGGGGCGGCGCACAGGCTGGCTGCCAGGAGAATCTTTCCGAATCGAACCGTCATAGGCCTCCTTGGGTTGTGGGCAAATTCACTCGTTGCACGGTCCCATCGCGTGTTTCGCGAAATCGCGACTGACGAGCTTAAGGCAATTGCTTCAAGACGAGCACCGGGATCTCCGGCAAGTTCGCCAACTCAGCATCGTTCGTCAGAAACCAGGAAGCACCTCCACGGATGGCTGTCGCAAGTTGTATCGCGTCTGGTGTTCGGATATTATGACGGGCGCGCAAGCCGGCGGCTTCTTCGGCGATGCCCTCGTCCAAAGGAATCGCGCTCAGCACAGGCGATTGAAGGAGGATATTGCGATACTCCCGAGCCAGTTCGGGCCGTCCTTCGCGAAGTGGGTGGACCAGGACTTCAATCAGCGTGACATACGAAGTCACAATGCGGAATTCGTTGCGCTCCGCAGCTTCGAAGAACGGCTTGATCTTGGCGAGGAGGGCCGGGTGTTCCTCTATGTAGTAGATCAGCGGCCCGGTATCCAGACCGACCGTCGAGCCCCGAAGCGATTCTATCCATTCCACGACGAACGTTCCCGGCGCAGGTACTCATCGACATCGAGGCCATGCCAGAGACCCTTGCCTAAACCCTGAAGCTCCAGCAGGCTCCGGCGCGGCTGGCGGTCAAGCTCGCCACTCAGCCGCCCAATGAGTTCGGCAATGAGACGCAACTGGTCCGCGGGCTCGAGG
>Ga0181529_10002350_pt1 | contig 22789 bp, 22 predicted proteins | sample PEATcosm2014_Bin_36_FD_119763 | JGI IMG/M metagenome (GOLD analysis project Ga0181529, IMG submission 119763) | Peatland microbial communities from MTU Mesocosm Facility, Houghton, MI, USA - PEATcosm2014_Bin10_30_metaG | ecosystem: Environmental > Terrestrial > Soil > Wetlands > Peat | place... | reverse complement strand
TTCGCCGCGCTCCGCCCGCTCGGTCTTGGCATCGAGCAGGCCGATGATGCGGTCGGAGTCGCGCACCGACGACACTTCCGGGTTGGTCACCACCACGGCCTGGTCGGCATGGCGCATGGCCAGCGTGGCGCCGCGCTCGATGCCGGCGGGGCTGTCGCAGATCACCCAGTCGAATTTCTCGCGCAGTTCGGCAACCACGCGGGCGACGCCTTCCGGCGTGAGCGCGTCCTTGTCGCGGGTCTGCGAGGCCGGCAGCAGCACCAGGCTGTCCACCCGCTTGTCGCGAATCAGGGCCTGGGCCAGCTTGGCGTCGCCCTGGATCACGTTCACCAGGTCGAACACCACGCGGCGCTCGGCGCCCATCACCAGGTCCAGGTTGCGCAGGCCGACGTCGAAGTCGACGACGACGACCTTCAGTCCGCTCTGCGCCAGCGCGGCGCCGAGGGCTGCCGCCGACGTCGTCTTGCCGACCCCTCCCTTGCCCGACGTCACGACCAGGACCTTCGCCATCTGCAACTTTCTCCCTCGCCCCGGTCAGTCCAGGGCCGCCATGACAATCGAGCCGCCGTCCAGCCAGGCCTGCACGGCCCGGCCGCGCAGGGCCGCATCCATATCGTCGGCGGTGCGGTAGACGCCGTCGATCGCCACCAGTTCGGCCTCCAGCCGGCGACAGAACACCCGCGCGCCGGGGTTGCCGGTGAAGCCCGCCACCACCCGGCCGCGCAAGGTGCCGTAGACATGCACGGAGCCGCCGGCAAAGACCTCGGCGCCGGAGGCGATCGAGCCGATCACCGTCACGTCGCCCTTGGCATAGATCACCGACTGGCCGGAGCGCACCGGCTCATCGATGACCAGCCCGGCCGCCTCGGGCGGGGCCGTGGGTTCGGCCTCGGCGGTGGGCGTCTCGACGATGCCGGTGGAGCGGCCGCCCGGGATGGCGCGGCCCCATTCCGCGGCGCCGGCCCAGGATGGGTCGGCCCCCTCGACCGCCAGGATGCGCAAGCCACGGCCTTGCAACGCCCGCACCAGGCCGGGCAGGTCGGCATCCTCGGCGGTGACCCCGCCAAGGTCGACCACCACCGGCTTGCTGTCGAGAAAAGTCGGGGATCGCGCCACCTGGGCATCGAGTTCGGCCAGCCACGTCTCGACCGGCGGCTCCGGCCGCAGCACGAGGACGAGGAAGGAACGGCCATAGACTCGGAAGGCCGGGCTGGAGCGCGGGTTTTCGGTCACCCTCGCCGGGTATCCGGCCGGACAGGTATAATCAATGAAGAATTCCGCCCGCACCCAGGATTTGTGGCCTTGACGGATCGGGGTACGCAATATCCGGGAACAATGGCCCGAGTCCCGGAGTGCCCGGCCGGCGCGGCTTCGAGCCGGCGAAGCGCCGCACCCGCCGGACAGCCGTCCCCTTGCACCGCCGCATCGCGGCGTGTAAGGGTGCCGTAATTGCAAATAACTCTCATTTGCAAAATTGGGTCAGGGCCGCATGTTTGTCAGCGTGATCATCGTTTTCCGCGAAGCGATGGAAGCCGGGCTGATCGTCGGGGTCATCCTGGCGGCGACCGTCGGGGTCGCCGGGCGCGGGCGCTGGATCGCCGGGGGAATCGCGGCCGGAGCCGCCGGGGCCAGCCTGGTTGCGGCCTTCGCCGCCGCCCTGTCCGACGCCTTCGCAGGCACCGGCCAGGAAGTGTTCACCGCGGCGATCCTGATCTTCGCGGTGGCCATGCTGAGTTGGCACATCCTGTGGATGTCGCGCCACGCCCGCGCCATGACCGCCGAACTGCGCAAAGTGGGACAGGCCGTGCGGCTCGGCCAGCGCTCGCTCGCCGCCCTGGCCGCCGTCGTCGCCGTGGCCGTGATGCGCGAGGGCTCGGAGGTGGTACTTTTCCTGTACGGCGTCGTCGCGGCGTCGCACACCGCCGCGGTGCCGCTCGCCGCCGGCGGCGTGGCCGGGTTGGCGCTGGCCTCTCTGGCCTCCGGGCTGCTGTATCGCGGGCTGGTCATCATCCCGCTGCACCGCCTGTTCAGCGTGACCAACGGGCTGATCGCGCTGCTGGCCGCCGGCATGGCGGGGCAGGCGGCGGCGGTGCTGCACGGTGCCGATCTGCTGCCGGGCTGGGGCGAGCCCTTGTGGAACACCGGCGCCATCCTCGCCGACGACAGTTTCGCCGGGCGCGGCCTGCACGCCCTCGCCGGTTACTCGGCGCGGCCGTCCGGCATCCAGGTCGCGGCCTGGCTCGCCACGCTCGCGACGCTGGCGGTCGCCGCGCGCGCGATCGGCCGGCCGAGGATCCGTCCGTTGCGCCAAGGGATCGAACCAGCAACGCCGTCCTGATGCGGCGGGCGCGTGCTTCACTGAATCGTCGCAATCGGCCGGCCACAATCCCTGCGATGGTGCGGCGCCATCAGACACGGAATCACGCATGTACCAGGACCCCGCCACCACCGGGAAGACGCTCGGCCGCGAGCCCTTCATTCACCCGACGGCGCGGGTGCGCGATTGCAGCTTCGGCGCCTGGTGCGAGATCGGCGCCCGCGCCCGCGTCGCCGAGAGCAGTTTCGGCGACTATTCCTACGCGGTGGACGATGTCGATATCGCCTATACGACGATCGGGCGGTTCTGCTCGATTGCCGCCAATGTGCGGATCAACCCGGGCAACCACCCGCTCGACCGGGTGGCGCTGAATCATTTCACCTACCGCTCCTCGGCCTACGGGCTCGGCGAGGACGACGCGGCGTTCTTCGATTGGCGGCGCGGTCACCGTGTCGTGCTGGGCCATGACGTGTGGATCGGCCATGGCGCGGTGGTGCTGCCCGGGGTGACCATCGGCAACGGGGCGGCGATCGGCGCCGGCGCGGTGGTCAGCCGCGACGTGCCGGCCTTCGCGGTGGCGGTGGGCGTGCCGGCGCGGGTGCTGCGGTTCCGCTTTCCGCCGGAGATCGCGGCGGCCCTGCAACGCATCGCCTGGTGGGACTGGCCGCACGAACGCCTGGGCGAGGCGATGGCGGACTTTCGGACGATGAGCGCGGAGGCGTTCTGCCGGAAATACGGGTAGGGCTAGCCGTTCACGGTAGTCGCGCCAGCGCCGCGAGGTCCGGGCGGCGGGCCGGCGGAACGAAGTAGAAGCAGAACACGTAGGGGTCCGACACCTCGAAGCTGGCCGGCGAGGGGGAAGCGCGTTGCATGACGGCCGGGTCGAACTGCGCGATCGGGCGCCAGTCGCCATAGAACTCGTACCAGCCTTCATAGCCGAGCCCCACCAGCAGGTCCGGCACGCGGCGCGTGCAGCCGGGTCGGTGGCGTTCCTCGATCTCCACGGACAGCACGGGGTGGCAGCGGCTGAGGGTGGCGGCGCCGCCGCGCAGCACTTCCTCCTCGGCCCCCTCGGCGTCCAGTTTGATGGCGGTGACGTCGTCGAGTTCCAGCGCGTCCAGCGGCAGCACCGGCACCGCGTAGCGGCGCACCGATTCGATGCGCGGGTCATCGGCCTGCAGCGCGGCGTAGTCCTTGGCAACCGACGCCCATTGTTCCTGCGCTGCGCCGGCCACGACCGGTACCTCCAGGCTCAGCGTGCCGGCGGCGTCGCCGAGCGCTTCGGGGTGCAGGACGACGTGCGCGGGGATGCCCCCCCAGCGCGCGCGAACCGCCTGTTGCAGCCGGACAAAGGCGGTCGGCAGCGGCTCGAAGGCCAGGATGCGGGTCCAAGGCAGGTCGGCGAGCGCGAGGGTCAGGCTGCCCGAATGGGCGCCGACATCGATCAACGTGCCGGGGCGGAACAGGGCGCGGTGAAAGTCGGGCTCATCCATTCGGCGGGCGCACTCTCAGGCCTCGACGGCGTGCGGGCCTCCCTGCAGGCGCCGTGACGGGGCACGGACGGTGTTTTCCACCGCGCGCACCTGTTCCTGCAAGCGTCGCAGGCAGTTGCGCAGCATGGTCCACTCCTGATCGCTCAGCCCGGCGGCCAGTTGCGCTTCCAGCGCCAGCGCGACCGGCATGATGCCGTCATGCACCGCCCGGCCCTTACGGGTCAGGCGCAGCAGGCGGGCGCGGCCGTCATGCGGCGCCGGTCCCTGCTCGAGCAGGTTCGCGGCCACCAGGGCGGCGGCGGCGCGACTGACCTTCACCTTGTCCATGTCGGTACGTTCCGCCACTGCCGTCGGGGTGACAATGCCGAACCGTCCCACCACGGCCATGACCCGCCATTCCGCGACGCTCAGCCCGAACCCCGCCTGGTAACTGCGGGCGAACAGGCGCGACGTGCGGCCGGCCGTAACCTCCAGCTCGTGAGGCAGGAATTCCTCGAGCGGGAATGCGTTACTGGCAGGAGGGACGTCACCGGCATTGCGTCCGGCGACGTCGGCGTGGGTGTCCCCGATTGTTTTCATGTGCAATCACCCGTGAGCCCAGAATCCTAACATAGGAGGTGGGACCGTTTGAAAGGAAATACGCGGAGGCGCGCAATAATAATCATTCTCATCTCACCGCGCGGGCGGGCGCGAGCCGGCGCGGTCTGCTAACCTTCGTCCCGAATCCGGGATGGCACCGGATGCCGCGCTCCCACCCCGCCGGCGCGAACGCCCAGCCCGCACCAGCTGATCGGAACCGCATGTTCGAGACCCTGTTCGGCCATCTGCTCGGGCGCCTCCGCCACGCCCCGGATAGCGCCGACCTGCCGCATCCCCCGATGCCGCCGGCCGAGCCGGGCGGGCAGGTCATCGAGGTACCCGGGTTCGGGGCCAATCCCGGCGGCCTGACCATGAAGGTGTACGTGCCGGCATCCCCGCCGCGCCCCGGCGCGCCGCTGCTGGTGCTGCTGCACGGCTGCGGCCAGGACGCGGTGGGTTTCGCCGCCGCGGCGGGCTGGACAGCGTTGGCCGACCGGCTGGGTGCGCCGCTGCTGCTGCCCGAGCAGACCGCCCGCAACAACCAGGGCGGTTGCTTCAACTGGTTCGAACGCGGCGACATCGCCCGCGATTCCGGCGAAGCGGCGTCGATCCGCCAGATGGCGGAGGCGGTCATCGATCGCTGGGGCTGCGATCGCAAGCGGGTGTTCGTCGCCGGCCTGTCGGCGGGGGGAGCCATGGCGGCGGCCCTGCTGGCGGCCTATCCGGAGGTGTTCGCGGCCGGTGCGGTGGTGGCCGGTCTGCCGGCGGGCGGCGCCAGCGACGTGCGTTCGGCGATGGCGTGCATGGCCGGGGCCGGGGTGGAGCTCGATGGACCCAGCTGGGCGAACCGGGCCCGTGCGCTGGCGCCATCGGGCTACGGCGGCCGCTGGCCGCGCATGGCGATCTGGCAGGGCCTGGCGGACCCGGTGGTCGATCCCGCCAACGCCGGCAACCTGGAAGCGCAATGGGTGGCGCTGCACGGGGGAGTTGGCGCGCCCACGCAGGACCTGTCGCCGCGCCCGGGGCTGCGCCGGCGGGTCTGGCGGGATGCCGTGGAAAGCTGGACCATCGACGGCATGGCGCACGGCTTTCCGGTGGCGCATGCCAGCTCGGAGCCATTCGTCCTCGATGTCGGCATCGACGCCACCGTCGAGATCGCCCGTTTCTGGCGGCTGCTGCCGCCCGCCTAGCTCGACACCGACTGCACCGCCGAGAACGCCGCGGTCTGCGCGCCCATCTGTACGTCCAGCGTGCCGCTGTTTTCCACCACGCCGGTGACCTTGCCGGACACGGTGAACGGCAGCGAGGGGGTGGTTCCGGCCGCATTCGTACCGGTCACGGTGACGTTGTAGGCGCCGTCGGGCTGCGTCTTGCCGTTCGAGTCCTGGCCGTTCCAGGTCCAGGTGTTGCTGCCCGCCGTGGCGTTGACGGTGGTGTCCAGCACCTTGGTGCCGGCGGCGTTGGTGATGGTGATCTCCGCCGAGCCGGCGGTGGGGTCGGTGAAGGTCAGCGCGCCGCTGCTGTTCTGCAACGGCATCTGGTTGGCCGAGACCTCGACCGTTTTCCCCACCATCGCCGAGGATTGCAGCAACTGGCCGGATTGCGTCAGCGAGATCAGCTGGGTGATCGCGTTGTTGGTGTTGATCTGCTGCTCGACGCCGGAAAACTGGACCAACTCGCTGGTGAACTGGTCGGTGTCCATCGGGCTGGTCGGGTCCTGGTTCTGCAACTGGGTCATCAGCATGCCCAGGAAGTCCTGGAAGTTACCGGACAGCGAGTCCAGCGCATTCTGGGTGGACGCGGCGTTGGTGCTGGCGGCCGTACTGGCGGCGGCAATACTCATGGCGACGTTTCCTTCAGGCCGTGATGTTGATGCCGGTACGCAGCCAGCGCACCGCGCGGGGGGTGTCGTCTTCCAGCTCGTTCGAGCCGGTGGCCAGGCGCCGCTGGCCGGAGGCGTAGCCGTCCCGCTGCGGTCCCCGGTCCGATCCGTTGCCGGCGTCGCTGGCGCCCGTGCCGTCGGACTGCGGGCCTGGCGTGGCGGGTGACGGGGCGTTGCGCGACGGGTCCGCGGACGTGCCGGGCGCGGCCGCGGCCAGGTGGAAGGTGACCGAACGCCCCTCGGCCGGTACCCCGGCCTGGTCGAGCGCCCGGCTCAGCCTGGCCTCGTCGCGCACCAACAGATCGAGCGTTTGCGGCCGCTCGGCGGTTACCGTCACCTGCGCCGGTCCGTCCTTGGGCTGGACGAGTCGGATTTGCAGGCGCCCGAGCTCCACCGGTTCGAGCCGAACCGTCACCTGCCGGATGCCCTGGCCGCCGCCGAGCGACACCAGGGCGGGCACCGCCTGTTGGGCCGGCGTCGGCGTGTCCGATGGCGCGGCCCGCGCGGATGGGCTCGCGGCCGCCGGCTCGGTGGCGATCGCGGCGCGTGGGGCCAAGGCGGCCGATGCGGGCGCGGCCCCCGGGTCGGAACTGGCCGGCGTCGCCGAGGCCGCGAGCGCGGTGGCGTCCGGGGTGGGCGCAGGCGAAGTCGCTGCCGTCGCGTTCGGCCGGGCGCGCGCCGCCGCCGCATCCGCCACCGTCTGATCGGCACGACCGGCGGTGGTCGGCGCGGTGGCGGAGGGACCGGTTGGCGGTGCGGGCGCGGGGTTGCCCGCGCGGTCCGATGGTTGGTCCGTCCCGTTCGGCACGGACATCGGGGAGGGGCGGCTTGCCGGAGCGACCGGAGCCGCCGTCGAAGTGGGCGGGGACGCCTCGCCCGGCTCCGTCGCCGCGGCGGGGCTCGATACCTGGCGAATGCCGATGGCGCCGCCGCGGGTTGCCCGGGTGGGCGCGGCGTCTGCCGCGGCGGCCCCGGACAGGATCGCATTGGCCTCCCCGGTCCGGCTTGCGGCGGGCGTGTCGTCGTCGCGGCTGGCGGTGTTGGACGGGGCGTCGTGTTCCGATGGAACGGCGGGGATGGCCGGCGCCGCGAGGGCGGTCTTGCCAGCCTCCTCCTGAACCCCGGCTGGCGGCGTGGCGGCATCCTTGCCGCCGGCGGTCGCGGTCTGGTCCGCGCCCGGTGGGGTTGCCCGCGAATCCGCACCTGCCCGGCGGAGGGACCGGGTTGCCGACGGCATCACCGGAGGCGTGTTCGTCGCCGGCGATGCCGTCGGCGAGGCGCTGCCCGTTGCGCCGGACAGGGCCTGGTCGGTGTCCGGAGGGTTCGCTGACCGCGCCGCGCCGGCGGACGACGGCTTCACCGCAACGGGCTGCGTACCGTCGTTGCCGCCGGACGGCGCCGCGGCGGCCGTCGCGCCTTCCGGCAACTCCTGTCCGCCCGGCTTTGCCTCGACCAACTTGATCGTGCGTGCGCAGAAGCCTGCTTCGACCTTCCGGGTGGCAGCCGAAGCCACCGCCCCGGCCGGCAAGCGCCACGCCCATCCGGCGATTGGCGTCGTGCCGGCCGGGGCGTCATCCACCGTCGGCTGGCTCGATGAGCTCGCAGTCCCAACCGCGCCGGGGACGGAAGCCAGCGCGGCATCGAGGATGCCGGCGAGCCGCGTCGCGAACGGCGAGGCGAGGACCACCGCCGCCGGCGTCTGTGCCGCGGACGGCTGACCAGGCACGGCAGACACGGTGGAGACGGCGAGAGCGGGCATTGAGAATCCTTGATCGGGCGGCGTGAGCGGTCCGCGCTCGCCCGGGGCGGTGCCTCCCCCGCTTAAGCATCCGTCGTGCCAGGGCGGTTCCTCACGTCCGCCGGCGCAATCGCCGGACGGACGGCTCCGATCGGGTCGGCGAACCGCGCAGGCCGGCAGATCATGCCGGGTCCGACCTGCCGGGTGGTGCCCCAACCGGCCGCGAACCCGAGGCGCGGCGCCGCCGTGCGACTGGCACGGTTCATGCGACGTGCGACTGGCACGGTTCATGCGAAACGAGTGCCAATCGGGAGCCATCGTGGCGCGCGCACCGCCGCCCCAGCCCAACCGTCAGGAGACCCGCATGTCCATCCTAGGCGCCATGAACACCGCCGTCAGCGGCCTCGCCGCGCAGTCCGACGCATTCAGCAACATCAGCGACAACGTGGCGAACAGCCAGACCATCGGCTTCAAGGGCGTCGAAACGAGTTTCACCGACTACCTGACCACCAGCACCGCCACGGCGAACGACCCTGGCACGGTGGTGGCGTCGCCGGAGTACACCAACACGGTACAGGGGACGATCACCTCGTCGACCAACTCGCTTGCCCTGGCGATCAGCGGTCAGGGCTTCTTCGACGTCAGCCAGCCCATCGGCACCACCAGCACCGGCGCGACCCAGTATGCCAACCAGCAGTTCTACACCCGCGACGGCGACTTCACGCTCAACAGCAGCGGCTACCTGACCAACGATTCGGGCCAGTACCTCAATGGCTGGGTTACCGATTCCAGCGGCGTGCTCAACAAAAGCGCGGTCGTGCCGATCCAGGTGTCGCAGACCGTTTACGCCCCGGTGGCGACACAGAACATGACCATGACGGCCAACCTGCCGGCCGGGCTGGTGAGCACCGTCGGCGAAGATGCCAACGGCAATGTCGATACCATGTACGACAGTTCCGGCAACCAGGTGTCGGCGATCCAGCCGGAGGCGAAGATCTACGACGCCGAGGGCACCGCGCACACGGTCGAGTACACCTGGACGCCGGAACCCACCGGCGCCGCGAACGCCGCCGGCACCTACTCGACCACCGCCAACACCTGGATACTCAGCGCCAGCATGGACGGCAACGACCTTGGCGAAGTCACCGTCAACTTCAATTCCAATGGCACGCTGGCCGGCATCGGTCCGGAGACCAACGGCGCCGTCGCCACCAGCGGCACCGGCACGGCGACGCCGGGCGACACGCTCATCGCCGCGGCGCCGGCCTTCAGCAACTCCACCAGCGGCACGATCACCTACGACACGGGGCTGCCGACGACGGCTGGCGGAACCCAGAAGATCACGCTCAATCTCGGCGACATCGGCGAGACCAACGGGGTGACGCAGTTCTCCGCCAGCAGCTTCACCCTGCGCGGGCTGAGCCAGGACGGTGTGGCGCCCGGCAGCTTCACCGGCATCTCCACCGAAACCTCGGGCGACATCTACGCGAACTACGACAACGGCCAGACCCGGCTGATCGCCCAGGTACCGGTGGCGACCTTCGGGGATGCCGATGCGTTGCAGTCCCAGAACGGCAGTTCCTATACGGTGACCAACGGCTCCGGCAATCCATCGTTGCAGGATGCTGGCACCAACGGCGCCGGCAGTCTGGTCACCAACTCGCTGGAGTCTTCCAATGTCGACATCGCCAGCCAGTTCAGTCAGCTGATCGTCGCGCAGAACGCCTACGCGGCCAACGCGAAGGTGGTGACCACGGCGGATCAGTTGATGCAGACGACCATCAGCATGATGTCGGTGTGATGAGCTAGCCAACGTACCCGGCGCGGTCGGGCCGCAGGAAAGACCGCCAGCGGGAAGGCCGCGCAAGGAAATGCCGAGATGAGCCTCGCCTCCGCCCTCTCCATCGCCACCGGCGGGCTGGCCAACGTCACCAGCCAGCTTGCGGTGGTGTCGCAGAACGTCAGCAACGCCAATACGGCTGGCTACACGCTCGAGATCGGCCGGCAGACCGCACTGAGCGCGGACGGCATGCCATTGGGTGTGCTCACCGGCCCCACCGTTCGCAGCGTCAACACCGCGCTGCAGGCCGAGGCATGGCAGCAGGATGCCACGGTCGCGGGGATGACCGTGACCTCGCAGGCGCTGTCGGCAATCGATGCGGCACAAGGCACGCCGGGCGACGGTGACGACCTGGCCAGCCTGACCGGCGCGTTGAGCGATGCCTTCACCACGCTGTCGGCCGATCCATCATCGAGCGCCGAGCAGACCGCCGTGGTCACCGCGGCGAGCAACCTCACCAGCGCCATCAACAGCCTGGCCCAGGCGGTCGGCACGCAACGCCAGTCGGCGAACGATTCGGTGATCCGGGAAATCTCGCAACTGAACACGGCGCTCGCCAGCATCGGCACGCTGAGTACCCAGATCAGTGCATTGTCGAACCAGGGCACCAGCACGGCGGCGCTGGAAGATCAGCGCGATGCCGCCATGAGCACCGTGGCCCAACTGACCGGCGCCAGCTTCCTGACCCAGTCGGACGGCAGCGTGCAGGTGATCCTGCCCTCCGGCACCACGCTGCCGACCGATGACACGGCAAACCTCCAGCTCGACGAGTCGCAACTCATGCCGCAATTCGCGGCTCGTCGGGTTACGCTCGACGGTCAGGACATCACGTCGCAGCTTACCGCCGGCAGCATCGGCGCCAACCTCGCCCTGCGCGACACCGCGATGCCGACGGTCCAGGCCGAGCTTGACGAATTCTCGCACGACCTGGCCACGCAGTTCAGTGCGGCCGGGCTGCAACTGTTCACCAACGGCAGCGCGACGGTCGCGCTCGCCGCGACGACGCCGCCGGTGCAGGCCGGCTATGTGGGTCTGGCGAACACCATCCAGGTGAACCCCGCCGTTACCGCCGACCCTTCGCTGGTGCAACAGGGCACCAGCGGGACCGTCATCGACACCAGCGACCAGACGGTCATCGACACGGTGCTGAAACAGGCGTTCGGTCCGACCTCCGCCGCCTCTGCCCCGGCACCGCAGGTGCACGGGCTGGGCCCGTCCGGCACGCTGTCCGCTCCGTTTTCCAAGCCGCGGACGTTGGCGGACTTCGCCTCGGACATCGCGTCGGCGCAGAGCAGCGCCAGCAGTGACGCCAGCGCGAGTCTGACCACCGCACAGGCGGCGCAGACAACTTTGAACAACAGTGTCGCCGCCGTTTCGGGTGTGTCGGTCGACACGGAGATGTCCACCATGATTGGACTTCAGAACGCCTACGCCGCCAATGCCCGCGTCATCACCGCGGTGCAGAGCATGTGGACCTCGCTGCTCGACATCGGTACCACAGCATGAGCACCGGGGCAGTGAGCGGCATGGTCCAGTCCGGGCTGCTGGCACAGTTGGTCGCCGACAGCACGGCAACGCAGATGCAACTGGACAAGCTGACCCAGCAATCGGCCAGTGGACAGGTTGCCGATACCTACGGCGGCCTGGGCAATACCGCGTATGTGTCAATCGGCGTGCGGCCGCAGATGGCGCAGGTGACGGCCTTCCAGCAAAACATCACCACCGCCACCACGCAGTTGGACACCACCCAGAGCGTGCTCGGCCAACTGGAGAGCATCGCCAGCACTTTCAACTCCGATGCGCTCGGCGCGGACATGACGACGTCCACCGGTGCCACGGCGCTGGCGGCCCAGGCACAGGACGCGCTGCAACAGGTGGCAGGGCTGCTCAACACGCAGTCGAACGGGCAATACGATTTTGCCGGCACCGACTCCGCCAATCCCCCGATCAGCACCGCCAACCTCGCCACGTTCACCAACGCCGCCGGCGCGCAGGTAAGTGGGCTCGGTAGCAGCACCGGGGCGACAACGCTGGTCAGTTCGCTGGTGACGCTGGCAACCACCGCCAACTTCGCCTATCCGGGGTCATCCGCCGCCGACGCCACGCCAACGGCGTTGCTGACGCCGATCGGGCAAGGCCAGAACGTGCCGACGGCCTTCGTCGCCGGGGTCAACAGCTACGCCACGCAGCCGGGCAACGGCACCACCGGCTCGTATGTCCGCGACCTCATCGCCGGATTGGCGGGTCTGGCCGGGCTCAGTTCCACCACGGCCGACGAGAGCACGCTGCAATCCTATGGTTCCGCCGTTTCGCAACTGCTGCAGGGAGCGGCCACCGCGATTACCACCGAGGAGGCCGGGTTCGGCCAGGTGCAGTCGGACCTCTCGACCCAAAGCACCAACCTGTCGGATACCCTGACCAGCCTGACCACACAGGTTTCCAGCGTCGAGAACGTGAACATGACCGCGACTGCGACCGCGCTGTCGCAGGTGCAGACGCAGCTTCAGGCATCCTACCAGCTGATTGCCGGTCTCAAGGAGCTGTCGCTGACCGACTACCTGTAGGTGAACGGGCCAGATTAATCCGAAATTAAGCAGCGCCTGAGAGAACGGGGACGGTGGCCAGGATGGCCACCGAACGGACGAAAACGGGAAAACACCGATGTCAAACCTTGTTCTCGAACTGCGTCAGGGCGACATGATGATCGTCAATGGCGCGTCCATCCGGTTTCGCAGCAAGGCCCGCATCGACCTGGCTTCCAAGGCGCGCTTTTTGTTCGGCAAGCAGATCATGCCGCCGGACGCCGCCGACAGCCCGGCGCGCCGCATCTATTTTGCCCTCCAGACCTCCTATATCGGCACCGATGACGAGCGCATCGGTGGCCTGGCAAATGCGCGCCGTCTGATCGGCGAATTCCAGGCGGCAACCACCTCGGCATTGGCGCGCGATATCCTGGTCCGGGCGCTGACGGCGGCTGAGAAAGACGATTGTTACACCGCTCTGAAGCTCGTGCGGCGGGTAATCCGCCACGAGGATGCGATCCTGAACCGGACCACCCACTGAGGGTTTATGGATAAGTGACTGCGCGGCTCGGGCCGGGATACGCCGCCGCGCGATCGGCGTCAGGCGAACAGCGACAACATCGAGTTGCCACCGGTACTGCTGCTGCCCTCGCCACCGAACAGAGACAGCATCGAGGTGCCGCTGCCGCCGCCGAGCAGCGACAGCACCGTGTTGGTGGTGGGACTGGTGGCCGACCAGTCGGCAGGATCCTGGACGGCCTGAATAAGATACCGTTCCGCCATCTTGGTCACCTTCGCCGGATTCTGGAAATCCGAAAGCTTGATCTTGCTGGTCAGGAACGCGACCTGCTGGTCATAGCTCATGTTGGCGTAGGTGGTGAAGGAGACGCCGGTTTGCGCCACCACCACCGGCAGCGCCGCCGTGCTGGTCATGAGCGCGGTGATGCTGGTGAACTGCGAAGCAGTACGGGTGAAAGTGAGCGCGTTCTGCATGCCGGGCGTCGTGGTGTTCTGCGCCGCTTCGAAGTTGTTCTCCACATAGGAATTGACGACGCTGGTGACGCCGGCCGCGTCGAGCGGATTGTTGGTGAACTGGTTAAAGGCGTTGGCGAAGATCTGATAGCTGGGATTTTCGATTTTCTGCACGGTGGAACTGGCGGACGTGGGGTCCTGGGTCAGCAATTGCCTGGTCAGCGCGGGGGAAGTGAGCAGGTCCGAAATATTGAAGGCACCAAGCACGACCTTGAGCGACCGATAGTCCTTCATCAGCGCGGCGGCCGAAGTGAGCTTTGGTGCCTGTGCCTTGAAATAGGCGATGTCCGCCTGCATCTGCGGGTTGCTGCTTGCCCACTTGGTGGCGAGCGTCTGTTCGTTCTTGGTGTCGGCCAGGTAGGTGGCGATGGCCCCGCCGGGATTGGCGGTGATGGAACCGATGGACATCGGTGCCTCCGTGTGCGGTCCGCCGGCGACTTCCGGCCGGACCAAAATGACCCCAACGTATAAACGGCCGGTTAAACATTTCAGCCGACGCTGCTGTCGTGCGCAGCGGCAAAACCTCGCGGCCGCACGTAGTTGACAGAACCGCAGCAAAAGGAACTCACCATGTCCGTCTTTTCCGTGAACACCAACCTCGGCGCGATGGCGGCTCTGCAGTCGCTGAGTCAGACGTCGCAGGCGCTGGCCCAGACGCAGAACGAAATCTCGACCGGCCTGAAAGTCGGCAGCTCGGCAGACAATCCGGCCGTCTATGCCATTTCGCAGTCGATGAACAGCCAGATCGCCGGCCTGTCGGCGGTGCAGGACGGGCTTTCCTTCGGGGCCCAGGTGGTCAGCACCGCGTCCGACGCCGTAACCAACATCGGCTCGACGCTGGCCTCGTTGCAGGACACGCTGACGCAGGCGCAGCAGCAGGGGCTGAGCGCCGAGTCGATGCAGTCCAGCATCAACGGTGCGTTGTCGGAGATCGACAGCTACGCCAACAGCGCGACGCTGAACGGAATCAACCTGCTCGCCGGCGCCACCGGTAACGGCGTCACCAGCACGCAACTGCAGGTGCTGACCGACACCACCGGCGGTTCGTTCACGGTGGGCGGCACGGCAGGCAGCGCGCTCAATGCGACTTCCGCCGGGCTCGGCCTCTCCGGCCTGTCCGCGACGTCGACGGCCGCGGAGATTCAGCTGGGGGCTATCTCGGGCACCACGGCGATCGTCGGGAAGGGAGCCGGCGCATCGACCACGTTGACGTTGCAGACAGCGTCGTATGCCAACGCTACCGGCACGGCGCAGAACCCGGCGCAGAAATATGTCTTCGTGTTCGACGACGGCAGCTCAACCGCCAATACCGAAGCCAACATCGACGCCGCCCTTAACGCCGACACGACCAACGGGGGTGCGTCCGTCGCCGGCAACGCGCTCGGCACTGCCGCGTCATCCACGGCGGTGTTCGTCAAGGATCCGAATGCCACGGCCACCGGCGGCATCGCGCTGGCGGCGAACGCCGACGGCACCCCCAACACGTTCGGGTCCATTACCAGTCTCGGCAACGGCAATACCGTATACAGCTATGTCGATGCGGCGGACGCGAACGGCAACCCGACGTTGCAGACCAACGTCATCAGCGTGAACATCAAGGGCCTGAGCACGGCGGCCGGAGACCAATCGGGCATCACCTCCGCCATCAACGATTTGATGTCGGTGATGCAGGATGTCGGTTTCGGCGTGACGATCGACTCCAACAACGACCTGACGGTCGCCGGCAACAACATCGACACCACCGCGGCCACCAATGCCGATGCGGTTACAAACCTGACGAGCAACACCACTGCGGCGGAGCAGGTTTCCGGCGCTACCGCGGCGGTCGCCAACGTCAACGCGGCGGTCATCAAGCTCGGCAACATCACTTCGTCGCTCGGCACGGCGTCGGACCACATCACCGGCATGCAGAGCTTCACCACCTCGCTCAGCGGTGCGCTCACGGCCGGCGTGGGTGCGTTGACCGATGCCGACATGGCGGCGGAAAGCGCCCAGTTGACTTCGCTGCAGACCAAGCAGCAGCTCGGCATCGAGGCGTTGTCGATCGCCAACCAGCAGCCGCAGGTCCTGCTCAAGCTGTTCGGCGGCTGACCACGGCGTGGCCGGGCCAGCCATGGCCCGGCCACCTTTCGTCGACTGAACAATGTCATCCACAGGACCGTCCAATGCCTCGTACGCCAAGCTACTTCCGTACCCCCCAGATTGGCGCCGCGACTCCACGCGAGACGGAAATCCTGGCCTTTGGCCTCTGCAACGACAGGCTGACCAAGGCCACAACGCCGCGCGAACGGACCGTTGCCTTGGCAAAAACACAGCAACTCTGGTCACTGCTGGTGAGGGACCTCGGCGCGAAAGGCAACCAGTTGCCGGACACCTTGAAGCAGAACCTGATCAGGCTCGGCTTCTGGGCAATGAACTATGCCACGAGGGCGACGCTGCGCGACCTGTCCGTTGCCCCGCTGATCGAAGTGAATCGCAACATGATCGACGGTTTACGGGCGCAGGCGCGCAACCCGGAAGCCGCCTCGACCGAGGCCTGGACCAACCGTCAGGTCACGGTCTGAGACAGACTCCACTTGATCGGACTGGCCGCTGTTCGGCGGCTGATGACGACCCGGCCGGGCCCGCCAAGACCCGGCCGATCCTTCCCGTCCGAGACAACATTCCGGTTTCTTAAATGCAGAGCAATGCAAGCTATTCCCGTACTCCCCAGCTCGGTGGCGCCACCCCCCGCGAGACGGAGATCCTGGCATTTGGTCTCTGCAACGACCGCCTGGCGAGGGCCGACACGTCACGCACGCGGATCGAGGCGCTGCACAAAACGCACCAACTCTGGTCGATGCTGGTCAGGGACGTGCAGTCGCCAGGCAACTCTCTGCCCGAAACCCTCAAGCAGCAGCTTGCGTCACTCGGAATCTGGGCAATGATGTATTGTACCCGTGCGATTCCCGAGGATCTGTCGGTGCAGCCCCTGATCGAAGTCAATCGCAACATGATCGATGGCCTGCGCGCGCAGCTTGGCCCGGCGAAGCCGCCGTCCCGCGCTCCGTTGCCCGGCCAGCCCGTGGCCTGGTCCGAACACCGGCTCACTGCCTGACAGCGGCTCCCACCCAGGCGATTCGGCGAAGGCCGATCATCCGCGACACATACCGACAGCCACAAAGCGAGACCGGCGGTATGTGTCGCTGCTTGGCGCGCGGCGGTTACCACACAGCAGACCAACCAGACGATCACCAGTCAGACGATGACCGGAGCAGTGGCGGGGGACGGATTGTTGCCGCTCGGGGATGCCGATGCGGTGGACGCGGCGTTCGTCACCGTCCGCCCGATCGCGCCGGTTTCGGTGGTTCCCGCCTCGGCTCCGGTCAAAGGTGAAGTCGCCGTCTTGACGGTTTGCCCAGACGTGCGGCGATAGGCGTCGATCTGGACCGCGGTCGGAATGGTGGACGACACCTTGCCGGTTTCGTCGTGGAACTCGATGATGAGGATCCCCAGCGCGGGATCGATGCGCAGCGACGGGTTCGGAGTCATGACCCCCTGTGCGGAGGCTGGCTCCGCTGGTGCGGAATCGGGGCTGGTCATGGCATTGCCGCGCGCACTGGCCGGCGTGACCGGTTCAGCACCTTGCAGATAACCGAGTGGTTGGATCCCGTTGGTCATGGTCTGACTCGCCAGATGGACAGCCTGTGCCGTCAGGCCGGCAGTCTGCGCCTGGCGTGGTTACGCAAAGGTAAAGCGCGGAAAGGATTCGTCTCAGGAAGGCGTCCAGTTGAACCGCGCCGCGAGCCAGCGCCGCAGCGCCAGCATCGCAGTGGAATCGGCGGCCATGGCAGCCGTGGCGGTGTTTGCCTCCGGCGCGCCGAGCAGGCGCACGCCCGGCACTCTCGCCTGGAGCGCCTGGCTCGCCTCGGTCCCCGCGCGGCGCCATTGCGCCACCAGGGCGGCGGGAGTCAGCGGCGGCAGCACCAGGGCGAACTCGATCTGCGTGGCGGCAGCGGCCGACCGCCACGCCTCGGCCAGCGGACCGGTGGGCAGGGAGCCGCCCAGCGCGATCATCAGTTCCGAAGCGGTCGGCACCTCGGGCAGCAACGGGTCGCACTGCAGGCCGTTCTGCGTCGGCACGCCCAGCGTGAACAGCGGCATGGCCCCGGCGGACGCCGCGGTGGCCAGCAGCGATGGAACGTTGGGACCGACGAGGAAAACCGCATCGACCACACGTCCCCGCAATGCCTGCAGCGACCTGGCTGCGTCGTGCAGCCCGAAAGCCGGTACCGGCTCGATCCCCATCAGATACAAACCCAGCAGCGCGGCCAGTTCGGGCCCGGCCGGCACCGAGGTGGCGACACGCAGGCGCGCCCCGCGGCCAAGCGCGCTCGCAGGCACTCGGCTGACCAGCACGCCGCAGGTGAGTCCGGCCATCACCGGCAACCAACTGGCGACGTCGAAGCGGGCGCGCGGGTCCCCGGTCAACCAGGCCAGTGGCGCTTCACCCGGCAGCAACAGCACGGTCTGGCCATCCGGGGCGACCCGCGCGTCGAACTGGTTGGCCGCGGTAACCCCGTCGGCTCCGCCGGCCAGGGTCTGGCGCAACGTGGTCTCGGGCGGAAGCGTCCGACTGAACGCCACCCCGATGATATCCGCCCAGCGATCCATCCGGCCGCCCCGCGGCCCGGCCACCAGGATTTTGACGCGGTCGGGAAACGGCTCGGGCGGCGGCGCGGCGGCGCGAATCACGGCCGACGGCGTGGCTGCGCGGGCCCCGGCGACAGCGGCCATCCCACCAAGGGCTAAGACGAACCCTCGCCGCCCGGTGCCGTGGCGGGGCGCTGGCGTTTGTACACAACTTTCCGCCGTCGGCCGGGCGTCGAACATCCTGACCTCCTGCCAAGTACGGGGCCGACCGTCGAGGGCCGGCGGCCTTTCTCCTGCACCGGAAGCTCCGGGTTGTCAAAAACCCGGGTTGAACGAGGGCGGCTGATCCGACAGCGGATGTCGTCAGGAGGCGTATGAAACGAGCGCCTCGAACGGTACGTCGAGTCGTTTGCGACCGCCCAGGAAACTCAGCTCGATCAGCGCGGCCGCGGCGGGGACCACGGCGCCGACGTTGCGCAGCAACTGGATGCCGGCGGCCATCGTGCCACCGGTGGCCAGCAGGTCGTCGACCACCACCACGCGCTGTCCGGGCTCGATGGCGTCGGCCTGGATCTCGATCCGGTCGGTGCCGTATTCCAGTGCGTAATCGAGCGGGATGGTCGGGCCGGGCAGCTTGCCGCGCTTGCGCAGCATGACGAAGCCGCAGCCGAGCTTCAGGGCCAGCGGCGCCGCCACCAGGAAGCCACGCGATTCGATGCCGGCCAGCAGATCGGGCTGGTAGCCCCGCACCGCGACCGCCATCCGGTCGACCGCCACCTGCCAGGCGCCGCCATGACGCAGGAGGGTGGAAATGTCATAGAAGAAGATGCCGGGCTTGGGGAAATCCGGGATGCCCCGGATGTGGTCCTTGAGATCCATGGCGCGAGCCGTCCTGATTGCCTTTGATGCGCGTGTAGGGCGGCAGCGGCGCCGGGGCAAGGGCGGCCCCTGGCGCGCGGCCGGCGGGCGCGCTACTCCGGGGCCATGGTGGCTTCATCCGTTTGCCATGCTATTGTGACCGAAGGGAAACATCGGACCGCTAACCAAACGGCCGTCCCACATGAAGGAGGAATCGCAATGAAGCGTCGGACTATGCTGGCTGGTGCGGCCGCCCTGGCGGTCTCGCCGGTCGTCGTGCCGGGTGCCCGGGCCCAGGCCGGCAAGACGAAGCTGGTGCTGTGGCATGCCATGACCGGCGCCAACAACGACGAAATGGACCGAATCGGGCGCGACTTTAACGCCGCCCAGTCCGCCGCCGAGCTGCAAGTCATCTACAAGGGCACCTACCCCGACACGCTGACCGCCGCCATCGCCGCCTGGCGCGCCGGGCAGGCCCCGCAACTCGTGCAGGTGTTCGAAGTCGGCACCGGCACCATGCTGGGCGCCGGCCCCGCCGTGAAGCAGGTCTGGCAGCTCCAGCAGGAAACCGGCGCCAAGATCGACCCCGCCGCCTACCTGCCGGCCGTGCGCGGCTACTACAGCCTGGCCGACGGCCGCATGGCCTCGATGCCGCTGAACTCCTCGACCCCGGTGATGTGGTGCAACCTCGACGCCTTCGAGACCGCCGGGCTCGACCCCAGCAAGCCGCCCGAGACCTGGCAGCAGTTCGTCGTCGCCGTCCGCGCGCTCAAGGAGAAGTGGGCCTCCAAGAGCCAGGATCTGATGGCCTCCACCAGCTCCTGGATCACCTGGGCTCAGCTCGAGTGCTACGGCGCCATCCACAACGTGCCGTACGCCACCAAGGCCAACGGCTTCGATGGGCTCGACACCGAGCTGAAGATCAACGCCCCGGCGTTCGTCAAACAGGTCCAGCGCCTGCTCGACATGGCCAAGGAAGGCACCTTCAAGTACACTGGCCGCGACAATACCCCCGACCCGGTGTTCCGCACCGGCAACGCCGCCATCGGCTTCGGCTCCTCGGCCGACCGCGGCAACATCGCCCGCGACGCCAAGTTCCGCTGGGCCGCCGCCGTGCTGCCGTATGACGCCGAGCTGACCAAGACGCCGAACAACACCATCATCGGCGGCGCCAGCCTGTGGATCATGACCGCGCCCAACCGCACCCCGGCCGAGTACAAGGCGGTGGCGAGCCTGCTGGAATTCATCGGCCAACCGGCCCAGGACGCCCTGTACCACCAGCACACCGGCTACGTGCCCGTCACGCTGGCCGGCTACGAGTTGTCGAAACAGCAGGGCTTCTATGAGAAGAACCCGGGTGCCGACATCGCCATCAAGTCGCTCACCCGCGGTTCCGTCACCGAGAACTCGAAGGGCCTGCGCCTCGGCCGCCTGCCGGAGATCCGCAACATCATCTATGAGGAGTTCGAGAAGGCGCTGCAGGGCCAGCAGAACGCCCAGCAGACCATGGACGTCTGCGTGGCGCGCGGCAACGTCGTGCTGCGCGCTTTCGAGAAGTCCGTGAAGGGTTGAGCATGTCGGAGCGAGGGCGGGGGGCATCGCTCCCCGCCGATTTCTGCTGATGGAACGCCGCACCATATTTTCGGGTTGGTTGTTGCCGGTGGCGCTGGTGCTGCCGCAGCTTGCGCTGACCGTCGTGTTCTTCCTCTGGCCGGCCGGACAGGCGATCTGGTCGAGCGCGACCCGGGCGGATCCGTTCGGTATCCGAACCGAATTCGTCGGCCTCGACAACCTCACCGACCTGTTCGCCGACCCCCTCTACGTCGACACTGTCATCCGCTCGGTGGTGTTCTGCGTCTGCGTCACCGTGCTCGCGGTGTCGGCGGCGATGGCACTGGCGGTGACAGCCGACCGTGAGATCCGCTTCCGCGGCTTCTACCGCATCATGCTGATCTGGCCCTACGCCATCGCCCCGGCGGTCGCGGCGGTGTTGTGGATCCTGCTGCTGCACCCGCAGATCGGCCTGATCGGCCGCTGGCTCAACGGCATCGGCATCGCCTGGGACTACAAGATCAACGGCTTCCAGGCCATGCTGATGGTGATCCTGGCCAGCGCCTGGAAGCAGGTGAGTTACAACTTCATCTTCCTGCTCGCCGGCCTGCAGTCCATCCCGCGCTCGGTGGTCGAGGCGGCGCGGATGGACGGCGCCAAGGGCTTCTACCGCTTCCGCACCGTGCTGCTGCCGCTGTTGATGCCGACCGTGTTCTTCCTGATGGTGGTCAACCTCGTCTATGCCGCCTTCGACACCTTCGGCACCATCTGGGCCATCACTGCCGGCGGCCCCGGCAAGGCCACCGAGACGCTGGTGGTGAAGGTCTATCGCGACGGCATGGTCAACCAGGACGTCGGCTCCTCCTCGGCCCAGTCGGTGGTGCTGATGGTAGGCGTCATCGTCCTGACGGCGTTGCAGTTCCGGTTCCTGGGCCGGCGGAGCGGCGGCGCATGAGAAGACGCATCGACTGGCCCGCCCACATCGTCCTTTGCCTGGGCACGCTACTGTTCGTGTTGCCGGTCTGGCTGGTGGTGGCGGGCGCCACGCTCGAGCCGGCGGAGATCTCGCGCGGCGAGCTTTCCATCATCCCCCGCCTCAGCGGCTTTTCCGTCTTTGCCACCGTGCTCAGAGAAGGCTCGCCCGGCGCGGGGCCGGTCTGGCGCATGTTGATGGTCAGCGCCGGTATGGCGCTCACCATCGCCTTCGGCAAGATAACCATTTCCGTTCTCTCGGCCTACGCGATCGCGTTTTTCCGTTTCCCGTTCCGCATGACGGCGTTCTGGATCATTTTCATCACCCTCATGCTGCCGGTCGAGGTGCGCATCATCCCCACCTACACGGTGATGTCCAACCTCAACCTGATCAACACCTTCCCCGGCCTCACCGTGCCGCTGATCGCCTCGGCCACCGCCACGCTGTTGTTCCGCCAGACCTTCCTCGCCGTGCCCGACGAACTGTTCGAGGCGGCACGCATGGATGGCGCCGGGCCGTGGCGGTTCCTGCGCGATATCCTGCTGCCGGTGTCGGCCACCAACATCGCCGCCCTGTTCGTCATCGTATTCGTCTACGGCTGGAACCAGTATCTCTGGCCTTTGCTGGTGGCGACCGATCCGAAGCTCGACACCATCGTCATCGGCATCGTCAAGATGATCGGCTCGGAGACGCAGGTCGAATGGAACCGGGTGATGGCCACCGCCGTGCTGGCGCTGCTGCCGCCGATCGGCGTGGTGATACTGATGCAGCGCTGGTTCGTGAAGGGCCTGACGGAGGGCGACAAATAGATGGCGTCTCTGGTTCTCGAGGATCTGCGCAAGAGTTTCGGTCCCATCGCGGTGCTGCACGGCATCGACCTGGAGATGCCCTCGGGCGAGATGCTGGTCATCGTGGGAGCTTCGGGCTGCGGCAAATCCACCCTGCTGCGCCTGGTGGCGGGGCTGGAGGTGCCGACGGGGGGCCGCATCCTGCTGGACGGGCGCGACGTGGCGCCGCTCGACCCGGCCGAGCGCGACATCGCCATGGTGTTCCAGAATTATGCGCTGTACCCGCACATGTCGGTGTTCGACAACATGGCGTATGGGCTGCGCATCCGCGGCTTGGCCAAGGACGCGATCCGCACGCGCGTGGAGTCGGCGGCGGAGATGCTCGGCCTGGCGCCGTTGCTGGCGCGCAAGCCGCAGCAGCTTTCCGGCGGGCAGCGCCAGCGGGTGGCGATGGGCCGCGCGATCGTGCGCCAGCCCAAGCTTTTCCTCTTCGATGAGCCGCTGTCCAACCTGGATGCGAAACTGCGTGTGCAGATGCGGGCCGACATCAGGCGGCTGCAACGGCGCATGGGCGTGACCAGCCT
>Ga0181529_10002345_pt1 | contig 22849 bp, 14 predicted proteins | sample PEATcosm2014_Bin_36_FD_119763 | JGI IMG/M metagenome (GOLD analysis project Ga0181529, IMG submission 119763) | Peatland microbial communities from MTU Mesocosm Facility, Houghton, MI, USA - PEATcosm2014_Bin10_30_metaG | ecosystem: Environmental > Terrestrial > Soil > Wetlands > Peat | place... | reverse complement strand
TTGCCCTCATTCATCCCTCCATGCTCTCCGGTTGAAGGGCATCGGGCGAACTTCAAATCGCGGCAAGCCAAAATCGTCGCTATCCGATTGCGCTGCTTATGGTTAGAAGATCAGAAAGTGAATTTTACCGGACAGCAGTGATCGCGTGTAATAGACCCCGACCTCAAGTTTTTCAGTCAAATGATATCCGCCCATTGCAAACCATCCCTGTGACTCCGACAAACTTGTGGAAGGCGCCGAACCCGTCAATGTGACGGTCTGGTATTGAACGAGTTTCATGAACTGGCCTGACGCAAAGAACTTACCTCCCTCGTACTGCGCGTAGTATGTCGGCCAATAGGCAAGGGGTTGGAAGTAGGTGCCATTCGTCAGATTTCCTTTTGCATCGTATGTCATCAGAGAGCCGCCAACCTTTAGCCCGCGAAACGGAGTTTCCCAACGCAGATCGAACCCTGGTGTCTTGCCGCCGGGTAAATTCACAAAGGTGAGCCCTTGCTCACTGAAATTTGCAACAGACCCATCGTCTGATGCATAGAAATAGTCGCCGTAATAGAGGCTGTAAGCAAGCTTTCCTAGTTTTTGCCCGATAGGTACTTTGCCATAAGCCTCCGCTCCAAGCTGTGAAAGATTCGTGGACCGAACATCTATTCCGTAGATGGATTCGGGAAGAAGAGACCATAGATAACCTGGATCATAATCCTGCGTATCGTTGTAGAGTCCCCATCGGATCTTCACCTTTCCCGCACGCAATCCAATCCAACGGCTGACCTTGTAATCACCCTGGGCCCAATCCACGCTGATATTGTCGCCTCCGAATGCGCCCAGCCTGGTGTAATGGAGTTGCACTCCTGCGCGCAACTTGCTGGTGACCTGATCGTTTACGTTGATCGCTGCCTCGGTCCAGGCAGTACTTCCCGAGCTCGTATCCATGCCCAGATAATTGTCATTGGTGCTGTAGACAAAGGCTTGCGTGGCAAAGCCATGAATCTGGAGATTTTGGTCGCCAGAGTTTTGCGCTGATGCTGCCGCAGTTACTAGCGCGACAACTATTGCGCCAATGAGTGCTCGATTCATCCTTTGTCCCCCTCCGGATAGTCTGCCGGCATCTTTTGTTTGCGGACTGGCACAGCCACTTCGAACGAATGGCCAGTTTCAGAAGCTTCACGACCCTTGGCACAGTTTTATCCCAGCCAAGAAGACGGGATCGACATTGCTTTGCAGGTCGGGACAACAAACATCCGTCAGGTTGTATAACAAAGAAGTGGCAGAGCTCGGTTGAATGCACCTACATAGGTCGACAACAGATTTCTGGCAGGTTGTTTGAGATTCATCGGCAAATTGCCCTATTCTGTTCAATCGGAATAGCCTTTTCCTGATTGAGGGCGAAAAAACAAAAGGCCAAATCCAATTTATCCGTTCTCGGCCGCTGGTTGTGCATATCGCCGATGCGGTCGAAGGTTCCGCGTACCGGGGAGTCACTCAACAGGGCGTGCGTGTAGACCTGACTCTGGACAAAACACGGTTTTAGTTGGGTGAGGACGACGCGGCGCATATTTCCGCGCAAATCGCCGATGCGAAAGAGCCGGTGTACGGGGAACCATTGTTGTCTGGCGCTTCGCCACAAGGTATGAGATTCGAAGTTACTTTGCGCATTTTACGGGTTCACCAGACGGAACTAGCCAGGATCCGGCCATTGAACGCAAATTGATTCGTTTGCCGGGTGGGACCATCGAGGGAACATCCAACGAGGGTGGATGGATCGATAATCGCGTGACAGTACGCGTGGCTGGATCGACCCAAGAGGACCCTTGGGACCATTACGCGTTTGTTCGCGAGGGCGTGAAAGACGGACACACTGAGGCGACGATTGATCCCGACAAGAGTTATCACGGGCAGGGCCGAGCAATGATCGTGTTCGACGGAGGAACCACTCACCCCACGGGATTCTTCTTGGTGCCTCAGAAGCGAGTCCACGATAATATCTCAGAGGTTTCCCTTGTGACACACGGGTTCAGGGAGTGTCGTCGGCAAGTGGGAACTTGGCCCAGTTTCCGCCCAAATTCCACGTGGCCGGTCATTCAAGCGACGCCCAATTGCCCGATCTGGATATCTGCGACGGGCCAACTTACCAGGAGTGATCTACCGCATCGCCATCAACTCTCCTCGCCAGGAGGCCGGTGCGCATTTTAGAAGTTGCGGAACCCATGGAAGCTCTCTTTACAAACTGAGATTATCCCAAGCAACGAGCACACCCAGCGCCGTGAGTAGAGTGAAGGCCAAAGGTACGAGAAAGGGAGAGCGAACTCGATACATACAAAACGCGTTGATTCCTTCAGCAGGTACAACCAACAAGAGGACCAGGATAAGAGTCCGCGACGGGTTCTGAAGCCCCATGCCGTCGATGAGAAGGGCCACGGTGGCACCCACTGCGAAGAGTGATCCGCCGAGAGCACGCAACAACTCTCGCACAAGCTTGCACGCTTGTTCATCTCCATGACACATCGCGACGAGATTGGACGGCAGCTTTGGAATGAGAACGTCGTAGAGTCCGCCTAGACTGATCAAGGCAGCAGCGCAGTTAAGCATGATACGGGCGGCAATCGGCAAGCGGGCCTCCAGTCAAGAAAATTATAGAAAGTTCCGATCAAGTCAAGTTAATAAATTCAGTTGCTAAAGAACGCTCGCTCACTTAGGCCCGCCACCCTCTCAGATTGGCTGAGAATCGCCAACCTCATACAAGAGTAGGTTTCGTTCCCCGATGCCGACTGAGGGCCAAGTTGCACGCCAGTTCGCTATGTGAGGGGTATTGAAATGGTCATTGAGCGCCTCGCGATCTATCCAGCGTTCCTTTACATGGATGAGACCATGATCAAGCACGTCCTGGGCATATGAGTATTCAAGACACCCAGCCTCTGCTCTGCTGGCCTCGATCATGGATTCCATACTTGGTCGCGCTGCGTCCAACAGACCCGCAGGAAGCCTCACCGTACCGATAATCAAAAGCATTTGATCTCCCCCATGTCCTCAGGAATCTTGCAGTTTAGTCGACTTATTCACCCGCAAGGCCGTCCTAGCGGTCAGCAATGTACGGCACAGCTTATCAGGCGAGCGAAGCCTGATCTTTGCGATTGGCAGAGTAGGTCCTGCTTGATTGAAGAGGGCGTCGCTAAATCTTTCCCAAATCCTTCAGAACCGCCATGGCCGCATTGCGGCCGTTGATGCCAATCACGCTCCCTCCAGGATGCGTGCACGCGCCGCATAGATAAACACCTGGCATAGGCGTGCGCGCGGAGAGGCGATTCGCCCACATGTAAGGCGGCAGACACTCACCCTGAAAGATGTGGCCACCTGTCAACCCCACCTTCTGCTCGATGTCCGGCGGACCAAGAACCTGGGTGTCGATAACAAAATTCTCAATGTTGGAGCAGAATCGCCCGACCGATCTTAGAGCCAGTTTGCGTACCTCTTCGCGCCGTTCATCCCAGCTTCCCCGCGCGAATCTGTAAGGCACATACTGCGCGAAGACGCTCATGGTGTGTTGGCCATCGGGAACCATAGAGCGGTCATGCACACTCTGAAAGTAGAGTTCACACCATAAGTGCTCAGGTAACTCACCGCGACGCGCGGCAGCAAACCCGGCCTTCCACTCTTCTTTTGTTAACGGTGTATTGATCTGTCCGTAGTGGTGCGGTTGATCGGTCCCCGGACGTGCCGTGAAGTCGGGCAACTCGAGCAGGTGGACGTTGAGCTTGACTGTGCAGCCCTCGATGGGAATGCGCTCAACCTGAGAGCGCCACGCCGGATCGGCTGCTGCGCCCACCAACCTCAAGGTCTGCCGCGGGTCGGCATTCGATACGACGATCCGTGCGGCGATTCGTTCACCGCTTTCGAGGAGCACGCCTTCGCCGGGTAAGATTTCCGTCACTGGCACACCAGACACAACCATCGCTCCAGCTTCACGGGCTGCATCGCAAAAGTAGAACGACACCATCCCCATGCCGCCGCGTACATACCCCCACATCCCCGGCATTCCGCCCAGCCGCCCGGATGCGTGATGAAATCGAATCGAAGCGGTGCCAGGATCAAATGGACTGGCGTTGGTTCCGATCACGCCTTGGCCGAGATAGGCAATCTGCAATCGTTCGTCCTTGAGGTAGCGCTCGACAAACTCCGCCATGGACCAGTTGAAGAGCAATGCGCGCGCTTCTCGATCGTCGCCCAGCCGTTCCTCGAGTTGGCCTCGCGTAGGAGGCTCGCCAATCCAAAGGTCGCGTGCCCCTGTTGGTCGCAGTGCGTCGCGCAGGCGGCGGATGACATCGTTCATCGCGCGCCAGCCCTCCAAATCATCGGGTGACAGCTCATGCACCTCCGCCGCGCAGCGTTCGTCGTCATCCCAAAGCTGGATGCTCGAGCCGTCGAGGAAGGGCACAAACAGACCGTTGACCGCCGGCATCCACTGATAGCCGCGCCGGGGCAGATCGAGTTCTTCGACAACCAAAGGATGCAGCAGCCCGGCAAGATAGGCACAGGGGGACATCCGAATCCCTGGAAATGGCTCTTCGATGGTGCATGCGCCGCCTACTCGCGCGTGGCTCTCGATCACCAGTACGCGTTGGCCGGCCCGAGCCAGATAAGCCGCACACGCCAAGCCGTTGTGGCCTGCGCCGACAACCACGACATCCCAGGTTCTGGCTGCCAGCATGCGGGTCGGAACCGGCATTCCAACTTCGCCAAGCACGGCTGCGGTGGCTGAGTCCATAGACGATCTACATTACCATTTCTTCGCCGGCTGTAGAAGTCTTTTGCTGGCCGGAGACCCGATATCCCAGTCGCCATGGCGACTCGTCGGGACTAATCTGCAGTCGATGAATGAACGGCGATGATTCGCTCATCGAGACTCGACCCTGTCCAGGTCGCGTCGCCGGATGGAACGGTGTCTTTATGATCAGCGCAGCTCTTTCGCGGCCAGGCCGATCGGGCCACAGGACTCAAGCAGACGCCATCGGCCAAGCGATCCCTGGCCTTTTCTAAAACGCTCCGGGCTCCCTCGCGAATGCCGATTTGCTGGGGCTCTCGGCAACTGCGCCAGGCCCGCAACGCCTCAGGCCATCGAACAATCCCTTGGCGATTGGAACTTCACTGGGGGATGGTTCTGGCACAGCATGATGAGTGATGCAGGGCAGGCCTTGCCCTGACAATCTGCCCAATCGAAGCGCTCATTTTAGTTCGCGGCGCAGCCATGCCTTGGCGAGTTTGAGATCGCGATTGATGGTGGCCGTGGATACCTCCAGGAGCGCTGCTGCTTCTTCGCAGCTAAGTCCCCCGAAATAGGTAAGCTCGATGAGGCGGCCTTTACGGGGATCCTGCTGCGAGAGACGGATCAAAGCCGCATCCAGGTCTAGAATTTCGGCATCCGCCGGCTTTGAGAGCACCAGCGCATCTTCCCACGGAACCTTCTCAGCGCCGCCGCCACGCTTGGCTCTTCGATTGGCCTTGGCATGGTCCACCAGAACGCGACGCATGGAGATGGCCGCGATGGCGAGAAAGTGCGCCCGGTCCTGCAGTTCCATATTAGAAGAGAGCAGCTTGAGATAGGCCTCGTGGACAAGTGCGGTGGCACGTAAAGTGTGGTCTGTGCGCTCTCCACGCATGTATTGCGACGCCATGGAACGCAACTGCTCATAAACCAGCGGCATTAGCTGGTCCAGGGCCTGCGCATCCCCGGATCGCCAGGCTCGTAAGAGCTGCGTCACGTTGGTTTGTTGCTTATCCTGGAGCACCCGGACCTCTTCAACTTCAGCGTCCATGCAATTGAACCTCACTTTGTCTTGATGTATTGCTATGTCACTTGGATTGCTTGGCAACCTTGTCCAGAAGCTCTTGCGCATGGTGCAGACTGGGCGAGCCCGCAGTGGAGGTCTTATTGCGAATGGCCAAGGCCTCAGTCAGCAGCGGACGAGCTTCTTCCTTCCGTCCCTCGCTCAGTAACAATCCTCCTAATATCTCCAGCGACTCGGCGATCGATGGGTTAACAGCCGGCAGCACGGCTCGGTCAATCGCCAAAGCATGTCTGAGATCGTCCTCCGCCCGACGCATCCGATGCACGGCGACGAACCAGTGCGCTTCGTTCTCGTCAATCTCCGCCGTATCCAGACCTTTCCCGCCGTCGGTTTCCCGTGCGGCTGAGCGGGCCGAGTCAAGCAGTTCTCTAGATTCGTGGAATTGACCCTGCTTGACGAGTACGCGTGCGAGACTACTTTGAACGTTGATCACCTCGGGTGTCTCCGCTCCCGTCAGTTTGAGATCGATGGCCAGTGACTTGCGCAGAAGCGGTTCCGCTTCGGTTGGTCTTCCTTCAAGCTCATACAGGATGGCGAGTTCAAATAGCGCTTTCCCCTCTCGATCGCTGCCCGGCCCAAAGGCGCGCTCATCGATTTGACGGGCATCAAGGTAGAGGCGCTCAGCTTCCGGAAGGCGCCCTTCGTCGCGCAGTTCGTCGCCCAGGTTGACCTCCGTATCCGCGATCGAAAAGTTCGTCGGGTTAAGTGTGCGGTGCTGCACTGCGAGCGCTTCTGTGATCAGGCGGGCAGCTTCCTCATGCCTGCCGGCGGACTGCAGGATGTACCCCAGCGACGTGAGAGCCGAGGCGGTGTCGGGCGAGTTCTCGCCCAGGTACTGCCGCGCCAGCTCAAGCGCGTGGCGGGCCGAGGCCTCGGCTGCAGCGTAGTCTCCTTGCTGCTCCTCCGCAAGGGCCAGGTTGTGGAGCGGTGCCAGCACCAAGTCCGCGTCGTGCGGTTTAGCCAGCGGCTCCGCGATTTGAACGGCGCGGCGAAACAACGGCTCAGCCTCGGTTGTTCGACCCTGGTAAGCGATCGCCATGGCGAGATAGTTGAGGGTTTCCGCAGTTTCGGGACTCGATTTTCCGAGCAGCGATTCGCGCAACTGCAGCGCTTCCCGGGCCATGGCCTCCGCCCTGGCATATTCGCCTCGATCGTTCAGCAGGTCCGCGACGTCGTTCAGCCCTTTCGCGGTTTCCACTGAATTCTCTCCATACTGTTGCCGTCTCAGGATGAGGGAGCGCTGCATCAGGTCCTCGGCGCGATCGATGACTCCCAGATTGTCATAGATATGGCCTAGCGTCGAATAGAGGCTCGCCTGCACAGCGGGTTCCTGGTTAAGGGACTTGCCAACTTCCTCCGAGCCCCGGTCGAGCAGTTCGCGCGCGGTGGGGTTTTTCCCTTCCGCGAGGTTGGGATCCGCGCCGCCAAAGACATCCTCAAGCAACTGCGAGACTCGCTCGGAGCGACGCAACTGCATTTCGGCTTGCTGCCGCTCGCGGTTCAGGCGCGCGGCCAGCAGGGCTGTCCCGACGCTGAAGCCAAGGATGAGCAGAAGTACCAATGTGGCGGCAGCAACTCCGATCTTATGACGCAATACAAATTTTCCCGACGTGTAGGACCAGGAGGCAGGTCGCGCGTTTACCGGATAACCGGCGAGATAACGCTCCAGATCTTCAGCCAGCGCGCCGGCCGACGTGTAGCGGCGCGCGGGATCCTTTTCCAGTGCCTGCAGCAGGATTCGGTCCAGATCCGCATTCAACCCGGGCTTGGGCGGAGGTGACTCACAGATCGCCTGCTCCAACGCACCCAGGTTCGTCATGCTGGTCTGGAAAGGGCGCTTGCCAGTCAACAGCAGGTAGAGCAGAATCCCAAGTTGGTAGACGTCAGTCGCCGTGGTGATAGCCTCGCCGCGAATCTGCTCCGGACTGGCATAGTCCGGCGTCAGGAGGCGAGTTGCGTCGAGTGTCTTGGCGCCATCCAGACCCGACGCCGCTGGATCAAGCGCCTTGGCAATTCCGAAATCCAGCAGTTTCGGCTCGCCCTGGTCCGTTACCAGGATGTTATCTGGCTTCAGATCACGATGCACTACCAGGTGACGGTGAGCATGGTCAACGGTGCGCGTCACCTCGATCATGAGCCGGATTGCCTCTGACCTTCCTAGTCCATGCTCCCCACAATACACATCAATCGGCTTGCCGGCGACAAACTCCATCACCACGTACGGCATGCCTTCAGGAGTGGTTCCACCGTCGAGCAGGCGGGCGATATTGGGATGATCGAGGTTGGCGAGAATCTGGCGCTCGCGCAAAAAACGCTGGCGTAGATCGTCCGTGAACAGCCCGCAGGACACAGCCTTGATGGCCACTTCTATCTTGTACTCGTCATCGGCCCGGACGGCGCGGTAGACCACCCCCATTCCGCCGCGGCCGAGCAGGCTGGTGATCTCGTAAGGGCCGAGCCGGCCTCCGATGGCAGGCAGCGACGATTGCACAGCCTCGGCGGCAGCGCGGCCCACCATGTCGGTCATGTGCGAGTCGTCCTCGACAGAGAGGATCAACGATTCGATGCGCTGCCGCATTGCCGGGTCGTCATGGCATGCCTCATCAAGATAGGCGCCGCGCTCTTCAGAGGGCAATTCGACCGCGGCTCCGAATATCTCCTGCAAGTGGGCCCAGTCTTGGGCTGTGAGCAAGGTTCGCATTGGCGACTCCGAGACACATCGAATTTTCAGATACCCGCAAAGCGTTCCAGCAAGTATAAAGCACAACTTGGTTCGAGGTAAGTGGCGATTTGGAAGGAATCGGATGGCGGCGCGCTCGCTTCCAGAATGAGACTGCGCGGGGCGAATGACAGCGGCAGGTCTCCGCTGATCTGAGATTCTGCACCCATCGAAAAAGACAGATCCGGTGATAGAGTTCCCCGGGAACCGTCGCCTAAGTGAGTGTAGCCGCGTCATCGGCATTCCAAGGCAAATATCTCACAAGGAGAACTGACATGAACCTTCGCAGCGCGAATTTCAACCGTCTGATCGGCAGCCTGGCTGTTTCTTGCATTCACCGCAGTGCGGACCTTTCCCTCCGTAGTACTGGCTCCGGCCGGAAGGCACTGCTTAGCTTCCTCACGCTTGTACTTCTTGTCCCGCCTGCGTTCGCACAGTTGACGGATGTCACCTGCGGCGGCGAGGGCGACCGGCCATGTGGTCCCTCAGACACCGCCTATTGGGTCGCCAACACAAGGAGCAGCACCGGAACGCTTTGCGACTACGGTCTGATTCCAATGCCAAATCCTCAGGACGATTGGCAGTTGACTTGCAGCAATACCACTCGGCGCCGCCTAGCCAACATTCTCGATACCAACGACCCACGCGGCTTCATCCTCCGCGAACAGGAGCAAGGCATCGGCGCCGACGTGCCGCTCAACCTGGTCAATACGCTGGGAACCCACAACTCCTACTCGAATTACACAGAGGGATACAACGAGGACTACCACCTTCTCCATTTCGACATCTCAAGCCTCTCCTTCACCACAGTGGATGATCCCTTCGCCGCCGACCAGTACTATTCCATCTCCGACCAACTGGATGCTGGAGCACGTACCATTCGCCTTGACCCCTACTTCTATTCCGGCGAGATGCGCGTGTGCCATGGCCCCATCTATTGCAATAACACCAGCGACGGCCGGCTCTTCGTGTATGCCATCCGCGAGGTTGCCGACTGGCTTAAGGCGCATCCTGGCGAGTTCGTCATCATCGGCCTGCAAGACAACAAGGTCACCGCGGCTCAGCAATACCTGGAAGAGGATCCCATCAACAAGTACCTGTTGCCGTATCTCTATAAGTCGACCGACGGCCTCGCCAGCTACGAGAGCGATTCCGGCGATGACGTCTGGCCGACCCTGCGCCAACTACGCGCTCACGGAAAGCAGGCTATGATCTTCTCCAGTCTGAGCACAATCCCTTCTTACGCCTGGAACAATGGCAAATACTGGAGAAACGACACCAGCGCAAAGAATCTGATTCCCGGCCAGAACCTGAGCCTCGACGAAGCTTGCAAGGACGACAACGGAAACGACAGTCGCCGCCGTTTCATCCTGGATTGGAACAATGTGGGCGAAGACCGCAGCGGAAGCACCGTCACCGCTGAGAAGACCGACTCGTTCCCCTTTTTCGAAGCGGTTAATAGCTTCGGTCTGATGGACTCCGCCCATACCACCATGGCTACCCGGTGCGGCGCTAGCGTGATCGATCTCGACTTCTGGGGCGCCATGGACCATGCCTTCCACTTCGACGTGGACGTGCTTGGCGACAATGTCACTCTGGTGGACTTCCGCGGCCCCGCCAACGATCCTCGTCCGCTGAACGCCAGCTGGTCCTACATGTCCAACGACAGCTTCGTCGGCCCCGCGGTGCTCGACGAAGCAGCGCAGATGTGGGTCAGCGAGCCCGCCGTCGTTTCTTTCCGCTATGCCTGCGCCTCCAAGCAGGAAACTCCGGACGTCTACGAGGGCCTGTATCAATGGGCTATCACAGATGCGTCCGGCCCGTGGAGCGGCGGCGAGGCCGCCTGCCAGCAACTTGGCAGCCAATATCACTTCTGGTTTCCCCAGAGCATATACGAGCAAAGCAACCTGCTCCGCTATGACCTGATCCATCGCGCCTCTCTCTCCGGAGCAGTCTGGCTGAATTACCGCAGTTCTACCTACGGCCGACAGCTTGTGACCGCTCCGCAACAGATCTCCATAAGCGTGGCGGCTGGCGAAACTCCGGCGCTGCAGACCATCTTGTTCAGCGGCGGCAAAGGCGGACAGATTAAGATCATCTCGAACGGACCGTTCATGGTTGCGCAGAAAACAGCCAATGGTTGGCCGATCAATGAACTGACGCTCACCCCGAAACAAGGCGCATTCTATCAGGTCGGGAGCATAACTCAGACCATTGAGCTTCAGGAACTCGATCCCAACACCGGCGTGGCGCAATTCACTACGAAAATCCCCGTCCACATCAAGGTGACCGATGCACTCAGCACCAGCTCCAGCCAGATCGACCTCACGCCGGGCAGCGAACAGCTCATTGAAGTAAGGGCAGTAGGGGGCGCACAGGACAGAATTCCATTTTCCGTCCTCACAGACGCCTCATGGCTTGTCGTCGAGCAACTGGAGAATCAGACCCCGGCCCAAGTTAAGGTCACAGCCAAGAATTTGGGACCAGGGACGTACCTCGGATCATTCAGCCTGAATCCTTACGGAACGGGCGCCGGGGCCGCAGGAGCGACGGTCACGGTTCAGTATGTGGTCAAGTGATCGCTGATCTCTTCTCAGGGCATCGCCAGGCGTTTCAATAAGCCTGGCGATGCATCTGTTTGGAGACGCGAAGCCATGGGGGCGTGAACCGGGATTCCTCAATACGCCTGCTTCAGCTCGCCGGACGCTGGCGAGGCTACTCTTCGCCATTTCGTTTTGCGGTGATGTGTTTGAGTGGTTTAAACAACTGACCCGGGAAGTCAGAGGCCCGGTGAAGATCCGGGCCCAGAGGTTCGAATCCTCTCATCACAGCCAGTTTATTTTGGAAGCGCTGGGCATTTGGCGAGCCCACCCCGTTCGAAACGGGACGTCCTTCGGGATGAGAGCGTTTGACTCGCTCTGCTTCCGCCAGTTTGGAGAGATGGCCGAGTCAGGCTTATGGCACTCGCCCTCCACCCGACAAACGTAGACCTGTTTGTGTGGGCCCTGGTTTGAAAGCGAGAACACCTACGGGTGCCGCGGATTCAAATCCACGCTCTCTCCGCCATGATGTGCATGTGAGGCCGGTATCAGAAAACGATAGCAAAACCAGAGTCGCTGTAATCTGGGGCCCCGAATCTCAATTCGCTGCCACCAGCGGGAAGCAACGACTTGCGCGAAAATCACCGGGACACTCCGACTCTGGTTTTTGCCTTTATCCAAAATCAGCGAGCTCACGGAATGTCGATAGTTGTGACGCTATACGCGGGCAGGGTTAGGGTCAACGACGAACCACTGACCGCCATCGTCCCAATCGAAGCCGGCGTTACCGGGCTTTGTCCCTGAGCTGTGGCCGCTGTGATTTGATACAGGTTAGCTGTGCCCGACAGGGTGAGCCCATTGATTGTTGTGACCTGAGTTGTGTTCGCCCGATTGACGGCCACCATGACGATACGGCCCAGAGTTGTTGTGTCAGTGCTTACATAAGCCGTCACAGCGCCTGGGTTGCTCGATGTTGTTTGCAGCAATTCATCGCCGAAGTTCGAACCGGCGCCATCGAAGTTGCGATAAGCGCGGAAGCCCGCGAGTTCATAATCGTAGGTTCCGCTCGGCGGCCACAGCATGCCCGCGAAGAGACCCTGGCTGGCAAAAACGCCCAGTTCGTCGGCCTGCGCCACCGTGCCTGCGATGTTATTGAACCCGCCGGTCTCGTATTCGCTGATCGAGAGTTTGATCGAGGGGAATTCTGCATTGATCTTTGCCTGCAGCCTGGGCAGGAACTCGAGCGGTGCGCCTCCCAGCACTGAGTTAGGCCACGCATTGCTGTTGCCTGGATCGGTAAACGTCGGGTCCCAAAGATTGCGCGGAGCCTGCACAATTAGCTGCATATCCGCATCCGACAACGTCGCACCGGTCATGCTGGTCACCCGCGTGCCGCCCGCATCATAGTCTTCCGGATACCAGTGGAAGTCGTAGGCATCCACAAGCGGTTTTCCAAAGGTCGCAGAAGCCGTGCTCAGGGCTTGGAAATACTCGTCAGCGAACCAATTCTCGCCGATCGGAGTGGCGCCGCTAACACCTCCCTGAAAGCTGTAAACGCCAAGGAAACCGTAATGTGATGGTCCAAAGATGATCAAGTTCGGGAACTGCCCCTTCAGAGCCTCGGTCATGGTCAGAGTCTTGGCAATATAGGCGGCCGGCGTAATTTCCGTCGGTCCCTGTACTTCCAGATGCGTTGAATTCCAAAGATCCGGTTCGTTGTCGAGGTCCACAAAAGCTGGTGTGGACGTGGTGCCACTGAAGATCTCCTTCGTGGTGGAAAGCTGATTCATTGCCCAAACGAACTCGTCCGAGTAGACGTTACCCGTTTCCTCGCCGCCAACCACAATGACGGGCGGCGTAGTGGTAAAGGGAGCAGAACTGACTGTGCTCTTTTGATCGAAGATTGTCTGGAATCTTGCCAGATCCGGAGCATTGGTTGTGGGGACCGGACCAGACTCATCTGCCGATACCAGCCCTTGCATCGGCACCGTGAACAGTGTGGCCTGTCCCGCGGCAATGTTGGCATTGATCGATGGATAGACTGCAAATCCTGGAACCTTACTGGAGGTCAGGAAGTTGTCGCTCTCGTAGAGATAGTCGCTGCCCGCGTTGGAGGCGTTCGTCGTCCAGTTATAGGCCGTCCAGCGATTGCCGCCCATGCGGAAGATGGTGACATCTGGAACGTTGGGAATTGATGCATTGCTGTTTCCATCGATTCCGTAGATCCAGGGCGAGATCGGCTGGGTTTGAGATGGATTGACGGTGATCGTAACATTTGCAGGCACCGCGCTGACAACGGTTAACGTCGCAGAAGCGGTTGCCGGCCCGCCAGTGCCGGTGCAGGAAAGGTTGTATGCATCACTGCCTGTTGCCACCGGCGTTACGCTTTCGCTGCCGCTTGTGGCGCTGAGCGCGCTGCCGTTAAGCGTGCAGGATGTCGCGTTGGTGCTCGACCAAGTGAGAGTTGCCGAACTGCCCAGCGTAATCGATTTGGGGCTGACCGACAGAGCCGCGGTTGGCGCGGCAGCAGCGGTAACAGTCACCGTCGCACTGGCAGGCGCACTCGTGCCACCCACGCCCGTGCAGGTCAGTGTATAAGTCGTCGTGCTGGTTGGACTCACACTCTTCGTGCCACTGGTCGTTTCCGTTCCAGTCCATCCGCCGCTTGCCGTGCAGGATGTCGCATTGGTGCTCGACCAGGTCAACATCGAACTGGCTCCGGACGCGATCGTCGTCGGACTTGCCGTAAGTGTCACTGTCGGCGTCGGCGCGACCGTAACCGTCGCACTGGCAGGCGTACTTGTGCCGCCAACGCCCGTGCAGGTCAGTGTATAAGTCGTCGTGCCTGTCGGGCTCACGCTCTTCGTGCCACTGGTCGTTTCTGTACCCGTCCATCCTCCGCTCGCCGTGCAGGATGTCGCATTGGTGCTCGACCAGGTCAACGTCGAACTGGCTCCGGACGCAATCGTCGTCGGACTCGCCGAAAGTGTCGCTGTCGGCGCGGCTGCAGCGGTGATGGTCACGGTTGCAGTCGCACTGCTGGTCTTATCGGCCACCGAAGTCGCTGTTAAGGTCACGGTATTCGGCGAAGGCGCAATTGCGGGGGCGGAATATGTCACCGATGTAGCCGTTACTTGCGACAGCGTACCGCACGTCGAGCCGCTGCAACCCGCACCTGCGAGGCTCCAGGTCACGCCCTTGCTCTGGGAGTCGTTGGTGAGTGTAGCGGTGAAGTTCTGTGTGCCGGTTCCAGCCTGTAGATTAGCCGAGGCCGGCAGGATCGTTACAACGATGGGTGGCGGTGGTGCCATCGAGCCACCAGATCCACACCCCGTAAGGGTCAACCCGGCAGCTGCCAGCAGTCCAGCGTACAACTTCAAAAGATGCTTGGTGCTTGATTCGGCGAAATACATGTGCGTCGTCCTCCCTGACCGTGGCCATTCATCGTGGGGACTGCACGTGCAGCCTAAAGCGCCGATGAATGTAGCGTGGCGACCGGATGCGGTGTACGATCATGAGTTGATTTCCGCAATACCAAGGTCAACGAGGAGAACAACATAGGAGTAGAGAACTTCCTATCGAGCAACACTCGGTTCTCTATTCTATCTCGTGGCTGAACCTGCCAACTGTAATTGGGAACCATGCTCGCAGAAGCGAAGGGCAAAGTCAACAGCAACCGGACGTCGCTTTACGGCGGGGGCGAAAAGTCATGATGCTAATAGGAGCCGGCAAATCCCCTGCAGGCTTGAGAAGTTGACAATCAGAAGCCATCAACGGCGGTAGCGGGAACGCCAGTGATCTGCTGTCAATTCCGGGGCTTCGATCCTATGATCCTGAGCTCTCGGTCCGCTAACTTCAGCGAGTGAAAAATCGCACGTTTCCAGCGCCAACGCAAGCACTGCGCAGGAACGGTAACGGCGATTGGACACGAAATCGCTCTTGCCCGTTCGGGCCCTGACCTACGGACACTTGGCGACGTTTCGGGGGTAATCGGGGTTAAGTGAGCGCATTGAGGATTATGCATTAGTCGTGAGGCCGTGTTCGGTCGAGACTGAAATGCTGGCCTGAAGGTCGTGACCGATACCCTCACTCACGATGAAGGAGTACCTGGCGCAAAACCGAGACAGTTCTTTCATTGAGTGTCTCGCTCTTTACGGCAATCCTAATTGTGTCTGGACCAAGTGAGTCGTGGATGCCAACACCACTGCGAATGAAGAGGCCGCGCTCGCGTGCGCGCTGCACGATTTCGTTTGCGTGCGGGGCGGTGGCGGGCAGGCGGCAAAGTAAAGAATTCGTCGCACTCGGGAAGGAGATGATTCCGCACTGCGCCTTCAGTTCAGCGACGAGATGTTCGCGGAGTTCTGCGGTCGCGCGGTACTGCTTCGTGTAATACTCGTCCTCTTTCAATGCTGCGATGGCAGCGACCTGTGCCGGCAGCGAAACCGCCCAGGGTGGCAACAGGCAGGACAGTGAAGCAATCCCTTCCGCTGGTCCGACGAGGTACGCCGACCTCAGGCCACTTAGCGCATACACCTTCGACATCGACTTACAGACGAAGGCGTTATGAGAGGCCGCTGCGAATTTTTCCAGAGAGTGACTCGCACCACAATACTCAATGTAGGTCTCATCTATCCAAAAGCGAGTATTCAGGAACTGCGGGATCAACTCGGCAAGGTTGGAAGGTGGAAGCAGCACTCCAGTCGGCGAGTTGGGATTGACGAGCGCCACGGCGTCGTATCCTCGTTCCAGCCGCTGCGCCAGTTCCTTCTGGTCGATGCGGAAGCCTTCGTCGGCTCTCGCTACAATCGAGTCGACGTTGCACTTCACGACCGTTTCAAGCACATGACGGTATTCCCCATACATTGGGTCGAGCAGCAGCACGCGTGAGCCAGGGTTGAACCAGGACTGAAATGCAACGAAGATGAGAGCCGACGACCCCGCTGCAGGCAAGACACCTGACTCTGGCAATTCCCGTGCACACGAGATTGCGCGAACCATGCCTTCGGCATGCGCGGGAGGAGAGGTGCGCGCGAGCAAGGGAAGATTTTCCCCGATGGCGGTGAGAACCGAGGGTGCCGGATCGAACCAAGCATCGAGAACGTCAGCATTGACGATCTCCTGCGAGCAGCCAAGGCGCGCGAAGTCGTCGCCCAGCACGTCCCAGAAGGCTCCTCCGTGACAGCAGTGCGTAGTCTTGCGGAATGGAAATGGAAGCTGCCAATCGACCGTCTTGGCCAACCGCTCTAAACCTCGGCTGAGAGGAGCAATTGCTTCCTGAACGCCATGCGTGCTCCCGGTCATCAACTCATACTCCACTGAGCCGGATTGCGCGATCCTGCCAGTCGGCCGCATTCCGCAGCGGGAGTACATGGTTACGACCTCATGCCTGCCGATGGCCACTAATTGTGATCCGCCTTGAGATTCCGCGTAGCACAGGGCACTGTACATTAATAAGGGCGCGATAATCCGGCCGCGGTGCGCTGACAGTACTGTCAGCAGGCGGATCTCAAATAGCGACTGGTCAAAGATGACTGGGATTAGATCACGGCTGAAGTACTTATCGACCGAGTAAGCGCCGCCCGGAGGCGTGACGCTCACGAACCCGAGCAAATCGCGACCCTGCATTGCAACGATATATTCATTGCGCCCGTCGAGCGCATCTCTTAGCAGTCCTTCGCCATTGGTGTGATGCTGATTGAGTTCGATAGCATAAACGTCATGACGAGCGGCGTAGATGAGTTTGCGGTCTTCGGGTGAACAGAGCTTGACGACAACTTGCGCAGCAGTTGTTGCTTGTGAGCTCATTAATGATGGTGATTATACATTCTCGCTGCCGTCCGCTCTAAGCGGGATTGCACCGATACCTCGACGGCCTGCGTCAGATTCGCAACTGCGCTTTCACATCCCAACGAGATTTGTAGATTAACCTGCGTATACGTACTAGTAAAAGCCGTTGTGACAGGTTTTCTTGGATTCCGCCCTTTATGGCCACCCTCCTGTCACACTGCCCTCCTTGTGTCCGGTTGAATCAGTGAAGCCAGCAGTACCGCAACAATCCCCACCAGAAATACCCCGTCAAACGTTCCCGCTCCGCCGATTGAAGCCACCGGGGCACCCAATCCCGGAATCTTCGCGAGATTCATCAAGTCTGCGCCGATGAGCGTCCCCACACTTCCTCCAATGTAGGCAAGCGGCCCCGCCTGTCGCCAAGAAAGCACTAAGGCGCAAATCGTGGCGACAATCAAGGAAATGAAGATCGGTAGCGTGATTCCTACGCCACGTACCGGATGCGCCAGATGGTGCGTAACTATCGCTACCACCGCTACTGCAATAGCGGCCTTCAGCAGCAAACGATTCTTGAGCGCCAGATAGATCGAAAGCAAGACCGGAATCAATGCCCCGCCCACGTTGATTGCCAGCACTGTTCCCGGCCACTGCCGCACTTTCGGCACTACATATCTCATTCCGTGATGGTGTACTACCGTCCCTGAAATGATCTTCTCCGGCGGAAACTTCGCTATTGGAATGTTGATCGAGCTGCCCAGCAGTGTCAGCAGCAGAATTGCCAATACATACCGCGACGGAATCCCCATCCTTTCGTACGCATAGCGCAGAATCCTCAATTGCACCAGCATAACCAACAACGAGAGAAGGAGAAACAGAGCCAGCAAAAAGGGCCACTCAAATGGGAAATAGTGCATACCGGAAAACTGCATCGGGTGCTCCATCGTCTTCAACAGTAGAAGTAACGAAAGTATATACGTCGATCCACAAAGCGCCGCCGCTGCAATGTTTTCGGCGCGATCACTGAACTTGAGCTTCGCTGATCGGCGAGAGACCGCTCTTGTGCGCCACAACAGAGACAGCGAAAGATTTGACCGTAGTGAACAATATGGAACATGAGGACGTCTTCGATCTGATTCCCACGTGTCCCAGAGCGTCCGGTGGAGTAGCGCACGGTAGTGGATAGGCCGATTCGCCGCGCCGAAGGTAAAATCGCAGATTCTGTCTGGTTGGTCGCCGGCTCGGACCCAACGTGAGCTGGATCACACCAATTGCGTCGGCATTCCAGACCGTCAAGTTCCAGGATGCCATCGAGAAGCCGGCTTACGGGGATCTATCCGTCCTCGTCGAACGCATTGCGATAACGCACTCAGTGACAACCCCGAAAGATCGCTGGTCTGAACCTCGTCCAGCAAGGCTAATCGCAAAATCGGTGTGGTTTGGCACCCCGCAATGGAAAGTGATCTTGTTATTCTTGATTTTGGTATCTGGGGGTCAGAAAGGGCTCGGAGTATGTACCTTGCAATCGTAATTCTGTCGATGTTTGTGTTGCCGGTTACTTCGATGGGAATAGAGCACGTTCATTCACACGGCACAGTTCCGTGGATAATGCTGGCAGGAAAATGGTTCGTGTTTTGGGCCGTTGGGATCAGGGTCTCGGGAGCCGGAATTCGCCAATGCCTTCAGCCGCAATTCACCGCCTGTGAGATCTTTCGCATGAAGACTGACGAGGCGCTGCCCATCATTCGCGAGCACGGTATTGGAAACTTCGCCATTGGCACGGCGGGATTCGTTTCGTTGTGGATTCCCAGCTTCATTTTGCCAGTGGCCTTGATTGCGGCGGTCGCTTATGGGGCGTGGGGCGTGCTCCACCTCGCGTCCAAGGCGCGTAGCATGAATGAGAACATCGCGATGGTCAGCGATCTTTTTCTAGCCGCAGTTCTCGTCGCCTACTTGGTCCACATTTGTGCGTGACCGTGGAGGAGGAACGTCCCTCACAGGGTCAGCAATTGCTAACATCCCAATGCGCATTTCCACTCCTAATGTGGATGTGAATTGCGCTTTCTGTCTTTATGGTCGTCGACTCGTCTCCGACGTGATATTCCTCACGTTGGGTCCCACTTGCCGATGATTCAGGCGCAGTGAACTTGCCGACATCCGCAACACAGATCCACATGCTCATTCTGTGGTTGGGCCTGTTCTCTCGCGCGCAGAGTTTGCACGATGAATTAACTCCCTCATCAACGTCGCGGCGGTCTTGACGACGGACTCAGGAGGATCGGAGATTACGTAGATTCCTGAACGGGTCAGCAATGTTGCTTGAAGCCCGGACTTCGGCAAGGAGATGCTCAATCGGGGTTTGGCGCGCGAACCGGCCGGAACTGCAGAGCGGAGCAGAGCGCCACATAGTCCCTTGATAACCTCGTTCGGCTTGTCCCAGAAGATCGAAGAGCCTGAGAAATTCAGGTAGCGCGCAGAACCGTCCTGATAGGCTGCCAATGTGTCATAGGCATTCTTCATCGGGGCCTCAATGACGACACCCAAAATTTCCCAAGCAGCACTAGCTTCTGGCTGTTCCCCAAGCTCGCGCAATGCTGACCAAACCCATAGCTGTATACGCGTCTCAAGATTATGGAGACTAAGAATGTCGCGCAGGCATGATATTGCCTTTTCCCTCTTTCCCTCTGCCGAGAGCCTGGCCGCACTGGCGATGCTCTGGAACGGGCCAGAGCCTTCACGCAGCACTATGCCCCGCAACAACTCATTCATTGACTGGGAGGCAAAAAGGCGCTGCCTGATAAGGTCACTATCGCTTCCTAGCTTTGTCATCGCACCAGACTATCTCTCGCCAGTTCAAGGTGCAACTCTTCATATTTGCAGGGCCAGTGGCTTGCAGCCGTCACGGATGACTGCACTGTTGGTGGATGGTCGCCAATGGGCAAGTAGCTGTGAGCCGGCTCACGCCTGATGCAGGATGGCCGTTGACACAACCACGATCACGGCCCACGGCCGGTTACACAACAGGAACTCAAAATGACCCACATCTGTGACACGCAAAGATGCGACACTCAGGGGCGCAAACAACTGTGTTGGCTGCCGGAGCAGAGTGTCTGTTTACACCAAAGGATCTTTGTTGAGAGCACCGTGTAAAAGAGAAACGATAAGGTCGGTGCCGCAATATCGCTTGTGTGGGTGATCCATGCGCCGCCGTTCCAGATCCTCTTGAGCAGGTTTACGGCGTAGGTGAGCGGGAGAGCACGAGCGACGACATGCAGCGCCGGCGGAGGAGTTTCAATGGGAACAAACAGTCCCGAGATTGCAATCATGGGTAACTCGTCGAGAACTGTGAGACACATCTCCTTAGTAGTCGGCACCTAATTCGGCAAGAGACAGGCAGCCCGTGAAAAAGAGTTTCTTAGTTTGACAACCGCAATGGGCGCGGAATAGCCTTCTATCCGCCAGGAATGTATCTATGCCGGATACCGAGAAACGGCACGGCCCAAATTCTTAGGGCAATGTAAAGGCTCGTTCCGGCGCGCATTCGAACAATCCCTATCCCGCTCCTGGGATTTCCCCGTCTCCGAAATCTTCCCATTGAAGAAAGGAATACCATGCATTTGAATCCCCCCGATTGCCCCTCAATCCTATTGGCGGGCGTCCGCTCGCGCTTGGGCGGGTACTTGACAATGCTCGCGGCCCTGCTTCTAACCCTTTTCGCGCCGAGCGCCCTCGCGGCACCGAGCGCGTGCAACATTCTCTACGCAATTCAGCCGCAGAATACCAGCGCATTCGGCGCAAACGTTACTATCGAGAACACGGGCACGACCGCCATCACCAGCTGGTCGTTGACCTGGGCCTTCGCTAACGGGCAGACAATCTCGTCGCTCTGGAACGGCATTGAAACCCAGAGCGGCGCCAACGTTACCGTGACCAATGAAAGTTACAACGGCAGCATCGCCGCCGGCGGTAGCTTGAATGGCGTGGGTTTCAACGGCACCTGGAACGGGACCACCAACGCCGTGCCCACGGCCTTCTCGCTCAGCGGCACGGCCTGCTCCGTCAATGGCGTTGCGCCGGGCGGCGTTGGCAGCTTCTCGCTGAAGCCGTCGGCTGCCACATTGTCGATCGCCCAGGGCGCCACCGGCACCAATACGATTACAGTTACGGATGTCAGCCCCTTCAGCGGGAGCGTCACTTTGGCCGCCAGCGGCCTGCCGAGCGGCGTTACCGCAACCTTTGGCACCAATCCGGCCAATTCGACGAGCGTGATCACCTTCACAGCCATCAGCACGGCCACGGCCGGAAGTTCGACGGTCACCATCACGGGAACATCCGGCAGCCTGACCGCGACTACGACGATTGCCCTGACTGTCACTGCGAAGCCCGGCTTTACGGTTACTCCCGCCTCGCCCGCAGTGAGCATCCCCCCGGGAGGAAGCATCACAGACGCAATCACGGTCACAGACACTGGCGGCTTCACCGGAACGGTAACTGTGACAGCGGCCAGCTCTAACTCTGGAATCACTGTCACGGTCAGCGGCGACACACTGACAATAAAGGCCAGCAGCACAGCCACAGGAACGGGCACTATCACTGTCACGGTAACATCTGGCTCGATCACTGTTACTACTACGATTCAGGTGACGATCACTCCCGCGGGCAGTTTCACAATCAAGCCTTCAGCGACGACTCTATCTATCGCACAGGGCGCGACCGGTGCCGACACGATCACGGTGACAGATGTCAGTCCGTTCGCTGGCTCTGTAACTCTCGTCGCCTCTGGCCTGCCTACCGGAGTTACTGCGTCATTCGCCACCAACCCGACGGCGACTACCAGCGTGCTAACGCTGACTGTGGCTAGTTCAGCCACCCCGGCCACCACCAACATTACCATCACTGGAACGTCGGGCACATTAAGCGCCACCACGACTATCGCCCTGGTAGTGACCGGTTCGCCGGGGGGCTTCACGCTGAGGCCTTCGGCGGCCGCTGTGGCATTATCCTCTGGCTGCGGCAGCGGCACAGACACCATCACCGTAACCGATGTGAGCCCATTCACAGGATCTGTAACCCTGGTCGCTTCGGGCCTGCCCAGCGGTGTAACTGTGACCTACGGGACCAACCCGACCACCGCGACCAGCGTACTGACCTTCACGGCCAGCAGCACGGCCGTGCCCGGCACCTCTGCGGTTACCATCACCGGAACATCCGGCACATTGACCGCAACCACAACCATCGCCCTTACGGTGACCGCGGCGGCGCAAAGCCTCACGCTTTCACCTTCGGCGTCCGCTCTGTCGATTGCGCAAGGGAGCAGCGGCACGGATACAATCACGGTCGGCGATGTAGGCTGCTTCGCCGGCAGCATAACGCTTTCGGCCAGCGGCCTGCCGGCCGGCGTAACCGCCGCGTTCTCCCCCAACCCCACCACCAGCACCAGCGTGCTCACTCTGACGGTTGCCAGCACGGCCGCCGCCGCGACGAGCGACATCACCATTACCGGAACCTCGGGCAGCATCATCGCCACTACCTCGATCGCCGTCACGGTGACGACGGCCTCAAAGGGCAGCTTTACTCTTTCGTCTGCGCTTTCCCAGATCACGATCGTCGCCGGCTCCACGGCCACCGACACAATCCTCGTGACCCCTGTGAGCGGATTCACCGGCAGCGTAACGCTAGCTGTCTCCGGTTTGCCCAGCGGCGTGACCGGTTCGTGGAGCGCCAATCCGGCATCGAGTTCGAGCACTCTGACTCTGACTGCCAGCAGCACGGCCACGCTCGGCACTTACAATGCATCAATCAGCGGGACCTACGGCTCGCTTTCGCAGACTGTAGGTTTTCAGCTGGTGATCGGCAACGCGAAGGCAAGCAGCTTTACGCTGTCGGTGGCATCGACAACGCTGGACGTGCAGCAGAACTCGGGCATCGCCGACATCGTCACGGTCAACGACCTTAACGGATTCAGC
>Ga0181529_10002344_pt1 | contig 22854 bp, 25 predicted proteins | sample PEATcosm2014_Bin_36_FD_119763 | JGI IMG/M metagenome (GOLD analysis project Ga0181529, IMG submission 119763) | Peatland microbial communities from MTU Mesocosm Facility, Houghton, MI, USA - PEATcosm2014_Bin10_30_metaG | ecosystem: Environmental > Terrestrial > Soil > Wetlands > Peat | place... | reverse complement strand
TTGTTCACGGCGCTGGAGCGCGTCGGCTCGCAGGTGTTCGTCACCGGCGCCGACCCGGCTGCGTTCGCTGAACTCGGCGATCGCGCCCGTCTCTATGAAGTGACGCCCGGCCGTGCGCGGCCGTGGCCGATGGACTAGGCGTGGCCGGCGTCGGACGACAGCCAAGCGGCGTTGACGCCGATCAGCGCCAGCGCGCGATCGTAGATGGCGTCGAAGTCGGCGTCGAAAATCAGCCGCGAATCGGCCGGCGAGACGAGCCAACCGTTGGCGAGGATCTCGCTCTCGAGCTGGCCTGAAGCCCAGCCGGCGTAGCCGAGCGCCAGCACCGCCTGGCTCGGCCCGGCGCCGTGCGCGATCGCCTTGAGAATGTCGAGCGTCGCGGTGAGACAGACGCCGCCGCCAATCGGCACTGTCGATTCGGCGGCGCGGTAATCACCCGAATGGAGGACGAAGCCGCGACCGGTGTCGACTGGGCCGCCGCGCAACACCCTCATGTGCTCGGCGCTCGCCGGCAGCCGGATCGCCTCCGCTTCGCCGACGACGTCGAGTTGCACTAACAACCGCGAGAACTCGATCTCGTCGGCGCGCTGGTTGATGACGATGCCCATCGCGCCGTCTTCGCGGTGGGCGCACATGTAGACCACCGAGCGCGCGAACGGGCCGTCGCGCAGGCTGGGCATGGCGATGAGGAATTGCCCCTCATAGCTTTGCCACGGCGCTGATTCCGAGATGCGGGCCATGCGCTTATGCTAGCCGCCGTTGCGGCGCCGCGAAAGGGCGAAAAAGCGGCGAAGCTTAGGCGCGCGCCTGGCGGGACATCACGCTGATTTTCCTGGCCTGCGACGCGAGGCGCGCCTAAATGGCGGCAATGAAGCCGCTTGTTTGCGCCATCGCCGCAATTCTCGCTTCGGCGGCGCCGGCCGCCGCCGACGAATACGCCAGCGACTGGGCGCGCGCGTCAAAGGCCGAGGCGCGGCTTGTCGCCGGCGCGGCGGGCCAGGCGGCGGTCGAGGTCCGCCTCGCGCCGGGCGCGATCACCTACTGGCGCAATCCCGGCGATTCCGGCGCGCCGCCGCGTTTCGACTTCGCCGGCTCGCACAATCTTGCGCGCGCCGAGCCGCGTTTTCCCGCGCCCAAGCGCATCGCCGAGCCCGACGGCTCGGACGCGTTCGGTTACGACGACGCCGTCGTGTTCCCGGTGGCGGTCGCCGCCGTCGACGCGACCCGGCCGGTCGAGCTCAAGCTCAAGTTCGACTATGCGGTCTGCGAAAAGCTGTGCCTGCCGGCCAAAGCCGAACTCGCGCTGACGCTGCCGCAAGGCGGCGCGAGTCCCTACGCCGCAGCGATCGCAGCGGCGGCCGCCACGGTTCCGCGCGTGAGCGATCTCGGCGCGCTCGGCGGCGTGCTGGCGGCGACCGGCGCCAACGCCTGGCGCCTGTGCGCCAGGCCCGAGCCCGGCCCGCCGCGCGATCTCTTCGTCGAAGCCCCAGAAGGCTGGTGGTTCGAGACCAAGGCCGCCTCCGACGCCGACGGGCGCGCCTGCTTCGCGCTTGAATTGCAGCAGAAGCCTGACGGCGCGGCGCTGCCGGTCACGGTCCGCGCGACGCTGACCGGCGGCGCGGCGCCCCGCGAATTGCCGCTCGCGCTCGCCGCCAAGCCGTGACCTTGCGGCGCTGCCGCGCGACGCTAGACTGGCCGCCCCTTTTGCCCCGGAGACCGACCATGACGATCAAGATCGGCGACAAGCTGCCCAACGCGACCTTTCGCCTGGCGACCGCCGACGGCCCCAAGCCGGTGACGACGCAGGAATACTTCGCCGGCCGCAAGATCGTGCTGTTCGGCCTGCCCGGCGCCTTCACGCCGACCTGCCACAAGAACCACCTGCCCGGCTTCCTCGCCGAGGCGGCGGCGTTCAAGGCCAAAGGAATCGACGCGATAGCGATGACCGCGGTCAACGACCATCATGTGCTGCTGGCCTGGGCCAAGGCGACCGGCGCGGAAGGCCACATCGACTTCCTCGCCGACGGCGCGGCCGATTTCGCCAAAGCGGCGGGGCTCGACTTCGACGCTTCGGCCGGCGGTCTCGGCGTGCGCTCGCGCCGCTATTCGGCGCTGATCGAGGACGGCGTCGTCACGCAGCTCAACATCGAGGAATCGCCGGGCAAGGCCGACCTCTCCAGCGCGGCGCATATCTTGGCGCAGATTTAGCGGCCCGCTGCGCTCGTTCCGAGCGGGACGACAAACCCGTTCAGCGAGCGCGTCTTTTCAACGCGCTGGGCGCCATTTCGCGCGCGACTTTGCAATATTATACTTAAATAATCAGTAATTTATACTCGACACCGTCGCGCGCTAGCGCCCCTACCCCTCCGCCTTCCGCTTCGCCGGCAGGAACGGCGCCATGCCCTTCCGGGCGAGTTCGTCGGCGCGCTCGTTCATTTCGTGGCCAGCGTGGCCCTTGATCCAGCGCCAGTCGATCGTGTGGCGCTGCGTCGCGGCGTCGAGCCGGCGCCACAGGTCTTCGTTCTTGACCGGCTTCTTGTCGGCGGTGCGCCAGCCGTTGCGCTTCCAGCCGTGAATCCATTGCGTCACGCCGCCGCGCAGATATTGCGAGTCGGTGTGCAGTTCGACGGCGCACGGGCGGGTGAGCGCCTCCAGCGCCATGATCGCCGCCATGATCTCCATGCGGTTGTTGGTGGTCTGCGGCTCGCCGCCGCAGAGATTCTTTTCACGCTCGCCCCAGGCGAGGATCGCGCCCCAGCCGCCGGGGCCGGGGTTGCCTGAGCAGGCCCCGTCGGTGAAGACGACGACGCAGTCGGTCATACGAGGCGGCCGTAGTCGCGAGCGCTGACGACGCGCTGATGGAAGCGCATCTTGGTCAGATATTCGAGCGGGTTCTTCGGCGTCACCTTCGCTCCCGCCGGCACGTTGAGCCAATCGACCAGGCGGGTCAGCATGAAACGCAGCGCCGAGCCGCGCGCCAGTATCGGCAGCGCTTCGACTTCGATCGGCGTCAGCGGCCGGCGCTTCTCGTAGCCGCGGATCATCGCCATGCCCTTCGACACGTTGAACTGGCCGTCGGGTTCGAAGCACCAAGCGTTGAGACAGACGCCGAGGTCGTAGGCGAAGGAATCGTTGCAGGCGAAATAGAAGTCGATCAGCCCGGTCAGCGTGTCGCCGAGGAAGAACACATTGTCAGTGAAAAGATCGGCGTGGATGACGCCGCCGGGCAGGCCGCTCGGCCAAATCGCCTGGAGTTTCGCGAGCTCGGCGGTCATCTCGTCCCCAAGACCGGGCGCGACTTCGTCGGCGCGCGCTTCGGCGGCGGCGACGAGCGGCGGCCAGCCGTCAATGCCGAGCGCGTTGGGACGACGAAACTGCGTGAAGTCGGCGCCGGCCTCGTGCATGCGCGCCAGGGCCTCGCCGACCTGGCCGCAGTGGATGGCCTGCGGCCGCCGCAGCCAGACGCCGTCGAGAAAGGTGACGAGCGCCGCGGCGCGGCCGCACAGGCGCCCGAGCGCCTCGCCGTTCTTCGCCCTGACCGGCTGCGGGCAGGTGACGCCGCGCGCGGCGAGATGCTCCATCAGGCCGATGAAGAACGGCAGGTCGCTCTCCTTCACCCGCTTCTCGTAAAGCGTGAGAATGAACTGGCCGGCGTCGACGTGCAGCAGGTAGTTGGAATTCTCGACCCCTTCGGCGATGCCCTTGAAGGACCGGACACGGCCGAGATCGTACCCTGTTAGAAAAGTCACCAGCGCTTCGTCAGGGACTTCAGTGTAAACGGCCATGATGCGTCCGCGGTGATCCTAAAGGCGACTGTCGCGCCCGAAGACGCGACGCGGCGAGACGATCGGTCCTAATGGGGCGAGCAAGTGTACGCAAGCTGGCTCTGGGTCGCATTCACGCTGACCGCCTCGGCGGCCCAGACGGCGCGCAACGTCATGCAGCGCGAATTGACCGAGGCGCTCGGCGCGCTCGGCGCCTCGCAGGTGCGCTTCCTGTTCGGCCTGCCGTTTGCGGTTTTGTTCTTCGTCGGCCTGCGGCTCGCGACCGGGGTCGCGGCGCCGTCAATCGCGCCGGCGGCGGCAGGCTTCATCGTCATGGGCGCGCTGGCGCAGATCGGCGGCACGGCGCTGATGCTGGCGGCGATGCGCGAGCGCAGTTTCGTCGTCGTCATCGCCTTCACCAAGACCGAGGCGGCGCAGGTGGCGCTCTACGCGCTGCTGTTTCTCGGCGAAACGCCGACGGTCAAGCTCGTCGGCGCGATCGCGCTGGCGACCGTCGGCGTGTTCCTGACAGCCGGCGCCGGCGCCGAGGCCGCGCGCGCCGGCTGGCGACCGATCGCGATGGGGCTCGTTTCCGCGACGTTTTTCGCCTTCGCGGCCGTCGGTTTTCGCGGCGCGGTGACGCGACTGGAGACGCCATCGATTGCAATGGCTGCGACGACGACGCTGGTCGCCGGCCTCGCCGTTCAGACTGCCGTCCTGCTCGCCTGGCTGGCCCTGTTCGACCGCGGCGGGATCAAGGCGATCCTGGCGCTGTGGCGGGCGTCGCTGCTCGCCGGCCTCATGGGCGCGCTGGCGTCGCAGTTGTGGTTCGTCGCTCTCGCGCTCACCGACGCGGCGCGGGTGCGCACGCTGGCGCTGATCGAGGTCCTGTTCGCCCAGGCCGCGTCGCTGAAGCTGTTCCGCGAGCGCCCAAGCGGGCGCGAATGGCTCGGCATGGCGATGATCGTCGTCGCGGCGGCGATCCTGATCGGGGGGTGAAGCGGCGTGCATCAAAGGGCGCGGAAGGTTTCTTCGTCCACCTCGCTCGACCATTCGGAAAACGCCGCGAACGGATCATCATCAAGCGCACCCGCCGCCTTTTCGACGCGCACGCCGCGATCGTCGACGAGATAGCGCAAGCGATCGCCCGGCGAAACTCTCAGACGTTCGCGCACCGCGCGCGGCAGCACTGTTCGGTGCTGGGCAGAGAGCTTAGAATGATAGATCTTCGACTCGTCCGCGCACATGCCGCCCTCACGACAGCCCTCAGTTTGCCGTCCCGCCAGCTGTTCTGACGATTGGATGCAGAAGGGTTCATTGCTTGCTTGGCGAAGCGGAGCGCGAGAGTCCTTCGAAGTCAAGGACGGCCCCTTGGGCCGCCGCCGAGGGCGGCGATCCTGATCGGAGGATGAGCGGCGCGACGAGGCCGACGCTTCTCCGGTCGCCACGGCCGGCCATGACGCGGAGGCTGCGCAACAGCGTTCCCCCCCTCACGCCTCGCGCAGCGCGCGCGGCAGCGGGAAGAACATCGATTCTTCGGCGGTGGTCAGCGTCTCGACCGAGACGTCGAAGCGCTCCGCGAAGGCGTCGATGATTTCCTCGACCAGGATTTCCGGCGCCGAGGCGCCGGCGGTGACGGCGAGCGAACGCACGCCAGCAAAGCGCGGCCAATCGATCGCCGTCGCGTCGGGCACGAGCACGGCGAGCGTGCAGCCCGCCCGCTCGGCGACCTCGCGCAGGCGCTGCGAATTCGAAGAATTCGCCGAGCCGACGACGATCACCGCCTCGACCTCGGCCGCCGCGCGCTTCACCGCCTCCTGGCGATTGGTGGTGGCGTAGCAGATGTCCTCGAGCGGCGGCGCGTGGATGGTGGGAAAGCGGCGTTTCAGCGCCGCGACGATCTCGCGCGTGTCGTCGACCGACAATGTCGTCTGAGTAACGTAGGCGAGCGGAGCGTCAGCGGCGAAGTCGAGCGCTTCAACCTCGTCGACCGAGCCGATCAGCGTCGTCGCGCCGGCGGGCAGCTGGCCCATCGTGCCGATCACTTCCGGGTGGCCGGGATGGCCAATCAGCAGCACGTGACGGCCGCGCTTGTGATGCGCCTGCGCCTCGCGATGGACCTTGGTGACCAGCGGGCAGGTCGCGTCGATGGTGAGCAGGTTGCGGGCCCTCGCCTCCTCCGGCACCGCCTTGGCGACGCCGTGGGCGGAGAAGATCACCGGCCGGTCGCCGGCCGGCGCCTCGGCGAGATCGCCGATGAAGACGACGCCCTTGGCCTTGAGCGAATCGACGACGTGCTTGTTGTGGACGATCTCGTGCCGCACGTACACCGGCGCGCCGTAAATCTCGAGCGCCTTCTCGACCGCGTCGATCGCCCGCACCACGCCGGCGCAGAAGCCGCGCGGCGCGCAGAGGACGATGCGGAGCGGCGGTTTCGAGGTCATCGCGTTCGTCAGCCTTGCCGAAACGCCCGTGTCTTGGAAAGCCGCGCCGGCGAAGTCAAGCTGGCGCGCTCGGCCGAGAACGTATAAGAGCCGCCGCTCGCCCAGCCCCCCTCAGGTCCGCCAGATGTCCGCCGCCTCCACCGCCCGCGACGACGCGCCCGTATTCACGCGCGGCTCGACCATGCGTCACGTCGTGGTGATGACGGCGACGGGGTCGATCGGCCTGGTGGCGGTGTTCGCCGTCGATTTCCTGTCGCTGTTCTGGGTGGCGCGGCTCGGCTCGCAAGACTTGAAGGCGGCGGTCGGCTACGCTAGCCAATTGCAGTTCGTCGCGCTGTCGGTCTCGATCGGCCTCACCATCGCCATTTCGGCGACCGTGTCGCGCGCGCTCGGCGCCGGCGATCGGCAGCGGGCGCGTCGCCTCGCCGCCTCCGGTCTGGCGATCGCCGGCGTCGTGGCGACCGCGCTGTCGATCGGCATGTGGCTGCTGCGCGACCCCGCGCTCGATCTGTTGCTGCACGCGCGCGGCGAGCCGGCGGCGGTCGCCAGCCGCTTCCTCGCCATCGCCGTGCCCGCCAATATTGCGTTCTCGCTCGCCATGGCGCTGTCGGGCGTGCTGCGCGCCGTCGGCGACGCGCGGCGCGCGATGTACGTGACGCTCGCCGGCGCCGTCGCTACCGTCTTCACCGATCCGCTGCTGATCTTCGGCTTCGGTCTCGGCGTCTACGGCGCCGCGTGGGCAATCGTGCTGTCGCGTCTGGTCATGCTCGGCTTCGGCCTCTATGGCGCGATCCGCGTCCACGATCTCGTCGGCCGGCCGCGCGCGGCGGCGATCCGTCGTGATCTCGCGCCGGTGATGGGGATCGGCGCGCCGGCGATCCTCGCCAATCTCGCCACTCCGGTCGCCGCGCTCTATGTCACCCGCGTCTGGTCGGACTTCGGCGTCGCGGCGGTCGCTGGCGGCGCGGTGGTCGACCGCGTCATCCCGCTCGCTTTCGGCGTCGTGTTCGCGTTGACCGGCTCGGTCGGGCCGATCCTCGGCCAGAACTACGGCGCGCGGCTGATGGACCGGGTGAAGCGCACGATGTCCGACGCGTTGACGCTGTCGGTCGGCTACGCGTTCGTCGCCTGGGCGGTCCTCGCCTTCGCCGGCCCGGCGATCGCCGCCATGTTCGACGTCGACGGCGATGGGGCGGCGTTCGTCGTCTTCTTCTGCCGCTACGGCGTCGCCGCCTGGCTGTTCGTCACCTGCCTGTTCGTCGCCAATACGGTCTTCAACAATCTCGGCTATCCGCTGCTGGCGATGCTGTTCAACTGGGGGCGGGCGACGCTCGGCACGGTTCCCTTTGTTATGGTCGGCGCGCGCTGGGGCGGCGTCGAAGGCGCGATCGTCGGCATCGGCGTCGGCGCGGCGGCGTTCGGCCTCGCCGCCACGGCGCTCGCCTTCGCAATCGTCGCGCGTCTCGCAAACGCCATCAGACCCGGCTAAGATTTCGCGCCAAGTTTCGTCGCGATCTTGAGGAGGAGGACGCGCCATGAATCTCAACGACATCATCCAAGCTGCGCAAGGCGGGCAAGGCGTCGCCAATCTCGGCGCGCAATTCGGCCTGACGCCGGAGCAGGCGCAGGCGGCGGTGCAGGCGCTGACGCCGGCGTTCTCGACCGCACTGCAGAAAGTCACCTCCGACCCGTCCAGCCTCGCCGGAATCGTCTCGCATCTGGCGAGCGGCGTCCATGAGGGTTCGTTCACTGGCGCCGACCCCGCCGCCGCAGCGACGAACGGCGGCGCCGCGCTGAACCAGATCTTTGGCTCGTCGCAGATCGCCTCGCAGATCGCCGCCCACGCTTCGAGCGCGAGCGGCGTCGACGCGCAGACGATCCAGCAGATGATGCCGGGGCTTGCCTCGATGCTGCTCGGCGGCCTCGCCCATTCGCTGACGGCGCAAGGCTTTGGCGGCGTCCTCGGGCAATTGACGAGCGCCGCCGAGGCGCCCGCCGGTCAGGGCGGCGGACTCGGCGGATTGTTGACCTCGCTGGTCGGCAATTTGTTCGGCGGCGGCCAGTCGGGCCAGGCCGCCTCGGGCCTCGCCCAGGCGGGGCTGAGCGCGCTGACGGGCATGCTGCAGTCTGGCGTACAAACGTCGGCGGCGCATCAACAGGGGATCGACAGCATCCTGCAGTCGCTGGCCGGCGGCGCCAAGAGCTGAAACACGATCGAAACGCGCCGGCGGCGACATTTGGCCGCTGGCGCGCCGTTCATTGAATTGTACGGCCGGGGCCCCTATTTACGGGTTCAGCGTTGGCCTTTTGGCCATTTTTTCATTCGGAATCCTGCATGGCCCGCGACGTCGTCGACGCTGAGATCATCGAATCCCGCGACGATCTGGTGGCGTGGCTGGCGGCGGGCGGCAAGCCGGCCGAATCGTTCCGCATCGGCGTCGAACATGAGAAGTTCCCGTACTACGCCGCCGATCTGAAGCCTGTCCCTTACGAGGGCGATCGCGGCGTCAAGGCCCTGCTCGAAGGCGCGAAGGCGCGTCTGGGTTGGGCGCCGATCGAGGACGAGGGCGCGCTGATCGGCCTTTTTGACGAGGCCGGCGGCGGCGCGATCTCACTCGAGCCGGGTGGCCAATTCGAACTTTCCGGCGCGCCGCAGCCTACCGTCCACGCCGTCGCCGCCGAGCTCGACGCACATTTGACCTGCATGCACGCCGTCGGCGAGGCGCTGGGGATCGGTTTCTTCGCCCTCGGCCTCAGTCCGAAGTGGACCCTCGCCGAAACGCCGGCCATGCCGAAGAGCCGCTATCGCATCATGGCGCGCTACATGCCGAAGGTCGGCTCGCGTGGCCTCGACATGATGTTCCGCACATCGACGACGCAGGCCAATCTCGATTTCGCCGACGAGGCCGACATGGTCGTCAAGCTCAGGGTCGGCCTGGCGCTGCAGCCGACAATCACGGCGCTGTTCGCCAATTCTCCGTTCACCGACGGCGCGCTCAACGGACTGCTCTCGGCGCGCTCGGAAATCTGGCGCCGCACCGACCCGGCGCGCACCGGCATGCTCGCTTTCGCCTTCGCGCCGGGCATGGGCTTCGAGCGCTACGTCGACTATGCGCTTGATGTGCCGCTCTATTTCGTCAAGCGCGGCGAGGTCTATCACGACGTCGCCGGCGCGAGCTTTCGCGACCTGCTCGAAGGCAAGCTCAACGCACTGCCGGGCGAACGGGCGACTGTCTCCGATTGGGCCAACCACTTGTCGACGATCTTTCCCGAGGTGCGGCTGAAGCGCTACCTCGAGATGCGCGGCGCCGATGTCGGTTCGCGCGAGCGCATCGTCGCCTTGGCGGCGTTCTGCTTCGGTCTGTTCTACGACAAGGACGCGCTCGCGGCGGCGGCGACGCTGGCGCACGGCTGGACCGCCGGCGATCTGCAGCGCCTGCGCGACGACGTCCCGCGCCTCGGCCTCAAGGCGCGGATCGGCGGGCGCCCGCTGGTCGAGATCGCGCGGGAGGCGGTCGCCATCGCTCGCGGCGGACTGGCGCGCCGGGCGCAGCGCGACGCCGCCGGACGCGACGAGACCCTCTATCTCGCGCCGCTCGAGCGCATCGCCGCCGAGGGGCGCACCCCGGCGGAAGTCTGGATCGACCGCTTCAACGGCCCCTGGCGGGGATCGGTCGACCCGATCTTTCGCGAAGCGGCAATCTAAGTTCGCGACAAATTTGCCACAGCCGGCGACATTTGCGGACCGGCGCCGCTTCGACGGCGGCAATTCATGTTCGGTTCATTCGCCCTTCGGCACACAGACGCCGCCGCTCCAAATGCGGAGCCTTTCGAATCAAGGACTTAACGAATGTTTAAGAAACTGCTGATTGCCGCGGCGCTGGTCGTCGGTCTCGCCGCCACGCCGGCGCTGGCCGCGCCGATCCGCCATCATCACCACCACCATCACCACATGGTGCACCACATGGCCCACCACCATCACCATCACCACCACCATCACCACCACGTGAAGCCGAAGGTCTGAGCCTCGCCTCGCGCGAATCAGCAGCATTGATGGCGACAAGCTTCCGGGCCGGCGATCCGCCGCCCGGAAGCTTTTGTTTTTTGGGACTAGCGCCGCCCGTTGAACTTCAGACGCTCAAGCCGGCGCGTGGGTCGTAGGGCTTCTCGTCGCGCCAGCGCCGCATCAACGCCGCCAGATCGGCGTCCTCCTGCACCGGCATGGCGATGCGCAGCGTCGCCAACAAATCGCCGGCCGACGCCTCGCCCGACGCCGGCAGGCCCTTGCCGCGCAGCCGCAGCACCCGTCCGCTGCTGGTTCCCGGCGGAATCGCGATCTCAACCTCGCCCGACAGCGTCGGCGTCCTGACCTTGGCGCCCAACACCGCCTCATAAAGCGTGATCGGCAGATCCAGCTTGAGGTCGCGCCCCTCGACTTTGAACAGCGGATGCGGCGCGTAATGAATGGTGACAATCGCGTCGCCGGCCGGCGCGTTGCGCCCGCCAGGCCGCCCCTGCCCACGCAGTCGGATCTGTTTGCCGTCTTCGACGCCGGCGGGAATGGCGACGTCGAGCGTCTTCCCGGTCGGCAATGCGACGCGCGCCGAACCGCCGCCCGCGGCCATCGCCAATGGCACGTTCACCGCTACCGCGACGTCCTCGCCGCGGCTCGGCGCGCGGCCGCGGCCGCCCATGCGGCCGCCGAACAGCTCGGACAGGATGTCGGCCTCGAAGCCGGCGCGGGCGGCCGGATCGCCGCCGACATCGAAATTGAAGCCGTGGAACTCTCCGCCCGCTCCCGGCCTTCGGCCAAAACCGAAGCCCTCGAACTGCGGCGCGCGCGGCTTGCCGTCGGCGTCGATCTCGCCGCGGTCAAAGGCGGCGCGCTTCTTCTCGTCGCCGAGAATCTCGTAGGCGGAACCGATCTCGGCGAATCGCTCCTTGGCCCGCGACTCCTTGCTCTGGTCGGGATGGAACTTCTTGGCCAGCTTACGGAAGGCCGATTTCACCTCTGCGGCGCTGGCCGACTTCGCCAGCCCCAGCACTTCATAGGGGTCGCGCATGATGAGCCCAGGTTTCCGCGTCCGCCCCGAAAGCGCAGACGCCTTTGTCTCGTCAATTATCTGGGCTTTGCGGCGACCGGCCGCAAGTGTCGGTCAGAGACCTGTCCAGGGAGAAACGTCGTAGATCGCCGCTTCCTCGCCTTCGCGCGGGCAGCCGACGCCCTGCAGCGTCTTCACCGGCGCGCCGTCCTTGCCGACCACCCGGGCGACAAAGGCGCGGCAGGGAAGCCCGTCGCGCTCGAACGCGCCGGCGACGGCGAGAAATTCGCCATGCGCCCCCGTATCCGGATTGAACCAGGCGCCGGGCTGGTCGCCGTCCTTGGCGCGAAGGGTGGCGCTCAAAACCGGCTCGGCGAGGCGCCAGTCGCGCGAATCATAGGCCGAGGACAATGCCGCCGGCGCCGCTTTCGGCTTGATCGATCCGGTCGGCTGGTCGTCGATGAACCCCGGCAGGGGAATCGAGCAGCCTGCCAGCGCGAGCGCCGTGGCGGCGACGAAGGCGAAAGCCGTCGAGCGCGCGACGAGGCGCGGCGCCTGCCAAAACGGATCGCGTTCGCCCAGCAGAAGGTCTATCATCGCTCCCCGCGAGTTTTGTCCGTATTTGGAGTATCTTCACCTTGAATGCGTTAAGTTCGAGTGACTTCACCGAGGCCATCGACCCTTTCCCCCTGTTTCGTCAGTGGTTCGCGGAAGCGGCCGAGAAAGAAGTCAACGATCCAGACGCGATAACGCTCGCGACGGTCGACGCCTCCGGGATGCCGGACGCGCGGGCGATGCTGTGCAAGCAGGTCGACGAGCGGGGGTTCGTCTTCTACACCAACGCCGAGAGCGCCAAAGGCGGCGAGATCGCCGCCAACCCGAAGGCGGCGATCCTGTATCATTGGAAATCTTTGCGTCGCCAAGTGCGGGCCCGCGGTCCGCTGGCGAAGCTTTCCGACGCGGATTCGGACGCCTATTTCGCCAGCCGGCCGCGGCTCAGCCGCATCGGCGCCTGGGCGAGCCAGCAGTCGCGGCCGCTCGATTCGCGCAGCAAACTCCTGGGAGCGGTCGCTCTCTTGACGGCGAAATTCGGCGTCGGCGAGATTCCGAGGCCGCCCTACTGGGGCGGCTTCCGGCTGACGCCCGTGCAGATTGAGTTCTGGCAGGATCACCAGTACCGGCTTCACGACCGCATTCGCTTCACGCGCGACGGCGAGGGCGAGCCCTGGCGACGGCAGCGGCTTTACCCTTGAGCCGAGCCCCGCGATAACCGTCAACCGTCAGACCAGGGCGACCCGGCGTGAATGACCGACTTTACCCGACCCGGCCGATCCTGGCCGCCTCGACCGCGGTGTTTCGCAACGGTCTGGTGCTGATTGCGCGGCGCGCGCGCGCGCCGATGGCGGGAGTCTATTCGCTGCCGGGCGGCGTGGTCGAAGTCGGCGAGACTCTGCGCCAAGCGGCGGCGCGCGAACTCCTCGAAGAGGTCGGCGTCGAAGCCGACATTCTCGCCTTCATCGACCACGTCGAGCCGATCGTGCGCGAAGGCGACGGCGTGCGCACGCATTTCGTCATCGCCGCGTTCGTCGGCCGCTGGCGGCGCGGCGAGCCGCGCCTGAGCGCAGAGGCCGACGCGGTCGCGTGGATCGACCCGAAGGCGATCGGCGATTATCGCACCACGCCGGAGCTGCCGTGGATCGTCGCCAAGGCGGCCGCGATCGAGAGAAACCTGCCGTGAAACGCCCTTTCGCCTCGAGCCTCGCCGGTCTCGCCGCGTTCGCCGTCACGCTCGCGCCGCTCGCAGCGCAGTCGCAGACGGCCCAGCCGGCCAAGCCGACCGCATCCGCGCCGGCCGCCAAGCCGCCGCCCGCCGCGACGCCGACGCCCGCCCAACCCGACGCGCCGCCGCCCTACGAGGCGCAACTCCTGCGCCTCGCCGAGCTCATCGGCGCGCTCACCTATCTGCGCGATCTGTGCGGCGACGGCGACGGCGCGGCGTTCCGCGCCAAGTTCGCCGACCTCGTCGACACCGAGGGGACGACCGACGGGCGCAAGGAATCGCTCGCCGGCGCGTTCAACCGCGGCTTTCGCGACTACGAGCTGACCTATCGCGCCTGCACGCCGACCGCGCGCGAGATCGTCGCGCGCTTCCTCGACGAGGCGGGCCGAATCGCCAAGGACGTCGCTAACCGCTATTCGGGCTGACGCGCATCTTGTCGAAAACGTCGGGTTAGAGCCTGTTGCTTTCGAGTGGAATCGTCTCGGTCGTCATCGCAAGCGACAGCGAAGCGTCCCAGACGAAGCCGCAGCCGCAATCCCCAAGTCTGGATCGCTTCGCTTTGCTCGCGATGACAGTCGGAATGTTGTCAACCTAACGACAACTTGCTCTAGCGGGCGCCGGCGATCGCGGCTGCGACGTCTGGCAACACGTCGCCGGTCACGGGATCGATCACGCCGCTAAAGCATGTTCCTTTGATTCCGCGGCTCGTGTTGAAGACCGTGCCGTCGCACATCTCGGACTTCCCCGCGGAATCGTACGAGTAATAGAACAGAGCGCCGATATTGATCGGGCTGGGCGCCGAGCGCAGACGCCTAACGACGTCATTCTCGAACGCGACAATGGCTTCCGCGCGAGTCATCGCCGGATAGACGCCATTCACATCGGCCCTGTTAAGATCGACGACAGATCCGCCGCGATGGGTCGGCTGGAAATACCATTTGTGGCTCGACCAAAAAGCCGATCCGGATTCGCTCCATTCCGTGATCCAAAGGGGCTTCTCGCGAATGTGCGGGAGGATGGCCGCCTGGCTCGTCAGCTCCAACGTCGCCTTCGTGACCATGTCGAGCGTGGTGTCGGCAGGCGGATAGATGTGCGTGCCGTAGCCGTCGACGAAGGCAGTGTAATCGGTGGTCTTTCCCGAGCTGTCGGCGAAGGCCGCCAGCGCTTTGATCAGCGGCGCCGAACTGCCGGTGGGATTCGACATGCCGAAGGTGACGATCTTGGCCTTGGGAAAATACGTTCTGATGAGCCCGGCGAACGTCCTAAGGAAGGGCGCGTAGCCGACAACGAAGCTGTGGACTTGCTCGTCGGTCAGAAACCATTGCCATTTATGCGCGGCGAATTCCGCTGTCTTTGGCATGTCGGCGTCATTGCAATAGAGATCGAGCTCGTTGCCAATTTCGAATGCGTCGACGGAAAGTCCGGCCTGCTTCACGGCGTCAAAATAGATGCGGATGCGCCGCTCGAACTTCCCGAGATCGATCTTGCTCAGCGGAAACGCGCCCCACTGACAACCGCTGTCGGCGGGACTGATATGATCCTTCGGATCGAAGTCCGTACTCGTCGGACCGACGACCGCCAAAAACTTCATTCCCCGCGCATGCACTTGCTCGACGGCGTCGACGAACAATTGCGCGCCCTCCGCCGTATCGGCGCCGAAGCCGTCGCGGAACCATTGCGGATGCAGCTTGGCGACGCCGTCGAAGACCGCTTTGCGCCTCGCCTCGAAAACCCCGGCGCCGTTATAGGGCCCATTGAACGGATAGACGTTCGGTTCGGCCGGCGGCGAAAGCGTCCATTCCGTGTTCATGTTGGAGCGGTCGACGCCGATTTCCAGCTTCGGCGCAGCGCCGGCGTACGCCAGCGGCGCCGCCAGCCCCATCGCCAGCACGCAACCAAGACTGCGGCGTCGCCAGCGGCGCTTCACAACAGCGGTCATCCTCTCCACTTGGATTCAGGCGCCGGCGCTCGGCAGCCCTAACGGAAGAACGCTATCCTCGCCGCCTTACGTCGCCAAGAGCGCGCAACCACGATCCATCGCAAATTCGCGTCATCCGGGGAGCGGACAAGGCTCGAACGCGCGACCGCGCCGACGCTCGGCTCGACTGGCTTGGAGTCCTCCAACTCCTCGGCTCTACGGCGCCCTCGTCCGAGCGAGAGCGTCGAAAAGCGAGGGCGCCAATCGCGGCGAGGATCACCCCGCCTTGCGGCCGAACCAACGGCGCACGCGCGCGGCGTAGGCGTCGTATTCCTCGGGGTGGAGCTTGCGCAACATCGCCTCTTCGGTCGGCATGACGATGCGGTCGTTGACGAGGAAGAACAGCGCCGGCAGGCCGACCGTCGCGACCGCCAGCGTCCAGCGCCACGGCCCGAGCGCGAGCAGATACAGCGCGAGCGCCGCCCACAACAGAAACTGAAGCATCGCCAGCGCATAGGTCGGATTGCGCGACCAGGCGTAGGGGCCGTCGGTGACCAGCGCCGACGACTTCACATAGGTGCGCGCGTCGCCGCCGCGCTTGTCGAGATGGGCGACGACCAGCACCTTGCCCACATAACTCACGAGGATCAGCACGCCGAGGACGAAAGTCGGCGCCATGATCAGGCCGCGGTCGAAGTCCGCCCTCCACGGCGGCAATACGACGGCGACAAAGGCGAGCGATACGACGAGGTCGATGACGAAGGTCGCGGCGAACTTGAACCGCTTCGGCGGCGCGGACGCCTCGGCGGCGTCGGGTTCGTCGAACAGGGAACTCTTCAACGTCGCGCTCATCCTCGCCCTTCCTCGGCCGCCCGCAAGGCGGCCAAAGCCTGACTCGCTCGCCGACCATGCGGCGGAATGGGTAAATTTTCCGCCGCCGCGCGCTTGTCCGCGGCCAGTCGGCGCGCGCATCGTTGACGACTCGTTAACGCGGCATGGCGGTTGCCGCTTTCGGGTCCTTCGCCTAGCGTGAGCGGATCCTTTTGGTCGGAGAACGCGCGCGCATGACGACGTCGAAGGCCTTGCCGCTGCCCAAGCTCGACCACGAGGACTTTCTGCGCCGATCGTTCGATGTCGCGCGGCGCGCGCGCGAGGGCGGCGACCACCCGTTCGGATCGCTGCTGGTCGGTCCCGACGGCGCGATCCTGAAGGAACAGGGCAACGGCTTCAGCGCCGAGGGCGGCGACATGACCGCCCACGCCGAGCGGCTGCTTTCCACCTGGGCGTCGAAGACCTACGGCGCCGACTTCCTCGCCGGCTGCACGCTTTACAGCTCCGCCGAGCCCTGCGCGATGTGTTCGGGCGCAATCTATTGGGTCGGGATCGGCCGTCTCGTCTACGGCCAGAGCGAGAAGGACCTTAAGGCGGCGACCGGGGCCCACGCGGAGAACCCGACGCTCGACCTGCCCTGCCGCATCGTCTTCGCCGCCGGTCAGCGCGCAGTCGAGATCGTCGGCCCGCTACTGGAAGAGGAATCGGCGGCTTTGCAGCGCGATTTCTGGAATGGGCGAGAATCGTAGGCGCTTTCTTGTCCTCCCCCGCGCTGGCGCGGGGGAGGATAGCTCTCAGCTCAGCTTGCCTTCGATGCCTTGCACCAGCCATTGCAGGCCGGCGAGCGTGCCGTCGTCCATCGTCTGGCCGGCAGGAAGCTTGGCCGCGCCGCTCTGATCGGTGAGCGGGCCGACGAAGATCTTGTTCTTGCCCGACGAGATGTCGTCGACCGTTTGCTGCGCCAGCGCCTTGACGTCGTCGGGCATGTTGGAGAAGGGCGACATCTTGAGCATCCCGGCGTCGAAGCCGCCCCAGACGTCCTCGCTCTTCCACGAGCCGTCGATCACCGCCTGGATGCGCTTGATGTAGTAGGGGCCCCAGACGTTGACGTTGGCCGACAATTCCGACTTCGGCGCGAACTTGGCCATGTCGGTCGCCTCGCCGAAGGCGAGGATGCCGCGGCTCTCTGCCACCTGCAGCGGCGTCGGCGAGTCGGTGTGCTGGGTGATGATGTCGCAACCCTGGTCGATCAGCGCCTTGGCCGCGTCGCCCTCTTTGCCCGGGTCGTACCAGGAATTGATCAGGATGAACTTCAGCCGCGCCTTGGGGTTGACGCTCTGCATGCCGAGCATGAAGGCGTTCATGCCCTGGACGACTTCCGGCACGGCGATCGAGCCGACGTAACCGGCGAGGCCGCTCTTCGACAGTTTGCCGGCGATCACGCCCTGGACGAAGCGGCCCTGGTAGAAGCGGATGTTGTAGGTCGAGACGTTCGCGGCGCGCTTGTAGCCGGTGCAGTGCTCGAACTTCACCGCCGGATATTTCTTCGCCACCGACAGCGTGTAGTTCATGTAGCCGAACGAGGTGGTGAAGACGATCTTGCAGCCCTTGGCGGCGAGATCGGCGATGACGTGCTCGGAATCCGGCCCTTCGGGAACGTTCTCGACGAATACGGTCTTCACCGCGCCGCCGAAATGGTCCTCGGCCTCCTTGCGCGCGACGTCGTGCTGATACGTCCAGCCGAAGTCGCCGACTGGCCCGAGATAGACGAAGCCGGCCTTGATCGGCTCCGCGGCGGCGAGTCCGCGCGGCGCGAAGGGGGCCGCCGCCGTTGCGACCAGCCCGCCGCCAAGCAGCTTATTGAATGACCGACGATCCATGCGTTGCTCCTGCCAATCCTACTCTGACCCCAGCGGCGAGCGTTCGCCTGCCGCCGCCGCCCTGCCGTTGGAATAAGCAAGCCGCAGGCCATGGAACGCCAGCATAGCCGAGCCTCCGGCGCCCAATCCACGGGCGCCGAGCAAAATAATTCGGCGCCCTCCGGCGCGAGTCAGGCGCCGGCGGCGAAAGACTTGCCCAGGCAAGCCGGCTGGTTGAGGCGGATGCGGCGGCGGTCGCGCGAGATGATCGCCAGCACGACCACGGTGACGACGTAAGGCAGCGCCGAAATCAGCGGCGAGGGAATCGGCACCCCGACGCCCTGAACGTAGAGCGACAGGTACATGATCGAGCCGAACAGATAGGCGCCGCCGACCAGCCAGCCCGGCCGCCAGGTGGCGAACACCACCAGCGCCAGCGCGATCCAGCCACGGCCGGCGGTCATGTTCTCCGCCCACAGCGGGCTGTAGGCGAGCGACATGTAGCCGCCGGCGAGCCCGGCCATCGCCCCGCCGAACAGGGTCGCGCCGAAACGGATACGGTTGACCGAATAGCCGATCGCATGCGCAGCGTCGTGCGAATCGCCGACCGCGCGCAGCACCAGGCCGCCATGGGTGCGATTGAGGAACCACGCGACGGCGGCGAGAATGACGAACGAGCCGTAGACCAGAGCGTCCTGGCCGAACAGCGTCGGCCCAAAGAACGGAAGCTGCGACAGACCCGGGATCGTCAGCTTCGGCAGCACCGGCCCCTTGATGCCGACAAAGGCCGCGCCGGCCAGCGAACTGAAGCCGCGGCCGAAGATGGTCAGCGCGAGACCGGCGGCGGTCTGGTTGCTTTGCAGAATCAGCGTCAGCACGGCGAAGATCGCGGCGAGCGCGGCGCCGCCCAGCGTCGCCGCGACGACGCCGAGCGCAGCGCTGCCGGCATAGTGGCCGGCGATGAAGCCGGTCACCGCGCCGACCAGCATCATGCCTTCGACGCCAAGATTGAGCACGCCGGAACGCTCGGTGACGAGTTCGCCGGTCGCCGCCAGCATCAGCGGCGTCGCCGCGGCCATGACGCTGACGACGAAGCTGGTGAGGAAGAAGATCATCGCGCCGTCCCCGCCGTCTCGCCGCTTCGCGCCGGCAGACGGACGCGGAAATTGATCAGGATGTCGCAGGCCAGCAGCAGAAATAGCAGCACGCCCTGAAAGATGCCGGTGACGGCGTTGGGCAGGCCGAGGTCGATCTGCGCCGCGTCGCCGCCGAGATAGGAGAGCGCCAGCAGCAGGCCGGCGAAGATCGCGCCGATCGGATGCAGGCGGCCGAGGAACGCGACAATCACCGCCGTGAAGCCGTAGCCGGGCGAAATGTCGGTCGTCAGTTGGCCGATCGGCCCGGTCACCTCGAACATGCCGGCAAGACCGGCGAGGCCGCCGCTGACCAGCATCGCCACCCAGATCAGCCGCTTTTCGCTGAAGCCGGCGAAGCGCGCGGCGCGCGGCGCTTCGCCGACGACGCGCAACTGGAAGCCGAGCGTCGAACGCGACATCAGCGCCCATACCGCGACCGCCGCCAGCGGCGCGACCAGGCAGCCGAGGTGGACGCCGGTTCCAGCGACGAGGATCGGCGTGACCGCCGCGTCCGGGAACATCGCCGTCTGCGGGAAGCCGAAGCCTTGCGGGTCCTTCCACGGACCGGTGACGAGATAGATCAGCAGATATTGCGCGACATAAGTCGCCATCAGGCTGGAGAGGATCTCGTTGACGTTGAGCGACGTGCGCAGCCACGCCGTCAGCGCCGCCGTCGCCGCGCCGCCCACCACGCCGGCGACCAGCGCCGCCGGATAGAGGATTGGCGCCGGCAGGTCCGGCAGCCCGAGCGCGACGCCGCCGGCGCAGATCGCGCCAACGGTGAACTGGCCCTCGCAGCCGATGTTCCACACCGAGGCGCGATAGCAAAGCGCGAGCCCCGCTCCCATCATGATCAGCGGCGCCGCCTTGACCGCGAGCGCCGACAGGCCGCCCGTCTGCACCAGCGGCGCGACCAGGAAGGTGTAGACCGCGGTCGCCGGCGGCTTGCCCATCGCCAGGAACATCGCGCCCGAGACGACGATGGTGAGGACGACCGCCAGCACGGGCGACGCATAGGTCCAAAACGGCGACGGATTGCCGCGCGGAACGAGACGAACGCCCTCACGCATGCGCCGCCTCGCCGCCGCCCGTCGCGCCGCCCATCACCAGTCCTATCTTTTCGATCGTCGCCTCGGCGACGGGGATCGGCGGCGACAATCGCCCGCCGGCGATGACCGCGACGCGGTCGCAGACGAGGAAGATCTCGTCGAGGTCCTGCGAAACGATCACCACCGCCGCGCCGTTCTCGGCCATTTCGGCGAGCGCGCGATGGATCGCCGCCGCAGCGCCCGCGTCGACGCCCCAGGTCGGCTGATTGACGACCAGCGTCGAGGGCGTCTGCATGATCTCGCGGCCGACCAGGAATTTCTGCAAATTGCCGCCGGAGAGCGACCGCGCCTGGGCCTTCGGGCCGGTGGTGCGCACGTCGAAGCCCTTGATGACCTCTCTGGCGAATTCTTGCACCTGGCCGCGCCTGACGAAGCCGAAGCGCGACAGCGGCCTGCGCGCGACCGCGGTGAGGAAGGCGTTGTCGGAGAGGCTCATCAGCCCGACCGCGCCATGGCCGTTGCGCTCCTCGGGGACGAAGCAGCCGCCGAGGGCGCGCCGCTCGCGCGGGCCCATGTGGCCGACCGCGACGCCATCGAGGCGGATCGTCTCCGGCTTGCCGGCGGGGATCTCGCCGGACAGCGCGTCCATCAGTTCGTTCTGGCCGTTGCCGGCGATGCCGGCGACGCCGAGGATCTCGCCCGGCGCGACGGCGAAGCTCACTTCCTTTAGGTCGGCGCCGAACGGATTGGGCGAAGCGATCGTCAGCCGATCGACGAGGAGGCGCGGCGGCGCGGCGCGGTCGACGACGCGGCGGCTGCGCGCCTGCGGCTCGAGTTCGGCGGCGATCATCAGCTCGGCGAGCTCCTTGGCCGACTTCTCGCGCGGCGAGCAATGGGCGACGACGCGGCCGAGCCGCATGATCGTCGCGGTGTCGCAGAGCGCGCGAATCTCCTCGAGCTTGTGGCTGATGTAGAGGATCGAGCAGCCTTCAGCGGCGAGACGGCGTAGCGTCATAAACAGCGTCTCGGCCTCCTGCGGCGTCAGCACCGAGGTCGGCTCGTCCATGATCAGCAGCTTCGGCTTTTGCAGCAGGCAGCGCACGATCTCGATGCGCTGGCGCTCGCCGACCGAGAGGTCATGCACGGTGCGGTCGGGGTTGAGCGGCAGGCCGTATTCGCGCGAGGTCTCGATGATGCGCTGGCGCAGGTCGGCGCGTTCGCTGGGCTCGTTGATGCCGAGCGCGACGTTTTGGGCGACGGTGAGCGATTCGAATAGCGAGAAATGCTGGAACACCATGCCGATGCCGAGCCGCCGGGCGTGCGCCGGGCTCTCGACGGTCACCTTCTCGCCGCGCCAGACGATCTCGCCCGCGTCAGGGCGCGTCACGCCGTAGATGATTTTGACGAGCGTGCTCTTGCCGGCGCCGTTCTCGCCGAGCAGCGCATGAATCTCGGCGCCGCCAACGGTCAGATCGACGCGATCGTTGGCGAGACAGCCCGGATATTGTTTGGTGACGCCATGCAGCGATAGGGTCGGGCCGGATACGGTCGCCGTTCGATCCAACATTTCGCCGCGCGCCTCTTTCGTTCGTCTCGCGTTTCGTCCATTTCGCGCGTGCAAGTTCCGGGCCCGGTCGCCGCAGCCGCGCACGTCTCTCTGCGCCCCGAAGGCTTCGCACGCCCCAGCCGATCCGCCAAGCGGGCGGCACGAACGTTCCCATACCTACCGAAACTGGAATGTTTGTTCTAACCTGGTCGACCATTCGGACGCCAGGAAAGGGCGCGAACCATGGACGCCCCACAGGACTATGAATCGCTCAAGCAGCGGCTGATCGAGATCGAACCTTCGCTGCCGAAGCGCTTGCGCCAAACCGCCGCCTTTGTGCTCGACCACCCCGACGAAGTCGCGCTCGGCGCCGCCTCCCGGGTCGCCGAGCGGGCGGAGGTGCAGGCTTCGACGCTGGTGCGCTTCGCTCAGGCGCTCGGCTTCGCCGGCTTTTCCGACTTGCAGGCGGTTTTCCGCGCCCATCTGCGCAATCGTTGGCCTGACTATTCCGAGCGGCTCGAGGCGTTGCACCAGGGCGCGCTCGCCAGCGGCGACCCGCTGCGGCTGCTGCTTGGCTTCGCCGATTCGGCCGCCGCCTCGCTCGCCAAATTGCGCCGCAGCTTGCGTCGCGAGGAGCTGGAGGCGGCGCTCGCGCCGCTCGTTCGGGCGCGGCTGATCTATGTCGTCGGCCAGCGGCGCTCGTTCAGCGTCGCCCATTACCTCGTTTATGCGCTTGCCCAGCTCGGCGTCGGCGCGGCGCTGATCGACGACGTCGGCGGTCTCGGCCGCGAACAGCTCGCGGCGGCGGGCAAGGATGACGCGCTGATCGCGATCAGCTTCGCCCCCTACGCGCCCTTCACCATCGAACGGGTCAAAGCGGCGCGCGCCGCCGGAACGCCGATCGTCGTCGTCACCGACAGCGCGCTGAGCCCGCTTTCGGGGCTCGCCGACGCACGGCTCGAAGTGGCCGAGAGCGACTTCGGCTCGTTCCGCTCGCTGGCGGCGACCTTCTGCCTGGCGATGACGCTGGCGGTGGCGGTAGCCGAGCGGCGGCGCGAAACGACGGCCTGAGCCGGTCTATTCCGCCGCCAGCGCGCGCGGACGCGGCGCGGCGAGCCGATCGCTGACCCGTTTGAGGAAGCCGGCGAGATCGTCGGTGACGAAATCGACGTAGCTGGCCTCCCGCCCTTCGCGGTCGGCCGCGTCGCGCTCGTCACGCTGACCGGCGCGCGGCGCAATCAGCGTCGTCGTCATGCCGCGCGCCTTCGGCGTCTGCAGATTCTTGGCGATGTCCTCGAACATCGCGGCGCCGGCGGGATCGACGCCATAGCGATCGAAGAACGCGTCGTAGGCGAGCGCGGCGGGCTTCGGCACGAGACCGGAGGCGACGATGTCGAACGCGTCCTCAAACAGCCCGTCGAGGCCGAGCGCAGCGACGGTGCGCAAGGCGTGGTCGCGCGAGCCGTTGGTGAAGATCAGCCGGCG
>Ga0181529_10002343_pt1 | contig 22856 bp, 17 predicted proteins | sample PEATcosm2014_Bin_36_FD_119763 | JGI IMG/M metagenome (GOLD analysis project Ga0181529, IMG submission 119763) | Peatland microbial communities from MTU Mesocosm Facility, Houghton, MI, USA - PEATcosm2014_Bin10_30_metaG | ecosystem: Environmental > Terrestrial > Soil > Wetlands > Peat | place... | reverse complement strand
CTTGCCTGGAAACTGCGAGCCGCCTTCTGTCCGGCGAGAGACGCTGCGGCCGGGGACGGCCGCGCTCCGCAAATTGAAGACACGCCCGGTCGGGTCTTACTTCCCTCAACTGCATAATCCCACTATTTTGCGATAATTTGGGACTATGCAGATGACAAACAATGGATGTATTTCCCTCTCCCCGTCCGGCGGGGAGAGGGTCAGGGTGAGGGGAATTGATAAAATGCGCCACCTCACCCCGGCCCTCTCCCCCACTTCGTGGCGGAGAGGGAGAAAGCAACCTGTCATTCTCCGTTATGTGCATAATTCCACGATAATTTGAGCGGCCAACGCGGTCAAATTGCAGCCTTTTACACATCACAAATCGCCAGAAACATCATAAAAAGCGGGTTTTTGGCGTCGCAAATCGTCCAAAGGGCGTCGCAGATCGTCCGCAACCCGTCGCAAATCGCCCGAAGGGCATCGAAGATCGTCCGAAGGGTGTCGCAAGTCGGAAAATAGGCGTCGCAGGTGTAAAATGGCCGTCGCAAGTCGTTATGGAGCGGTTTTGAGGCGATAGGAGACGATTTTACTGCTTTATGTCATATAATTGCGGCCATTTGCGGTTGAATTCAAATTGCGCAACTTGATTTCCTTCACATCTGCATTATCATGGTTTCCCTTAGAACAGGAAATATATGGAACTGAACAACGAAGAAATCCGTCGTTACTCCCGGCACTTGATCTTGCCGGAAGTCGGCTTGGCCGGGCAAAAGAAAATCAAGGGCACGAGCGTGCTGTGCATCGGCGCGGGCGGCCTCGGCTCGCCCATCGCGATGTATCTCGCCGCCGCCGGCATCGGCAAGATTGGCATCGTGGATTTCGACACGGTGGATTATTCCAATCTGCAACGGCAGATTCTCCACACGGACGCCGATGTTGGCCGCTCGAAAGCCGAGTCGGCGAAAGAAACGATTCACGGCATCAATCCGCACTGCGAAGTCGTCATCCACAACACGCGCATCTCGTCCGAAAACGCGCTCGACCTCATCCGGCCTTACGACATCGTCGTGGACGGCACGGACAATTTCCCGACGCGCTATCTCACGAACGACGCGTGCGTGCTGCTCAAAAAGCCCAATGTTTACGGCTCAATTTTTCGTTTCGAGGGACAGGCGAGCGTCTTCGCGCCGCATCTCGGCGGACCGTGTTATCGCTGTTTGTATCCCGAACCGCCGCCGCCGGGAATGGTGCCGAGCTGCGCGGAAGGCGGCGTCCTCGGCGTGTTGCCCGGCATCATTGGCTGCATCCAGGCGACGGAAATTTTAAAGCTCGCGCTCGGCAAAGGAACTTCGCTCGTTGGGCGACTGCTGCTGTTCAACGCGCTCGATTTGAAGTTTCGCGAATTGAAATTGCGCCGCGATCCGCAATGTCCCGTTTGCGGCGAGCATCCGACGATCAAGGAATTGATTGATTACGAAACGTTCTGCGGCATCGTGCCGGAGCCGGAAAATGTCGGCAATCCCGACGAAGTCACCGTGCAGGACATGAAAAAAGCGCTCGATAATCCGGGCCTCGGCATCAAGGTCGTGGACGTGCGCGAGCCGGACGAATACGAGATCGCCAAGGTCGCGGGCGTGCCGCTGCTGCCGTTGAGCGAACTGCACAGCCGCTTCACCGAGCTGGACCCGAACACGCAATATTATCTGCATTGCAAGGCCGGCGTGCGCTCGCTGAAGGCGCTGAACTTTCTGCGCCAGCAGGGTTTCAAATACGTCAAGAGCGTCAAAGGCGGCATCACCGCGTGGTCGGATGAAATTGACCGTAACGTGCCGCGGTATTGAAAATTGTGACTGACGATTTACAAAAACGCATTCAAGCCGCGCTCGCCAATCCGCAAAACATGGGCGAGATGACCGGCGCGGATTCCATCGGCACGGTGGGCAACGCCGATTGCGGCGAGATGCTGCGGCTGTGGGTGAAGTTCAAGCAACAGGACGGCAGGCGCGTCATTGACCGCGCGACGTTTCAATCCTTCGGCTGCGAAACGGCCATCGCCGTTGCCAGCCTGGCGACGGAATTGATCCGCGGCAAAACTGCCGAGGAAGCGCTCGCGCTCAAGACCGAGGAACTCGCCGGCGAACTTGGCCCGCTGCCGCCGATGAAAATTCATTGCGCCCAGCTCGTCGAAGGCGCGCTGCGTTCCGCGCTCGAACCGAAAAATGCCGAACCGAAAAAAGAAATCTCCTCCGCGCCGGCAAATGCGCCGACGTTGCTCGACAGTTTTTCCAAGCCGAAGGAAGGCGTCAGACTGACTTTCTTGGACGAGGAAAAATAGCTGTTTGGTTTGCAGGATTTCAATTTTCAATGCGTAATCTTTTTGTTACGGTCTTCGCAGTCTAGAAAGGATTGCTTTATGAAAATCATCCAGGAATTCAAGGCGTTCGCCATGCGCGGCAACGTTGTGGATCTTGCCGTCGGCGTCATCATCGGCGCCGCGTTCGGAAAAATCGTCAGCGCGGTGGTTTCGGACATCATCATGCCGCCGATTGCCCGGCTCGTCGGCAACATTGATTTCACCAACCTTTACTTTCCGCTGTCCGAAAAAGTCCGTCAGGCGCAGGAAGCTTATGCGGCGGCTTCGGCAACGCAAGGCGGACATTTGCCGCTGGATCTGGCGCAAAAAGCCGGGCCGGTGCTCGCCTGGGGCGATTTCCTGACAACTACGCTGAACTTTGTCATCGTCGCATTCTGCATTTTCCTGATGATAAAATTGATGAACACGCTGGTGAAAAAAGAGGAGGCGGTCGCGCCGCCCACACCGACCGAACAGCTCCTGACCGAAATCCGCGAACTGCTCAAGAACCGGTCTTGATTCCGGTTTCCGCCCGTAATTTTTTCAAAGCCGCCAAAGCCGCATCGCTTTCGGCGGCCTTTTTGCTCTTGCCTCGGCCGCGAGCAAGTTCAACGTCTTCGTGCTGCACGGTGCATTCAAACACACGGTCGTGATCCGGCCCGGTGGCAGAAATGGTTTTGTATTCTGGCGCGCATTGTGACCGTGATTGCAAAAGCTCTTGCAACTCACCCTTGGGATTTTCGATGGCGGATGATCCGGCCAATGTGCCGAAATCAGCAGCGAACTCGCGTAAAACAAATTCCCGGGCTGCATCAAATCCGCCGTCTAAAAAAATCGCGCCCAGCAGCGACTCAAAAGCATCCGCAAGTGCCGATGCACGTCCGCGCCCGCCACTCGCTTCCTCGCCGCGGCTCAAAATCAAATGCGTGCCAAGATCGAGGGCGCGGGCGTGGACTGCGAGCGAACTGGCATTCACCAGTTTCGCACGGGCCTTCGTCAACACGCCTTCATCGAACGCGGGGAACTTTTCGTAGAGCTTTTGCGTGAGAACCAGTTGCAATACGGCGTCGCCGAGAAATTCCAGCCGCTGATTATGCTCGCTCGCCATGCCGCTTTCATGCGCGACAGACGGATGCGTGAGCGCGAGGCGCAGCAGCTTTTCGGCGCGGAAATTGTAACCAATTCGCAGTTGGAGGGTTTCAACGCCGGACATGGAAATTAATTCGCAGGTGCAATTTCGCCTTCTGCGGCGGACATTTGCTCCGATGCTTTAGGCTCAATCCCAATCATTGATGGAGTTGGATTCAATCCCTGTTCCAGCAACATCGCCACGTCGCGCTGGACTTGCTCTAGCTGGTCCAAATGCAAATTCGGATCGGCGATGGTGAAAATGTCCCCGGTCTTTGGCTGCTCGTAAATGAAAACACGCTGGCCATCGCGGACAATTTGCTCTTTTACCTTGAGGATGCGTTTGCGTTCGAGCATCACGGCAAGGATGTAGCCAGCGGGCGCATAACGCGGATCGTTCTGCTCGATGAGTTTGCGCAGCACCGTCTCGGCGGTGTCCTTGTGGATCGCCTCCACGGGAGGCGCCGGTGCCTCGTAAACTCCCTGCCAGTGGGAAATGAAGCCCTTGCGCTCGCGCGCGCCGTCGCTGAACTGATTTTGCCAGCACGTCTCGCAGATGTCGGAGCGGCGCAAATCTTCCGCTCTCTCGTCAAAGAGCAGCGTATGCAGCGGCTGTTTGTCGGCAAACGGCCTGGCGCACGCCTCGCAGGCATGGGCGCGGGACTGGATGTTCCATTCGTTCATGGGCGCGGAAATTTAACCAGAAATAAAGCGGATGAACACGAAGAAAATTTATTTCGCGCGAACAAAATCTTCCTCGTCGTCTTCCTCGTCCTCGTAATCGAATTAAATTTATCAAGGACGAGGGCGAGGAGGAAAATCACCCGGCGAAGTCGAAATCCGAGCAGCTCATGAAATAATGGCAGCGCGGGCAACGCAGCTTGCACTTCTCGTTGATCAATTCATGCCCGCATTGCAGACAAAACCGCCAATGCTCGCCGGAAATGTTTTTGGACGGCGGCGCGGGGCAAATTGTTTCAATTTCGGATTTTGAAACTTTTGGCTTCGACTTTTGCATGAGACGAAATGGTCATTGCACCCGGCCAAATTTTTTCTCGAGTTCGCGGTAATTCATTTCAATCAGCGTCGGGCGGCCGTGCGGGCAGGTATAGGGCATCGCACAGCGGCGCAAGTCCTCGACGAGATTTTCCAGTTCCGCGCCGCCGAGTGGGTCGTTGGCCTTCACGGCATGGCGGCAGACGGTCTTGGCCACGGTGTGTTCTCCGAGTCGCGCAAGATTCACCTCGCGGCCAGCGGCCCGCAATTCATCTACAAGGTCGAATACAAATCGGCGCGGGTCGGCGGCCTTCACGAAGGGCGGCAGCGCGTCGAGCAGAAACGTCCGCTCGCCGAATTCGCTCAAACCGACGCCGAGCTTGGTCAGCACGACAAGCTGTTCGCGCAAAAACTGCGCGTCACGCGGCGGCAGCTCAATCGTTTCGGGCAATAATAATTTTTGCGACGGTGCGAAACTATTTTGTTCCAAACGCTTCAGCATCTGCTCGTATAAAATCCGCTCATGCGCCGCGTGCTGGTCGAGCAACACGAGTCCGCGGTCGGATTCGAGCAGCACATAAAGCCTGCCGACGACACCGACGAGCCGGAGCGGAACGTTGAGCAGCGGAGTTGGAGATTGCGAATTGCGAATTGCAGATTGCAGAACCGGTTCCGGCGAAGAGGGCGCGGCAGCAGTTTTGGATTTTGAGTTTTGAATTTTGAATTCGGCCTCGCCTGCATCGGAACTGATTTGGCTCGACGGCGCGGAAAAGCCCGTTTTCAAAGGCATTTGCGCGGTTGTGGAAATTGGCGTTTCAATCGGCGATGATGGGTTCTGCTTCCCTGGAAAATTTGGCAGGGCGGGGGCGGAAAATTCAGGCGAGGGTTGAAGTTCCGACTGCTCGGCGGTTTTGGACTTTGGGCTTTGGACTTTGGACTCTTGCCCGTGAAATGCGAGCAAGGTTTCCTTGACGGCCTGCGCTACGAATTTTCGGACTTCAAATTCGCGGTGGAATTTCACCTCGCGCTTGGCGGGATGGATGTTCACGTCCACGGCGGCGGGATCAATTTCGAGGAACAGGCAGCAGACCGGATAGCGGCCTTTCATCAGCGAGTTGTGATAGCCTTCAATCAGCGCATAATTGATGCCGCGATTTTCCACGGGGCGGCGGTTCACAAAAACAAACTGGCCGTCGCGCGTCGCGCGGGAGATTCCCGGCGAACCAATTAATCCCCAGACGCGGATTTGAGATTCGAGATTCGAGATTTCCGAGGCCACCGGTTTTTCAGGCAATGAAGTCTCAAAAATATCCGTTTCGTCCGGCGCGAATGAATTTCCGTCATCATCAAGCGCGGCGGAAAAGTTCACGGACAAAAGTTTTTCATCGCCAAGCAACGCACGCAGCCGTTCGCGCAAACCCTCGATGCGGCTCGAAACAGCCGCGCCGGATTTGACAGCGGGCAACTGCCAGACGTTGCGTCCGTCTTTGACAAACGTGAACGCGACTTCGGGAAACGCGAGCGCGGCAAGCGTGAGGTAGTGCTGGATGTGCGCCGCCTCGGTTTCTTCCGTGCGCAAAAATTTCCGTCGCGCGGGCAGGTTGAAAAATAGCTGGCGGACTTCGATGCTCGTGCCGGGCGCGCTGCCGGCGGCCTTGACTTCGGCAATTGTGCCGCCATTGACCGTGATTTGCGTGCCTTCAATGGTTTGGAGTTCCGCGTTCACGCGGTCAGGCGCGTCCGAACCGCCTGAAAACGGAACTCCGAACCGTTCGCGCGTGGTGAGTGTGAAGCGGCTGACGCTGGCAATGCTCGGCAAAGCTTCGCCGCGAAATCCCATTGTGGAAATCGCGGACAAATCTTCGGCGCGCCGAATTTTGCTCGTCGCATGGCGTTCGAGGCAGAGCAGCGCGTCGTCGCGGCTCATGCCGAAGCCGTCGTCGGTCACGCGGAGCAAACTGCGCCCGCCAGCGCCGATTTCGATGGTGATTTTTTTTGCGTCGGCATCCAGGGAATTTTCGACAAGCTCCTTCACGACGCTGGCAGGCCGCTCGACCACTTCGCCGGCGGCAATTTGATTGGCGACCTGTTCGGAAAGAAGCTTGATTCGGTTCACGTTGAAACGATTTTACGAATCAACGGTCATTTCGCCAGCGGCAAAGCGAAGCAAAAAATCGCGCCGCGCTTCGACTCGGTGCGCGTCCAAATCCGGCCTTTGTGGTCTTCGACGATTTTTTTGCAGATGGAGAGGCCGAGGCCTGTGCCGTGGGATTTGCCGTGCGTGGCAAACGGCTGGAAAAGTTTGTCGGCGATCAGCGGCGCGATGCCCGGACCAGTGTCCTCGATTTCCGTGATTATTTCTTTTCCGTCTCCGGTAAAGCGCAAAAGAATTTTCCCGCCGTCGAGCATGAAGTCGGTGGCGTTGTGGACGAGGTTGAAGAAAACGCGGCGCAGGCGGCGCGAATCGAGAAGCAATTTGGCGGCGGGCGGTTCGCCCTGAAGCTCGATGCGGACGGATTTATTTTCCGTTTCGGCCTGAAGCTCGGGCAGGATTTCCTTTATAAAATCGGCGTAGTTGGCCGGCCCAAGCGCGGTGTCGTCGTGGTTGCTGCGGGTGTATTCGAGGATGTCGCCGACCATGTCGTTGATGCGCAGGACTTGTTTGCGGATGCGCTCCTGGGCTTGGGCGCGTTTTTCAGCTGTGGAAGTGGCCATGCACGCCATGTCGGCGGAAAGGCCGATGATGGTGAGCGGCGTTTTGAGGTCGTGGATGATGGAGCGCGCGAAATTGCCGACGACGGCGAGCCGTTCGGCCTGCACGACTTCGCGAAGATGAAGCTGGTTGAAATCGCGGAGTCGGTGGCTGATTTCCTGCAACATGTTGAGGGCAAGCGCCGGCGAGCGCTGGAGCAGGGAAAGCATTTCGTTGCGCGGAACGAAATAAATTTCCGTCTGCTTGAGCGCGGCGGCGGTGGCCGAACGCGGCCTGTCTTCAATCACGGCCATCTCGCCGAAAATTTCGCCGGGGCCGATCTGTGAAAAAACGCGGCGGGCACCGGCGTTGATGAGGCCGGAAATTTCCACCAGCCCGCTTTTGACGAAATAAAGGCCGTCGCCCGGATCGCCTTCGCTAAAAATCTCGCCGCCGGCGGCGACCTTGCGTTCCTGGGTGATGGAACGCAGGATTTGCAGTTCGTCGGGGGCAAGACTGCGGAATAAATGGAATGATTCCAGCGTGACCATGGAAGGACTTTATTGGAAAAACCGGCGGCGTAAAGCCCGGAAATTGGATTTGCAAGCAAGCCTGGTTGAAACTGATAACCTGTTGACAAAAATTAGCGTAAACGTCACATTTGTATTATTCGGGTAGCAGCACGTTTCTTCAGCGGGGTTCCCCACCCCCACCTCCTTGGCGTCTGCTGCCCGAATTTTCCAAAATCAAATCACCAAGCAAAACTTGACGCTCCCAGAATCTTCTTTTAGTCTGCACATCCCCCTTTTGCGGGGGTGTAGCTCAATTGGTTAGAGCGCTGCCCTGTCACGGCAGAGGTTACGGGTTCGAGCCCCGCCACTCCCGCCATTTTTCCAATCCCCGAAAGGCATTCCTTCTTCTCAAGCGCGTAATTGCCCTTATACTCGGAGCATGGCAAAGCTTTTTCTAGGACTCGATTCCAGCACGCAGAGCTTGAGCGCAGTCGTCATTGACCTCGACACGCGCAAAGTGCTCTGCGAAAAATCGCTAAACTTCGACCGCGCGCTGCCTCAATGCAAAACGCAGAATGGCGTTTTGCCCAACCGCGACCCGCTCATCAAACACAGCCCGCCGCAAATGTGGGCGGAAGCGCTCGACTTGATTTTTGCGCAGATGAAAAAGGATGGCGTCGCGCTGGGAAAAATTCTCGCCGTCGGCGGCAGCGGCCAGCAGCATGGCTCGGTTTATTTCAACGACCGGATTGCCGCCGCACTGGAGAATCTGGATCCAGACAAATCTCTCGTCGAAAATCTGTCCGGCGTTTTCTCGCGCAAGACCTCGCCCGTCTGGATGGATTCCTCGACTGCGCAGGAATGCGCCGAGATACGGAAAAAACTCGGCGGCGTCAAATTCACCGCGTCGCGCACCGGCTCAGACACGTTCGAACGGTTCTCCGGACCGCAAATCCGCAAGTTTTACAAGACCGATCCGAAAGCCTATCAAAAGACTGCCGCCATCGCGCTCGTCAGCTCGTTCATGGCGTCGCTGCTCGCCGGGAAAACCGCGCCGGTTGATTTTGGCGACGGCGCGGGGATGAACCTCATGGATATCCGCCGGAAAAACTGGAACCACGACGCGCTCAAGGCCACCGCGCCCGGCCTGATGAACAAACTGCCGCCGCTCGCCGCCGCCGGCCAGACCATCGGGCCGGTCAGTTCCTATTTCGCGAAAAAATTCGGCCTGAATTCCGAGGCGGTCGCCACCGTCTGGACCGGCGACAATCCGGCGAGTGTCATCGGCCTCGGCCTCATCAAGCCCGGCCAGTCCGCCATCAGTCTCGGCACCAGCGACACGTTCTTCGGCACGATGGAACAATGCCACACCGACGAGAACGGCGAGGGACATGTCTTCGGCTCGCCGACAGGCGCTTACATGACGCTGGTTTGCTTCAAGAACGGCTCGCTCGCCCGCGAAAAAATCCGCGAGCTTTACAAAATTCCCGACTGGAAAAGATTCGGCGAGCTCATTGCTCAGGTGCCGCCCGGCAACAACGGCGGCATTTTGCTACCGTGGTTTGAGCCGGAAATTGTTCCGCGCGTCAACAAGCCGGGCATTCACCGTTTTGATCTCGACGAGAAAAATGCCGCCGCCAATTGCCGCGCCATTTTCGAGGCGCAAATGCTTTCGATGCGGCTGCATTCGCAATGGATGCAGGCTGCGCCGGAAAAAATCTTTGCGACAGGCGGGGCGTCGAACGACGTCGCGCTCCTGCAGGTCATGGCCGACGTGATGAACTGCCGCGTCGAACGGATTGAAATCTCCAAAAGCGCGGCGCTTGGCGCGGCCTTGATCGCCGCGCACGGCTGGCTCGCGGTCGCCGGAAAAAAATCGAAGTGGGAAAAACTCGTCGCCGGCTTCAGCCAGCCGGTTCCCAAAAGCGAAATCCGCCCGGACAGGCAGGCGGTGAAAATTTACGACAGGCTTTTGGAAAAATACGCCGGGTGCGAATGTGATGCGTTGGAAAAAATTGCCGGTTAAAACCCGCGCAAATCCGTGCTGCTGCGCTTGGGCAAACCCGGTGCGGGCGTGCGTTTGAGGACGAGATATTCGATGCCAAGCTTCCGGCAATAATCGCCTTTGCCGCCCTTGTCGCCGTCGTCGTTCACGGCGTAAATGTCCGGCTTCAATCTTTTGATTTCCGGGTCGGCGTCCAGCCAGCCGTCACCGGTGGAAATCAGCGCCTGCTTCACAAACTTGATTGAGCCGACGACGTAGCGCCGCTCGTCCTGCGGCAGCAGCGGATGGCCTTCGCCCTTGAGCAGCCGGATGTTCGCGTCGTGTCCGACGACGGCGTAGAGATCGCCATAAGCGCTGACCTCCTCCAGAAACCGGACGTGGCCGGAGTGAAACCAGTCGTAACTGCCGGTGACGATGACTTTTTTCCGGCCCGGCGTGGCCGGCAAAGGCGCGGGTTCGGGAAACCCTTTCAATTCGTCCGCCGTGAAAACGCGCCGGGCGATTTTGTTTTCGCGGGCAAAGGCTTCGCGCGCGGAACTGGTCGTGGCGGCAGCATCCGCCCAGAGATCCGCCTGCAGATTTTTCGGCAGCGCATCAAAATTGGTTAAGCCATCGGCTTCAATCACGCGGCTGACGTAGCGGACGGCGTTTAGAAAATACTTTCGTTCGGCCAGTGGAAATTTCGGCGCGTTGCCGGTGAGCTTTTGCAGCGTCGCATCCGGCCAGAGCAGCACGGAAAGTTCGCCGAGCTTCGCCGCTTCTTCGAGAAACCGCAGGTCGCGCGATTTGAGGTCGTCGAATCCGCCGGAGACGATGATTTTTTTTGGAGAATTCATTTTCGGGCAATGCGCACGTCCACCTTGAACGCGCCGGGCACTGGTTCATTTGAGACCACAATCAAATAACCTCCTCCGCAGCCCGAAAACATCGCGCCGAGAAATTGTTGCTGATATGCCTTGAGCAGCGGCATCAAATCCAGCCGCAGCAGCGGATGCCGGACAACGTGCGGCAGCAGCATCTCCCAACATTTCATATTGAGGTTGAGCGACGCGCCGAGCGCCGACGCGTCCATTTTATTGATTGCATTGAAGCAGTCATGACCGGACTGGCCGAGCTTGGCGACCCATTTCGGCTCCAGATTTTTTATACCGAGCGGACTGTAGCCGTCCGGCCGCGGCTCGACGGGAATAAGATGCAGGATGTTGCCCAACCAGCGCGCTACCCTGGCGCTGTTGCACGATTCGATGTGTGAGGGAAAAACGCCACCGTGAATTTTGCAGTCATAATCCAGGCGGTTCACGCCGGGATAAACCAGGCCGATCATGTCCTGCGAACCGCTCGGCTCGGCCTTGCCTTTGTTTTCAACCTCGTAAAGTTCGCGCGCCAAATCCTCCGGTGGGCGGTTCGGCAGCCTGCCTTTCCAAATCCGCATCGCAATGCCGCGCGTGCCGCTGGCGATGCCGGAACGGTCCATCGGCCGGAAATCCGGCTCGATCTGCACCACCACCATCGCACCGGGCGGCCTCGGGTTGTGCCGGTTGACAAATGGCTGGTCAATCCAGCCGCCCGCGAGTTGCAGGCGGTTGGGGATTGAACCGAGATATTTTCCAACCGGCGAATTTTTCATCAGCCGATACCGACGCGTTTGCCGGCTTTACGGGCGTCGTATTGCGTTTTAATCCAAGCGTAAGTTTCCGCGAGGCCCTTGTTCAAGGTCGTTTTCGGCTCCCACTTGAGAACTTTCTTGATGAATGTGTTGTCCGAGTTGCGACCGGCCACGCCCTGCGGCGCGTTGAGGTCGTATTTGCGGTTCATCTTCACGCCAGCGATTTTTTCAATCTTGGTGAGCAGCTCGTTGATGGAGACGAGTTCGCTGGAGCCGAGATTGATCGGCGTGGCAATCAGCTCGTCGCAGTGCATGATCTTGTCAATGCCCTGCACGCAGTCGTCAATATACATGAAGCTGCGGGTCTGATGGCCGTCGCCCCAAATGGTGATGTCTTTCTTGCCGGTAGCAATCGCCTCGATGACCTTGCGGCACAGCGCGGCGGGTGCCTTTTCGCGGCCACCGTCCCAGGTGCCGTGCGGGCCATAGACATTGTGGAAACGGGCGATGGCCGTCTTCATACCGCGCTCGTGCCAGTATTCCTCGCAGAACATTTCGGAAATCAGCTTCTCCCAACCGTAGCCGCGTTCGGCCATCGCGGGATACGCGTCGGATTCCTTCAACGCGCGCACGTTCGGATCCTGCTGCAACAGCGTGTTGTAGGCGCAGGCTGAACTGGAGAAAAAGTAGCGTCGCGCGCCGGCCTTGTAGGCGGCCTCGACCATGTTGGTGTTGATGAGCACGCTGCGAAGACATTCGACGCGGAAACGTTCGATGAAGCCCATGCCGCCCATGTCGGCGGCGAGGTTATAGACTTCCACCGCGCCTTCGCATACGCGTTTGCAGTTTTCCTCGATGCTCACGTCGAGGCAGAGATTCTGCACGCCGGGCACGTGCAGATACCACTCGTAAAGCGGCTTCTTGTCCACCGCCCGGATGTTGGTGAAGCCTTTCTTCTTGAAATACAGCGCGAGGTTGCCGGCGATGAATCCGCCCGCGCCGGTGATGACGATCAAATCGTCCTTCTTCAACGGGGCGTCCTTTTCCACGACTCGTTTGGGAGCATTGTGTGACATATATGATTTTCGTTGGTTGTTAAAATGTTCGCCTTAAAAATACACTGGACTTGGCGGCAGGGGAATGACGATAGTTTGCCAGTGCATGATGATTATTGACTTTTTATGAAACGCTCAAATCAGCCAAAATCGGACGCCATGGCCGCGCCGGAATTTTTTTCACCGCAGGTTTCCGAGGCCCGGCGGTTTTACCTGAACCTGAACCCGCCGAAGCGCGCGCCGCTGTCCGTGGTCAGCGGCGGCTGCGAACACTGCGCGCCCAATTACGAAATTCATCGTCCAACATTTCCATTTTATTCGATAGAATATGTCATTCGCGGCGGCGGCTCACTCAAGCTGCAAAACCGTCGCCACGCCTTGCAGCCGGGCAGCGTTTTCTCCTATGGCCCCGGCGTGCGGCAGGACATTGCGTCCGATCCCGCCGCTCCGCCGGTCAAATACTTCGTGGACTTTTTCGGCCTAAAATCAAAGGATATTCTGCGGCAGTGCCATTTGCCGCCGGGAAGCGCTTCACAGATTTTTCCGCCGAATGAAATCCAGAACCTCTTCGATGAATTGATCCGTTGCGGCCAGCGCGCCTCCGTCCGGAGCGCCGAACTTTGTTCAATGCTGCTCGAATGCCTGGTTTTGAAAATGGCCGAATCGCGAGCGCCGCAGGACAGCGTCAAAAGCCTTTCGTTCACCACCTACCAGCAATGCCGCCAGCATGTCGAAAGAAATTCTCTGCGGCTGAAAACCTTGCGCCAGATTGCGGAAGAATGCCATGTGGACGCCGCCTATTTATGCCGCTTGTTTCAACGCTACGACCACCAAAGCCCATACCAATTTTTGTTGCGCCTGAAAATGAACCTCGCCGCCGAATGGCTTCAGCAGCCCGGCGCGCTGGTCAAGCAGGTGGCCGAGCACGCCGGTTTCAGCGACCCGTTTCACTTTTCGCGCGCCTTCAAAAAAGTGCTTGGCGTCGCACCCGATACCTTTCGCCGTCTGCGTTGAAAAAAACCAGATGCCTAGCTTTGCGTCATTTTTCCGCACTTTTACGGCACAAACGGGCGTGGCGTGCTGGCGGCGGCTTGAATGGTCGCGGTCGCCGGCGTCAAGCCGTCGGCGCTCGCGGTCAGCTTGATTTCGCCGGCGTCCTTTGTGGACTGCACCATGATTTGCGCGAGGCCATTGAACACGCTGCGCGACCATGCTGGCATGACAGGCTGGCCGGTGATTTCCACATTCACGCCCATCACAAGCCCGCCGGTGCCGGAAGCATTGCGGACGCCGACGGCGATGACGTTGTCGCCCACGTGCAGATTCTTTTTGATGTCAAAGATGGGCGAGTCTTCCCAGTTGCGAGATTCGCCGACACGCTGGCCGTTCACATAAACCGAACCACTGTCGTCAATGCGCCCGAAATGGATGCTGATGCCGGAGCTGTTCAAATCGTCGGCCGACACATTCAAGTGCTGCCGGAAGATAGCCGTCTGGCCTTCCTGCAATTGCGCGTCCTCGCCTTCGGAACTTGTCTTGTCCCAAGCCGAGTCATCGAAGCCGGCGACGAGTTCGGGAACCGTGGCACCGCGTGCCGGCAGGTCGGCGAGTTTCCAGCGCCAGTCGTTGAGCGGAAGATTTTTCACCGGCGGCTGCGCCACAAACGTGTCCGGCTCGTGGCAGCTTGGATCGCCGTTGCCGACGCCGAGGATTTTTCCTGCGCCTTCGATGGAAAAATTAATCTTATTTCCCACCGTCGGGATCACGCGGCCTTGCGCGTCGGTCACGGAAACGGTTACGACGGAAACATCCTCGCCGTCGGCATTGATGGTCGCGCGGTTGGGTGTGAGCTGGACGGCGGCAGGCTCGCCGGTCGTCTCCACCTTGATTTCGGCGATGACATTGCCGGCGGCGTCAAAACCTTTTGCGCTCAAAGTTCCCGGCGCGTATTTGACCTGCCACGAAAGTTTTGAATTTGGCTTCATCGCCTGCTTGCCGAGCGACTGGCCGTTCAAAAACAATTCCACCGACTTGCAGTTGCTCAATGCGTCCACGCGGATTTCCCGTCCCTCCATGCCCGCCCAGTTCCAGTGGGGCAACAGATGGAGAACCGTGTTCGTCGTCCACCAGGACTGGTAGTAATAAAAATCGTCTTTCGGAAAACCACAGGTGTCGAGGACGCCGAAATGCGAATTGATGCACGGCCATGCGTATGGCGTCGGCTCGCCGCGATAATCAAATCCCGTCCAGACAAACCCGCCGGACAAATAGGGGCGCGTGGCAAAAAAGCCCCACCATGTTTCAGCGGTTGACGCCCAGCTTGGAAAATTCACGTCGTAGGCGCTGACATATCCGCGATTCTTGTCGTTTTCGTAAATGCCGCGCGTGGCGACGGTGCTGGCCTGTTCCGTGCCGACTTCGGGCTGCGCCGGATGCTTGGCATGATAACTGTCAATCTCGCGGCCGACGTGATAATTCCAGCCGCGCACTTCCAGCGTCCCTGGCAGGCCGGTGAAAATGTCGCCCACGCTTTCCGCCGCCGTCACGGGCCGGGTGGAATCCAGTTGCAGCAATTTATTTTGCATCGCCAGGCCGACGCGGCCAGCGACGGGCTGCGTCTGCGTGCTTTCCTCGTTGCAAATGCTCCAGATGCCGACGCTGGCGTGATTGCGGTCGCGGCGGATGAAATCTTCAAAGCGCTGCATGTTGGCTTCGTCGCTGCCGAGCAGGCGGTTTTCGTCCATCACGATCATGCCGAGATGATCGCAGGCGTCGAGCAGCTCCGGCGTGGGCGGATTGTGCGAGGTGCGATAGGCGTTGTCGCCAAACTCCTTCAGTTCTGCGACCCGGAAATACTGCAACGCGTCCGGCAGCGCCGCGCCGACGCCGGCCATGTCTTGATGATTGCAGGTGCCTTTGAGTTCGTAAGGCTGGCCGTTCAGCAAAAACCCCTTGTCCGCGTCAAACGCAAACGTGCGGATGCCGAACTCGGTTTCCTGGCGGTCAACAATTTTGCCGCCGCTTTCAACCGTCGTGACGAGCTTGTAAAGTTTTGGGTTTTCGGGGGACCAAAGAATAGGCTTGGAAACTTTTGAATTGAGCTTCACGGTTTTCATGGCCACGCCTTTGACCTCTTCCGATCCGCTGAACTTCGCCAAGGATTTTCCATCCGGCGAAAGGATTTCACAGTTCACCGTGGCCCTGGCCTCATTGGTGAGCGAATTGAGCAACTGAACCTCGACATTGACCGGCGCCTTGCCTGAAGGAACATTATTCTTGAATTGCGTATAAACATAAATCCCGTCCGGCGCAATCGCGACCGGCGCGGTTTTTTCCAGCCAGACGTGACGGTAAATTCCCGCGCCTTCGTAAAACCAGCCTTCGAATTTGCTCGCGTCCACTTTCACGGCCACCGTGTTGGTGCCGCCGATGCGCGCGACATCCGTGATGTCCACGCGGAACGGATAGTAGCCGGTTTCGTTATGTTTCATTTCCCAGCCGTTGACGAACACCCTCGTGTCGCGGAACACGCCGTCGAAATCCAGCCAGATGCGTTTGCCCGCGTCGGCCGACGGCAAGGCAAACGTGCGGCGATACCAGCCGATGCTGTTTTGCAAGAAGCCCGGCCCGACGGGTTTGAAGCCGTGGCTCGTGTCGGCGCTGGAATCGAAAGGCAGTTCAATCACCCAGTCGTGCGGCAGGTTCACCGTGCGCCAGCTCGCGTCGTTGAAGCGTTCGGAAGCCGGCCCGGTATTTTGCGCGGCCTTGTCGAGCCGCATGAAATTCGGCCAGTTGTCGCCGAGATGAAATTTCCAGTTGAAGTCGAGAAGCAGCTTTTCGCGCGGCGAACCGGTTCCGGCATCAGCGGCTAATAAATTAAGGCTGAAAACGGCGAGAATCGCGACGACGAGAATATGGTTGAGTGGGAATCTGGATTTCATGGTCTAGAATTAGTCAAGGTGGCGCAAAATGGCAATTGCAATCCGTGCGCGCAGGGTAATTCAAGGCCGGTCACTTCACGCCGGGAAACGCCATGTAGTTTTTGGCGTTCGTATAGCAGATGTTTTTGATCATCGGGGCGACCAGTTCTTCGTCGTCGGGTATCAGGCCGTTCTTGATGTCGCGGCCAATCAGGTTGCAGAGTGTGCGCCGGAAATATTCGTGGCGGCAATACGACATGAATGAGCGCGAGTCGGTGATCATGCCGATGAAGCGCGAGAGCAGGCCGAGATTTGAGAGAGCATTGATCTGCCATTCCATGCCTTCCTTCTGATCCAAAAACCACCAGCCGGAACCGTATTGGATTTTGCCGGGTATCGTGCCGTCCTGAAAATTCCCGATCATCGTGGCGAACATGTAATTGTCCGCCGGGTTCAAATTGTAAATGACGGTCTTGGGCAGTTGATTGTCGGAATCCAGCTTGTTGAGATAAGCAGACAGCGCAACCGCCTGCGGAAAATCGCCGATGGAATCGAAGCCCGTGTCCGGCCCAAGCTGCTTGAGCAGGCGGTCGTTGTTGTTGCGCAATGCGCCAAGGTGAAGCTGCTTGGTCCAGCCGCGCTTCGCGTCAAGCTGGCCGAAAAACAGCATCATGAACGAGGCGAACTGCGAGTGTTCCTGCGGGGAAACTGCCGTGCCTTTGCGCGCCTTGCCGAAAATCCCGGCAGCGGTTTTCTCGGAACAAAAATCCGCGAAGCAATGGTTCATGCCGTGGTCGGACAGGCGGCAGTTTTGCGAATGGAAATACTCGTGGCGCTTCTCCAGCGCGCTGATGAATGCGCTGAAATCATTGATATCCACATTCGCGGCGGCGGCCAGTTGCTCCACCCATTTATTGAAACTCGCGGGCGAGTTGACCGTCAGCGCCTTGTCGGGGCGAAACGCCGGCAGCATTTTTGTCGGATGACCGGTTTTCGCAAACTGGCGGTGATGTTCGAGATTGTCCACCGGATCGTCCGTGGTGCAGACGACCTTGACCTTGAATTTTTTCAGGATGCCCTGCGTCGTGAAAGCGGGCGTGGCAAGCAGCTCATTCGCCTTTTTCCAGATTTTCACTGCGGATTTTTCATCCAGAAGTTCGCTGATGCCGAAATAGCGCTTCAACTCAAGATGTGTCCAATGATAAAGCGGATTGCGCAGCGTGTGCGGGACGGTCTTGGCCCAGGCGTTGAACTTCTGCTCGGGCGTAGCGTTGCCGGTGCAGAATTTCTCGGCGACGCCGTTGCTGCGCATAGCACGCCATTTGTAATGGTCGCCTTCCAGCCAGATTTCAAACAAGTTGTTGAACTGTCGGTTTTCTGCGATGTCTTTCGGCGAAATGTGGCAGTGATAGTCAAAAATCGGCTCATCCTCGGCGTATTTGTGATACAGCTTGCGCGCCGTTTTGGTGCTTAACAGAAAATCTTCGTGGATGAACGCCATAAATTATTTGCCGAGCAGCAGCGGTTTCATGTGCCGCTCGAAAAGATTTTCCGTCACATTTTTGGCGATGATGGCCTCGTGCTTCTTCAACGCATTCAAATAACGGCCACCTTTTTTTGCCGCGACCTTGAAGCTGACATGCAATAACTGGCGGAAGCTCGGATTGAACGCCGGATTCTTCTGGTCATGCCGCAGCGCATCGGTGAACTGCTTGGAACTCCAGCCGTTCACGACGGACGCCGGCGGCAGTTTCTTTTTATCAATGTCAATCACGCTGGCATACGGCGCGCAAAATTCGTCAACATGCTCGATGGCGTAGGCGTAAATTTCCTTCGCGATTTCCAAGCCGTCGCCGCCTGCTTCGGCGAGGCCGATGAGTTCTTCCAGCCACGTCGTGCCGGCGGTCTTTATGTGGATGCCCGCGCCGAATTTTTTCAGCGCGCGGCGCATCGGCTCATAAATCGAAAATTTGTCGCTGCCGGAATGCACGCTTAACTTGAGCGACGGCGGCAGGCCATATTTTTTGATCGCAAACGCGATGACGGCGAGGTCGTCGTTAAATTCCTTTTCAAACTGCTTCACATCTCCGACGTAATCCACGCCCTTGTTGAAACGTCCGGTGAATTTTGGTGCGATGGTCTGAATGGGGATTTTCTGGTCGGCAATCGCGGCGAGAATAATCAAAAGTTCCGGCGGCGTCTGCGGGCTGTCGGTTTCGTCCATCGAAACTTCGGTGATGAAATTCGCCGCGCCCTTGGTGGCGACTATGTGCTGGTAAATTTTTCCGGCGTCCTGCACCGCGAGCAAAAACTTGTCCGCCACGCGCCCGACTTCGACGCGGGAGATTTCAAACGGGCGGTCAATGTGCGGAATGGAAATTTTTCCAACGAGTTCGGGATGACGATCCACAAACGCCTTTACGTCTGCGGCGGCGGCGGGTTTGGCGATGGAATCCGCCACGTCAATCGTGAAGAAATCCGACGGTGCGATGAAACGGTCAACCGTTTCAAGGCGGATGTGATCGGCGTCAACGTGATAAGGTTTTTTCCAGCCGAGCGCCTTTACCGCTGCGTCTGCTTCGGCACGCAGGCTCGATGGCTCGGTGCCGATGAAAGTGTGTTCGCGGTTGGATTTGTTCCAGACGGGGATGAATTCCGCGCCCAGCTTCGTCGCGAGGACGCAGGCTTGCAGTTGCGCGTTGCCCTGATGGCCGAAACGGTCGCCCATGCCAAAGGAGAATTTGCCGAGAGTAAGATATTTGCTCATAAAAACTTGGTCGGAGGAATTATAGCAGACGATTCGCTGCGAGCACCACAATTTTCATCCCGACCAACGGAGCATCAGCCGCCCGCGTTTGGATTCCAGGCGTCCGCGCCGCCGAGAACTTTCTTCACCGTGATTTTTTTAGCCTCGGATTTGTTCAACTGCTTTGTCCAGCCTGGTCGGCCTGCGGGATTCGCGTTGGGGCCGGTGCTGTTGAATTCGGCGTAACGCACCGTGGCGTGCGCCTCGGGTTTTTTCCAGTCGTTCCAGCCTTCGGGCCGGACGATGCCGGACATTTCACAGTTCAAATAAATCGTGCCGGCGTAAATCCGCCACGGACGGCCCAGGAAAGTTTTCACGCCGGAATTCTCGCCGGTGATTTTGGAATTTGAAAAAACAAATCCGAAGGGCTGGTCTTCCGGCGTCGAGGCGGCGGTCAGATAACCGTCGCGCAGCGCGTGGATTTCGCATTTTTCGAACCACGCGGTCGCCGCGCCGAAAATAAAATCAACGTCGCCACAGATGTAGCAATTTTCAAAATATTGGCGGCCACGGTTCAGCAGGATTGTGTCCTGCCAGCCGAGAAAACGGCAGTTGCGGAAACTGGCTCGGTCGCCGTCCACGCGGATGGCCAGCGCCTGCCCGACCGGACCGGCGGAATTTTCAAACGTGAGATTTTTCGCCGTGAAATCATCCGCGTCAATCGTCGTCGAAGGCGTCCTGAAGGTGCCGATGGGCCTGCCCTCGACATTGGTGATGCCTGCGGAAAGATCGAAAGTCAAAATCGTGTTCGTCGGATTTTCGCCGACGAGCTTGAAGAATCTTTTTTCGCGCTGGATGTAAACCAGCTCCTTGTAAGTGCCGGGCGCGATGTGGATGACGACGGGATTTTCGCGGCTGCCCGATGGCACGGACATGATGGCCGATTGCACGGAGGTGAACGGCGCGCTGCCGTCGGCGGCGACAAAAAGATTCGTCTGCGCCGTCAAACTGACGATGGAAAAAAACAGGACGGGCAGTTGCAAAAGGACAATTCGTTTCATTTTGACGAACAGATTACAAACCAATCTGGAATTTTCAGAAGCTGTAGCTGACGCCGACCTGCACGAAAAGCGACTGGCTCAAATCCAACTGGACTGTGCGTCCGCTGAAGCTGTGGGAGTATTGGCCGATGTCCTCATACTGGACGCCGCCTTCGACGCCCCAACGTTTGTTGATCTGATACGCCGCGTCGAGGCTGACGTAGTAACCCCAAAGCGTTCTGAAGTCGGCGCCCTGGCCGGACGCGGTGAAGGTGCCGGCACCGGTGTTGAGGGATTGCTGCCAGGCTTCGTTGTCGTCCAGCAGCCCGACGGCCAGGCCGCCGGAAAGGTGCAGGCTCCATTTTTCACTCATTGGAAAATCCAGATAGGGGCCGAGGCGAAAGCCCCAGAGGTCGCCGCTGAACTGGTCTTGTGACAAAAAAGTGCCGGAGGATGTGGACGCCGGCAACGTGGTTGTCGGATAAAATCCACCCTGACTGGGCGGTATGCCAATCTGATTATAGCCAGCACCGCCCGGCACGCCCAGAACCGGACTAAAAGGCGCTGTCGTCCCGGGAGCAAATTGGTAAATGGTCGTAACCGTCGTGACCGTCGAACTTGATGTGCTGCTATTGTTCAGAGAAAGTTTCATGTAATTCACCGCGCCCTCAATGCCGTAATGGAGATTGCACCAGTTTTCTTTTTTCCCCAATTCGCGGTCATACGTTAGTTCAAAGCCCGGGTTGGAATCGTGGTTGTCTCCTGAAGTTTCCGAGGGGATTCCAGTGACGGTTTGGTTGTAGAAGGAAACGGATTGCAGGATGCCCAATGCGAGCGCCTGCGGAGTGTTCACCTGATTTTCGCTGATGAAACCATAATAACCGCTAACACCCAAGACGGTCGTCTCGTTTCCATTGGGGTAGACATAGCCGTTAACATAATTGTAAGGGTCGCCGACGGGCGTGAGCTGCCCATTTCCCGGAATGGAACCGGGTAAAAAAAATCCATTTCCCATGCCCTTGAAGCTGGCATGTATGTTTAACCCAAACCGAAGTGAAAGCGTGACGTGATTGGTGGATTGCAGATAGGTGTTTATATCTTGTTCCGCCGAAACTGCGGTGGTGAACAAAACCGCACCCGTCAACGGAATCGTCCAATGGTATTGTTTTTTTTTCATCAATGAAAATCAAGGATCAAGGATGACCTGGTAATACCGGCTGCTGGCTTTGCTCGCTGTCTCCGGCGGACCGTCATCATACCATTGAGTCGTGCTCGCGTTCGCCACAATGGACGGCACGGCAACATTTGTTATCGCATTGGCTGCATTGCCGTAAAGAATCGTATAAGTTCGGCCTGGAATGCTGTTGAACTGGATTCCGAAGCGGATGTCACCCGCAATGCGCGAATCCGTGAAAAAATGGTTGATGGCCAGCGGAGTCCCAGGGGGAAGGGTCGTGACCGGCGCAAGAATCGCCACCGCCAACAGCTTGTTTGTGAACGGCAAATAGTCCGATACATAAAATTCCAACTGGAACGTGACGCTGTTGGTGGGTGGATTAAATGGCGGTGAATTGTATATTGGGGAATCATACGGTGGATCATATTCCACATACTGCCCATTTGTGTCGCTGCCGGTGGCATTATAAATCGTCACCCCCCTGCGCAGATCAGTGACGTAAAGTCGTAACGCGTGAACCACCGCCGTCCCGAGGTTCGTCACCGTCACATTTTCCTCGTAAAGACCGGTCTGCGGATTAAACGCGCTGGTGCCGACGATGAACAGACCCGGACTGCCGGGAACGGGAGTGATGGTGTTGGCAAGAGCGGCGTTGGTCGGATAGGTGTTCGTGGCAAGAAAAACGCTGAATACACCGTTGGTGACGACCGTTTGCACCTCTGCATTCGTGTAGGCGCTTGAGGCGCTGTTGTTCACCAGATTCGTATCCAGCGTCGCCGCAAAAGCCGATGCGAGATTGGTCAGGAATTCGGCGGTTGGCGCGACCGTCTCAACGAAATTAAACGGGTTGTTCAAGGAATTGGAAACCGTTGAAACGCCCGGCAGCGGTGCGACAGTCAAAATCAAATTCGTCACCTGCCCATTCGTCAGCGACGGGATGACCGGCCATGTCACAATGTTGTTTGTGTTCACGCCGCCGCCCGACGCGCTGGCAAAAACCAAGTTCGTCGGCAATAGATTGGTCACGAGCGTGTTGACCGCCGTCGAAGGGCCGCCGTTGCTTACCGTAAGCGTATAGAAGAAACCGTCGCCCACTGTGATAATGGGCGGCCCGGACACAGTAATCGATACGTCCGCAATGTTCGTCACGACCGATGTGGTGACTCTCGATCCGGGTAAGGTGCCGTTGTTGTTATTTGTGTTTGGATCGGGCGTGGCCGAAGTGCTGAACGCGATGTTCGTGAAACTGCCGCTGGCTGGCGCAGTAATAGATACTGTGAAGTTGGTCGTGGCTCCATTTGTCAAAATCATGGCCGGCCACACCACCAGATTGCCGCTTAAACTGCCCCCGCCAGAAGCACCTTGGTATATGACGTTCAAGGGCAAATTGTCCTGCACCACAACATTCACCGCCATCGAAGGCCCGCTGTTAGTCGCCGTGATTGTATAAACGAGATTGGAACCAGCAATGCCCACCGCCGGTCCAGCTTTGAATATGGCAACATCCGCCGCTCCAAGCACCACCCCGGTCACCGCCGCGTTCGTGTTGTTCAACAGGTTCGGATCATACGTCCCGGGACTCGCACTGACTGTGTTCGTCAGCGGCCCGCTCCCGGGCGCCACCTCCACCACATAAATGTTCGT
>Ga0181529_10002341_pt1 | contig 22866 bp, 18 predicted proteins | sample PEATcosm2014_Bin_36_FD_119763 | JGI IMG/M metagenome (GOLD analysis project Ga0181529, IMG submission 119763) | Peatland microbial communities from MTU Mesocosm Facility, Houghton, MI, USA - PEATcosm2014_Bin10_30_metaG | ecosystem: Environmental > Terrestrial > Soil > Wetlands > Peat | place... | reverse complement strand
GCGCGATGCGCTGCAGAAGCCACCGACGTTCCTGGAGCGGATTCAGCACAAGAAATATCTGTATCTGGTGTTGATGCAGGCGGCGCTGATCGAAGAAGTGCGGACGGGGAACGCGGTGTACCACGGCAACGCCGGACACCTGCTGCTGAAGAATGGACCGCGCATCCTACGGGCGCGCATCATTGCGCCGCTCGAGACACGCCTGACGACGGCACAGGACCGACTGAAGCTCAGCCGCGCCGAAGCCCTGGAACACGTGGAGAAGATGGACCAGGATCGCCGAAGGTGGGCGCAATACCTCTACGGGGTGGACTGGCGCGACGCCAGCAACTACGATGTGGTGCTGAATCTGGAATCCATGGGAATCCCGGAGGCTTGTCAGGCGGTTTCCACGCTGGCGCGGCAGCAGTGCTTCGAGTTTACGCCGGCATGTCAGGCAGCCATGGACGATGTGGTTCTCGCCAGCCAGGTTCGCACGGAATTGGCGCTGAACGAGACCACATCTCACATGGAAGTCGAAGTGACAGCCAAGGAGCGCGTGGTGCGCATAGTCGGCTCGGTCTCGAGTATCTGGGAGGTCGAAGAAGTACGGCTGATCGCCGCGTCCGTCCCCGGAGTTGAGTCAGTCAACCTGGACGAACTGGCCTCGCCGGCGCGCCCCTGAAGCGACCGGCTTCAGGACTTGCCGAGGTCGGTCCGCGTGAGGTTCATCATGCGCAGCGCCTGGGCCGGGTCTTTGAAGTAGTAGCGCACTTCGTCCCCGGTCTTCCAGGTGTCGGCGGGCATGGCCAGCAGGTCGTCGGATGCCGCGAAGGTGACCGCAGTCTTGTCCTCCCTGGAGTACACGGTAATGGTCTTCTTCACCATGTCGACCAGCGGCAGGCCGGTTGCCTTCGCGACGTTGTGACGTTCCCCGACGGGAGTATAGGGGATGGTGCGGAGCCGCCCGGCGGCGGAGTCGTAGATTACCATGACGTGGTTCTTCAAGTCCACGCGCATCAGCTTTCCGGCTTGCGGGACGGGACCCATTTCGTCGGGGTCGGCCGGCGTCTTGACCGACAGAGGCGGTAGGCTATCGTACGCCGGTTGAGCCGCCTGTCCGCCGGTAGAGTCGCGAATCAAAGTGACCTGACCGCTGGTTTTGTTATAGGCGATGACTCGTCCCTGCTCGACTGTCCCGTAGCTGCCGCAGCCGGTCAGGATCAGGGCAGCCGAACTGCTGAGAAGAAATGCCAGAGTTTTGCCATGCATGGTGTACTCCTTCCTCCTACGCATGAACCAGGTCTGCCTTCCTGGACTTTCGCTCCTCGCGAACGCCTCGCACGAAGTTCACGAAAATGAACAGCGAGAGCGCCGTCACCAGGCCGAGAATCAGAACCGTCGCCGCGATATCCAGTGTGGGTTTGAGGCCGGCATTGGCCGCGCCCACCAGTTTCATGAGTACGGAAATCCCGCAACCCACGACGGCGAGTCCGAAGTAGACGCGAATGGCATATCCCTTCACGTACTTGGTGGCGACCGTGCCGATCTGCGCGCCAACCGCGGCGCCGATCAGCATGATGAAGACGGCCAGCAGATCCACGCGGCCCTTGTAGCTGTAAGTGGCCGCGCCGTACAGACCGGATATCATCACGCCGAACAGGTCCGTTCCGACTGCCACGTGAGTGGGACATCCCACCAGATAGATCAACGCCGGCATGCAGATGAGGCCGCCGCCGATCCCCAGGAAGCCAGCCAGGACGCCGGTGAATACGGCGATGCCGACGGGCAGCCAGACCGAGCACCGCAGGCCGGACTTGGGGAAATAGATGATGGGCGGGATTTTGAGCTTCTGCAGCCGCTTGTGCCATTCGAGCCCGGTGGAGAGTGCGTCCAGTTCTTTGCCGGCCGCTTTGGCTTCGTTTTCCTTTTGCTGCCGCTTGCGGAGATCCGCAAACACCACCCAGGCAATTACAGTGAGCAGAACCAGGTAACCGTAGCGCACATACAAAGCCACTTGTCCGATTCGCTCCAGCCACATGACAATCCGCGAGCCGGCTTCGACTCCGCAAACAGTGCCGAGAACCATGACGCTGCCGAGCTTATAGTCGACATTTCCGAACTTGGCATGCCGCATCGTCGAAATGAGCGACTTGCCGGACATGTGCGCGATATCGGTGCCGATGGCAAAGGCCATCGGGAAGCCGAGGATATTGAGGCCCGGAGTCACCATCCAGGCCCCGCCCATCCCGAAGAATCCCCCGATGATTCCTACTCCCAGACCCAAAATCACGAGTCCGGGCCAAAAGACCTTGATGCCGACAATCGGCATGAGTACATAGAGCCAGTCCATAGTCGTCTCCGTCCAACCTTTCGCGAACTATCCTTCCCTCAGCTTGCGGGATTTCAGATTAATACCCAGGTGGGACATGACGCGATCCGCCAGCAGTCCGAGAATTACGCCCGCCAGCGGGATCAGGACAATTGTCATCAGGGCAAAGTGAAGATGGTTATCGTTGTACAAATTGGCCCACCACGCTCGCAATCCGTGGTACTTGCGGGTATCGGCCACAATCACGATCATCTGCGCCGACTCGGCGGCGGAAAGCAGCGGTGCGGCCAGCAGAAAGAGCAGGGCGCGCTTCCCGCCAGGAGACAGGTGTTTTGGCAAATGCATAGTCAAACCTCCATGGTCCGTTTCAGCGTGCTTTAGATGAAGTTGATCTGGAAGCGAAGAATCAGGGTCTTCTCCGTGGGCTTGTTGATGCCTTGCGCGACCGTGGCTCCGCCTCCGAAATTGGTGCGCCCGTAGTCCGCCGAAATCCGGAACAGGCGATTGAGATACCAGTTGACGCCGCCCACCACTTCGTGCGCCAGCCGCGGCGTGACCGTGCTGGATGCGAATCCATAGTTGAAGATGGATCGGTCGGCAGTGAACTCGCCGGTTCGAATGGCGACTTCCACGGCTCCCCATCCACCATGCTTCGGGTCAAAATTGTGCTTCGGCGTGGGGCTGAGGAAGCTCTTCTTTTCGCCCGTCAGGATGACGCTGCCGGCGGCTTGCCAGGCGCGAAACGCGATATCCGCGCGGACATTTCCCTTTTGCAGGTCTTCTTCGGTCAGGCCGTATTCCGTCAAGAAGCCCACGGGCCCCATGTAATAATAAGCGCCCGGCGCCAGACGGGTGCGATGTCCGCCTTCTGCCACGCCGGAAGCGAAAGTGAAGAAACTGTTCTGACCGAACGTCTTGTAGGAAGGCAGCGCCTCGCCATCCACACTGCCGGACGATGCGCCGATGCCGAATCCCAGGTTGGCGACTTCGGGATTGAGCGGATTGAAGAACAGGCGGCCGGTATAATCGCGGTGGTCGCTTACCGATGCGTCGCTGAGGCTGTTGTCGGGAACGCCGTTAAACACGCCTACCGCATAGTTGATATGGTGGGGAATCAGGTCGCCCGACACCTGGTAGCCGATATCGCGGCTGGGTACCAGAAGAGTGGGTAGGCCGCGCTCCACGAAACTGGTATCGTCATCCGATTGCAAACGCTCCAAGCCGACCGGCGGCTTGAATTTGCCGACCCGCACTTTGGCGCTGTCGAAGTACTTGAGTTCGACGTAGGCGTCGTAAATGACGGTGCTGCCCTGGCCGAAATCAGGCCGGAAGAAATAGTCGACATACTTGAACACGGTTCCGGAAAATGTGGGGCGGATGCGGCGGAGCAGCATGGTGTCCAAGGGGTTTCCGGTGTTGATTCCGAAGAAGGTGCGATTGTCGACCTGCAGGTCGGCGCCGATCTTCAGCAGGAAGTTGCCATCGGCGGACTTGATCGTGAATCCGGACAGATCGGCTGTGACCGCGGCGGCGCTCTTGGCCTTTTCGGCGGCGGCTTCATCTTCCAGTTTTTTCAGTTCCTCGTCGGCTTTGAGCTTTTTGTCGAGTTCGCTGACCTTCTGCTGGAGCTGCTGAATGGTCTGATCGGTGGATTGCGTGGTGGAGGATTGCGCCGCGGCAGGCGCCGCCTGGGGCGTATCGGCCGGAACTGCAGCCGGGCCGGTCGCGGCGCCAGGCGCCGGAGTCTGACCAACGGCCAGACCGGCCAGAGCCGTAATGAGAAAAATGAGGAAGAGAATTTGGGTCGCACGACGAGTGACGTTCATTTTGAAACTCCTCGGGAAAGGAAGCGACGCGGGATCGTAGCGTCGGTACCGGTACGCAACGGATCGAACTTGGTGAGGCTTCCATCCAGGAAGCTCTTGAGATGCGATGCCGGGTAGGTGGTTCGCGGCCGCCGCATCCTCGTGTGATCGCCTGCTTGGTCCATTCCCATTGATAACCAAAGCGTTTAGAAGCGTATTCACCGATAACTCTACCTCCAACCTTTGCGTCATTCAAGTAAAAAAGACCTTTTTATCGTAAGTGTCCAGAGGCTCGACAAGGATTGCCGGCCTGTTGAGAAATCCATAAATCTAGGTGCCGGTCTGTTCCACAAAGCATGGGTATTATTGGTTGCGCGGACAGGTCCCAAAGAAATTGCGGTGGCTTCCCGTGATGCCGTGCCATATAGTGGTGTCAGGTTGGACTGCGACGTATGAAGTTCTGGCATCGCGAACCACCCGCAGCCGCGGCGCCCGCCGAGGTGGCCGAACGGGTGCGCACCAAGTACGCGAGTTTCCGCGAGTTACTGGCCTTCAATAACGAGAGTTTGGAGTTGATGGCGCGGCTGCAGGAAGATCTGCAGAACGTGCCGCCGCACCGCGACGTCATCGAAGCGCCCATCGCCGGGATTTTCGAACGGGTGCGCGGCGTGGTCGGCGCCCTCGAAAAGCTCACCGGAACCCCGCAGCGGATTCTGGACGAGGCGTTGGTCTCGCAGCAACAGGAAATCGAACGCTTCGCGGCCACGTTGCAGGAGTCCGTGCGGCCTCGTCTTTCGGCATGGCTGTCGGAAGTGACGGACGCTTCGGAGCAGGAGGTGGGCAGCAAGGCGTCGGCGCTGGGAGAAATCCGCAACAAGCTGGGTCTGCCTGTCCCCGATGGTTTCGTGCTGACCACGGAGGCATACCTCCGTTATTGCGGGCTACCTCTCTGGCAGGAAATTCGCGATGCCACGCGCAATTTCGACCCCAACGACCTGCCCGCGCTACGCCGGGTTTCCGAAGAGCTCCGTAACAGAGTCATGAATTGCGCGGTGCCGCGGGCCATCGAGGTGGCCATCGCCGGACGATCGGAAACTCTGCTGAAGAACGGTGGCGCCTTGGCGGTGCGTTCCAGCGCCAAGGGCGAAGGCGGAGCCCGAACCTACGCCGGACAATTCCTCAGTGTCCTGAACGTACCCCGCGACGGCGCGATCCATGCCTACCAGGAGGTGGTGGCCAGCCGGTTCAGCGAGACGGCTCTGTTCTACCGCCTGTCCACGGGGCTGCGCGAAGTGGATAGCCCCATGGCGGTGCTGTTCCTGCCGATGTTGGCGGCTCGCGCCGCCGGCATCATGTACACCCGCGATCCCGGCGATCCGAAGAGCAAAGCCTTGTGGATCACCGCGACGCGCGGCCTGGGAGCGGAGATCGCCAGCGGTCGCACACCGGCCGACATGTTCGAAGTATCGCGCTCGCGGCCGCACTCGGTGGTGAGCCGGTCCATCGTTCCCAAGGACGACCAACTGGTGCTGCAGGACGGCGGCGGCCTGGCGCGGGTTCCGCTGCTTGCGGGGGCTCGCGATGACCCGAGCATCGGCGATGGGCACCTACACACGCTGGCCGAGTGGGGCGTCAGCCTGGAAGAGCACTATCGCATTCCGCAGGACGTGGAATGGGTCCTGGACCTGAACGACCGCCTGTGGATTGTGCAATCGCGTCCGCTGGCGAATATCGAAATCTCGCCCGCGCGGTCGCGCGCCAAGTCTAGAGTGGAGCCTCGTCTCCAAGGCGGCCGCACGGTGTATCCCGGGCAGGCGTCGGGAAGCGCGTTCCTGGTGGACGAAATTCAGCGTATCGGCGAGGCGCCGCCGGGAGCCATTGTGTTTATTCGCAAGCCGTCGCCGGAGATCGTGGAGATTTTTCCGCGCATTGCCGGACTGGTGGCGGAGTGGGGCAATATTACCGGCCATGCGGCGTCGCTGCTGCGCGAATTTCAGGTTCCCTCGGTGTTTCAGATGGCGGGCGCATTCGACCATTTGACCCCCGGCGAACCGGTCAGTCTGGATGCCGTGCAGACGCGCGTGTATCCCGGAATTTTATGGCCTTCCGGAAGGCGGGAAGCGCCCAGCCGGGAACGGTATGGAGCGCGAAAGAGCGATCCCATCGCGGCTCGTTTGCTGACCCTCAACCTGCTCGATCCGGCGGCTTCCAACTTCCGTCCGGCGGGCTGCAAGTCGGCACATGACATTCTCCGCTATTGCCATGAGAAGGCAATCGAAGCCATGTTCGAGGTGAACGATCACGAGTTCGAACGGGGCGCCGCTTTCGGTCGGAAATTGCGGACTACGCTGCCCCTAAACGTGATGGTGCTCGATCTGGGCGGGGGACTGGCGGCCCAGCTCGCCGATGCCCGTAGCGTGACGCCCGCGGAGATCGTGTCGCGGCCGTTTCAGGCTCTGTGGGGTGGGATCGCGCACCCCGGCGTCTCCTGGACGCGCGAGACGCCCGCCAGTTTCAGCGATCTCGCGTCGGTGCTGGGGAAAGCCCTGGCCCCCAACGATAACGGCATGCGGCCGTTGGGCGAGAAGAGCTATCTGCTGGTGGCCGACGAGTACCTCAACTTCAACACCCGCCTGGCATACCACTACAGCCTGGTGGATGCCTGCCTCTCGGATGTCCCGGGGAACAATTACATCTCGTTTCGTTTCGAAGGCGGCGGATCCACGCATGAGCGGCGGAGTCTGCGCGCCCGTTTTCTCGAGACCTGTCTGTTGCGATACGGGTTCCTGGTGGACCGGCGCACGGACCTGGTGAATGCCTGGTTCCGCAAAGCGCCCGCCGACCAGATTGCCGAACGGCTGGATGTATTGGGACGGCTGCTGGCATGCTCCAGCCAACTGGATATGTTCATGACCAGTCGCGAGGTGATGAACTGGTTCGTGAAGCAGTTCCTGGACGGAAATTACTCGTTCCGGGCGCCGCAGCAAACCGCCGAAACCAAGTAGCGATTTCGGAGTCTCACGACAGGTTGGCGATTCACGCACTTTGGCACTTGACCGCGCGGGTGAGTGGCAATAGCATTGAATTTGGATTTTAGACTCTGAAATTGGAGGCTCCATGCCCGTCACAACCGAAACGCTGGCAGACGAGATGTTTGCGCTGGTAACGCAATACGCCGGCAAGAGAAACCTGAAGGCCGGCGATCTTACCAAGGAGATGATTGCCAGGCACGGCGATGCGGAGTGCAGCAAGGAAGATTGCAAGCACGCCATTCGCATCCTGATGGATTCGGGTCGCTGTGTCTACAGCTACCTGGGAGGCTCCTACATCACGCTGCCGCCGAAAGAAGGCACCCTCCCCGGAGCTTGAAGCGGCGAGGAAAGTGCCGCGACCATGGCCGACCTGCCGCGTCTCGTCGTCGCCGGGCTTTCCGGAGAGTCGGGCAAGACTCTCATCTCCCTAGCGTTGTTGTTGGAAGCCGGGCGCCGGGGTATCCCGGTGCAGGCCTTTAAAAAGGGGCCGGATTATATCGATTCGGCCTGGTTGCAGTGGGCTGCCAACCGGCCCGCCAGGAACCTGGACACCTACCTGATGGGGTTTGAGCGCGCCGCCGATTCCTTCGCGCGCCACGCCATACCCGGCGGTTTCAATCTCATCGAAGGCAACCGCGGACTCTACGACGGCGCCGACGCGCGAGGAACCGACAGCACGGCGGAACTGGCCAAGGCTCTGCAAGCGCCGGTATTGCTGGTGGTCAATGCCACCAAGGTGACGCGCACGGCGGCCGCCCTGGTGCTGGGATGCCAGCACCTGGATCCGCGCGTGCGCATCGCCGGGGTGGTCGTCAACCAGGTTGCGGGAACGCGTCACGCCAATATCGCGCGGCAAGCCATCGAGTCGAACTGCCAGATTCCGGTGCTGGGAGTGGTGCCTCGCGCCGCGAGCGAAGCGCTGCTCCCGTCGCGGCATTTGGGCCTGGTAACACCGCAGGAGCATCCGCACTGCGGCGTGCTGGCGGAGAATCTGCGGAACCTGGTGGGCGCCTGTCTGGATATCGATCGCCTGCTGGAAGTGGCGCGTCAGGCTCCGCCCGTGCTCTTGCCGCCCGACCCGTTGCAGTCGCCCCGCTCGGGCGCGGGCCTTGCCCTAGGCTATCTCCGCGATTCGGCGTTCAGCTTTTACTATCCGGAGAATCTGGAAGCGCTACGCGCGGAGGGCGCGGACCTGGTTGACATTTCCCCCTTGGCGGCCGCGTCGCTTCCCGCCCATCTGGATGCGCTCTACATCGGCGGCGGTTTTCCGGAGACGCATGCGCGGCAATTGTCGGAAAATGCGGGGTTTCTGGCTTCACTGCGCGAGGCAGCCCACCGCGGCCTGCCGATCTACGCGGAGTGCGGTGGTCTGATGTACCTGTCGCGCGCGGTGACGTGGCAGGGACAACGATTCCCCATGGCCGGTGTCCTTCCCTTCGAAGTAGAGGTTTGCAGCACTCCTCAAGGGCATGGCTATGTCGAACTCCTGGTGGATCGCGCCAATGCATTCTTCCCGGTGGGAGCGCGGCTGCGCGGGCATGAATTTCACTACTCGAGAATCCTGCCAGGAGACGTCCTGCCAGGTACCGCCTGCGCGGTGCGTCGCGGCACCGGCTGCGGGGAAGGCCGCGACGCCGTCCTAATGGACAATGTCTGGGCTGCCTATACCCACCTGCACGCGCTGGCAACCCCCGAGTGGGCACGCGCGATGATCCGCGCCGCGCGGTCGGCGGCGGTGATCGCCTGAAGTCCTCAGGCTTTGACTAGCGCGGGTTCCGCTTCCAGTGTTTCCACCGGGATGCGGTTGATGAGCGCCATAATCTCGTCGGCAGTGAAGGGTTCCTGGATGGTGGCGTAGACTGCTTTGTTGCGAGTGCGAACTCCCACCGAATCCTTGCGGATGGCCACCACGAATCGAGTCCCCGGAGTTCGCGGGTCGGAGGCGAGGGCATCGAGGAGCGCCATCCCGAGGTCGTCGAGAATCGCCTGGGCGATGACCACGAATGCCGGACGGAAGACCGAAATAATGGACGAAGCATCGTATCCGCGGCGCGCGAAGCGAAAGGCTACGGACTGGTGCTCGCGCCTTCCCAGGTTCTGGATCAGGCCTTCATCCTGGCTGATCACCAGAACATTGGTCGGCAGGCCGTGAACCCTGCGGTAGTAGGGGCATTCCTGGCAGAGGCCGCTGCAAAACTGCCGGGTATGGCCCGCGCCCTTCAGGACGCCCACCATGCGGAAACACCAGGCGGCGCGCACCTTGTAGACCACGCAATCGTGGCACTCCGCGCCCGGACCGTTGTTCATGTATTCCCAGCAGCGCATGGGACGGGAACAGAGCGAATTGGCTTCGGTGCGAGCCTCCGCACCGTCGTCCTGCGAAAATACCAGAAGCAGGGCTTGCTCCTCCACGCGGTAGTGACCGCCTACCGTGCGGGTTGCCGGGAGGGCTCCCTTCTTGATCCACTTCAGCACGGTGTCCGGCTTCACCGAACATAACCGCGCTGCCTTACCGGTGGTCAGCAATGAGCTCGCCATGGATAGGGCAACCTCCTATCGGACATGTACATATTATCGACATTTCAGGTCCCGCGTCAACGACTATCAGACCTGATTTTCTGGATTCTGCGGCGGGCGCAGTGGAACGGCAGTGGTTTCTGAATTCATCCTCTCAACTCGGCGTAAACCCAATGTTACTGCGGACTTAAACCACATCCTGACGTCGAAAAATGCAGTGACAATTTGCTTCGCCGGCTCTATTATTGAGCTGAAGAATATCTGAAACTCTGAAATATCGACGTGGTAAACGATTTTTGTGAACGGGAGGCTATCGATGAGTAATCTGATTCTGCCGCATGGCGGCGGAGAGTTGCTGCCCTTGCTTCTGGAGGGCGAAGCCCAGCGGGAAGAACTCCGCAAAGCCGAGCATCTGAAGAGGGTGCCGATGACCAGCCGCGAAACCGGCGACTTGATCATGATGGGCATTGGCGCATTCACGCCCCTGGATGGTTTCATGGGACGCGAGGACTGGCACGGCTGCTGCGAGTCCTACCGCATGCCCAGTAAGAACGGGCTGTTCTGGCCGATTCCCATTACGCTGTCGGCCGAAGAGGATTATGCCAAATCCATCTCGATCGGCGACGAAGTAGCCCTGTGGGATGTCGAAACCGAAGCCATCATGGGCACCATGAAGATTGCCGAGAAGTACTCGATCGACAAGGAATATGAGTGCAAGCAAATATTCCGCACCAACGATCCGGCGCATCCCGGCGTGCAGAAGGTAATGGAGCAGGGCACCGTCAATTTAGCGGGTCCTGTAAGGGTGGTTTCCGAGTCCTTCTATCCCGAGATGTTCAAGGGCATCTATCAGCGTCCGGCCGAAGCCCGCAAGGCCTTTGCCGAGCGGAACTGGACCACGGTTGCGGCCCTCCAGTTGCGCAACCCGATGCACAACTCGCATGCGTATCTGGCCTGGATCGCCATTGAAGTGTGTGACGGCGTGTACATTCATCAACTGGTCGGCAAGCTGAAACCCGGCGACATCCCAGCCGAAACGCGCGTGAAAGCCATCGACGCGCTGGTCAACAAGTATTTCCGCAAGGACCGCGTGATTCAGGGCGGCTACCCCATGGAAATGCGCTATGCCGGTCCGCGCGAAGCTCTCTTGCACGCCCTGTTCCGCCAGAACTATGGCTGCACGCACCTCATCGTCGGCCGCGACCATGCCGGCGTGGGCGACTACTACGGCCCCTTCGACGCACAGAAGATCTTCAACGAAATTCCTGTCGGCTCGCTGCTGCTGCAGCCGCTTGCCATGGACTGGACCTTCTACTGCTACGAATGCGGCAGCATGGCTTCCATGAAGACCTGCCCGCACTCCAGCAAAGCGGTCATCGACGACGCCGGCAATTACAAGGGCGGCGCCCGCCTGCTGCTGTCCGGAACCCTCCTGCGCAAGCTCATGAGCGAAGGCAAGCCCGTACCGGCCGAGTTCTCCAAGCCCGAAGTCATCGCCGTTCTCAAGGAGTACTACGACACTCTCGAGGAGAAGGTGGAGATCAAGCTGCACGGCGCCGCTACCGGAGACAAGAAGTAGTTGGGAGATCCCATCGGAGGTTGCGTATGATTCTGTTTTACGGTTGGCTCTATGCGGGCGTCCTGGTTTTTCTGGCCGCCTCAATCGTACGGGCGGTTCGTTATTCCCGCCAGCCGCTGCATCTCCGATGGGAGATCTATCCGGTTCCGCACGGGAAATCCGGTGAGTTGAAAGTCATGGTACCGGAGATTCTCTTCCTGAAGGGTCTTTGGGAGTTCAACCGGCCGATGTGGTACGTTTCGTTTCCGTTCCACTTCGGCCTGTATCTTGTGGCGGCGGGGACCATGCTTCTTGGTTGCTCCGCCCTGGCGCCGGCGGCGTGGTTGACGGTGCTGCATCCGGCTTATGTCGCTTGCGGCACGGCGGGCGCGGTGCTGACGTTCTTTGGGTCGCTCGGTCTGTTGACGCGGCGGCTCAGCGTGCGAGGCCTTCGCATGTACTCCAGTCCCGGCGATTACGTGAACCTGGTATTATTCGCCGCGACCGTAGCGTTGCTGCTGGCCGGAGAGTGGTCGCGGCCCGCCGGTTCGGCCGGCGCCATGGCCATCCTGCGGGGAGCAGCCACCTTCGATACGGCCCTCAGCCCGCCGCCGCTCCTGACGGCCGGAATCGCGGTGGGCGTGGGGCTGTTGGCGTACATCCCGCTTACCCACATGTCGCATTTCATCGCCAAGTACTTCACCTATCATCAGGTGCGCTGGGATGAACGGGCCAACCCGGTGGGCGGCAGTATCGAAAAGCAAATGGCCGAATACCTGATGTATCGTCCCACCTGGTCGGCGCCGCATATTGGCGCGGCCGGCCGTACCTGGGCGGAGATCGCCACCACGAATCCGCCGCAAGGAGCTGCGAAATGAAACCAGTGGCCCTTTCCGACATGTCCCGGCTGGACCGGGATCCGCTGATCCACCTGGAGAATGCGGAGTTGATGCCGCTTCCGGCACCGCTCGATGACCCTTCGAAAGACCACGCCTGGCGGGCGCTGACGGATCAGGCGCGCGAGCGCTACGAATGCGGGCTGGACGACACGTGTGCTTTGAGTTTTCCGAAACCGCAAAGTCCCGCGGAGGAGCGGGAACTGGTCGGAAAGTTTCTTGCCGGCCTCGACAAGCTGTTCTCGCGGGAAAACAACTGGACGTTTCTGCAACCGCTGCTTCTGACTATGGAGCATTGCGCCCGCTGTCAGACCTGCGCCGATTCCTGCCACATTTTCGAAGCCAGCGGCAAGAATGAGCTGTACCGTCCCACGTTTCGCACCGAGATCGTGCGGCGCCTCTATTTCAAGTACGTTCGGAACGGCGGGCTGCTGTCCGCCTGGCAGCATGGCGAGATCGATCTGAATTGGAACATGGTGGCGCGGCTGGCCGAGCTGGCGTATCGCTGCAATCTCTGTCGGCGCTGCGCTCAAACCTGCCCCATCGGCGCCGACAACGGCCTGGTGGCCCACGAACTGCGGAAATTGTTCAGCATGGAAATGGGCATCGCGCCCAAGGAAATCCACGATAACGGGTCGATGCTGCAGTTGAAAGTGGGCTCTTCGACCGGCATGAATCCCGAGGCGGTGAAGGACAATATCGCCTTTATCGACGAGGACATCAGCGAGAAGACCGGCGTGGAGGTGAAGACGCCCTGGGATGTGGAAGGCGCCGACGTCCTGCTGATTCACAATGCCGGCGAAATTATGGCGTGGCCCGAGAATCCCGGTGCCTTCGCCCTGATCCTCAATGCCGCCGGCATTTCCTGGACCCTGTCTTCGGAGCTGGTAGCCTACGATTCCATCAACTACGGCCTGTGGTATGACGACGCCCAGTTCGCCCGCGTGGCCCTGAAGCATGCCGAGGCGGCCCGTAAACTCAAGGTCAAGCGCATCGTACTGGGCGAGTGCGGCCACGCCCACAAAGCGCTGGCGGTGATCGCCGACCGGGTCCTGAGCGGCGAGCTGAACATTCCGCGTCAGAGTTTTCTGCCCCTGATGCGCGATCTCGTCCTCGGCGGCAAGCTCGATCTGGACCCCTCGCGCAACAATTTTCCGGTTACTCTGCACGATCCCTGCAATCTGGTCCGCCTGATGGGCGTGGTCGAGCCTCAGCGCGAGATCCTGCACGCCATTTGTCCGCAGTTCCGCGAAATGACGCCCCACGGCGTCGACAACTACTGCTGCGGCGGCGGCAGCGGCTTCGCCATCATGAGTGGACACAACTTCCCGGACTGGCGCTTCCACGTCTCGGGACGCAAGAAGCTCGATCAGGTGCTGAACGCGTTCCAGGATTGTCTCGATCCGTCGACGCCAAAATACCTGTGCGCGCCCTGTAGCAACTGCAAAGGCCAATTCCGCGACATGCTGTCGTACTACGGATTGTGGGAGAGCCACCGGATCCTCTACGGCGGACTGGTGGAACTCATCGTCAACGCCATGAAAGCCGTGAAACCCGGCTACATCGAGTGGGAGTGGCATTAATGCGGAAGGCCGCCAGACAGGACGTGGAAACCGCCTGTGCGGCCGGCGACTGCCCGCAAGCCATTACCGTTCTCGAAGGAGCGCTGGCGCTGCAGCCGCATGATTTCCGGTTGCCCTACCGCTTGGGGCTTTGCTACAGCGGCTCCTGCCGATCGCATGCCTGGGTCCATCCGGGTATGGCGGTTTCGTACCTGCGTCAGGCGGGTCAACTGGTGGGACCCAGTTGTCCGGAGTATCGTGCCGGGGTCCTCGACCTGCTGGCGGACACCTTGTGCCGCAACCGGAACCACCCGGCGCCGGCGGCCCTGCGGGAGGCTATCGATTTCCGGCGGGAGGCCGCCGGAATTTATCAATCCCTCGGGAGGGCCGACGATTGGGCCCGCACGCAGTTCAATCTGGGCAATTCCTGCTGCGACCTCTCGGAATTGACGGGAGAGGATCACTGGCAGGAGGCGGTCTCGCACTATCGGGAATCTCTGCGCGTTCGCACACCGGAAAAGGATCCCGAACGGTATGCGGCCGTGCTGGAGAACCTCGGCAGCGCCTGTCGCCGGCTCGCGGGCGGGCTGGAAGAGCATGTCCGGGAGAGCATCCGTTGCTACCTTCGTGCCCTGAAACTCTGCGCTGCCGATAGCCGCTCCGGCAAACGCGCGGCCCTGCAGAACAATCTCGGCAATGCGTTTCTGTCCCTGCCCGGCGCGGACCCGCACACTCAGATTCGCAACGCCCGCCGCGCCCTGTTGCACTTCGATCGCGCTCTGCACGACCAGCTTTCGGACAGGAGCAGCCGGGCCTATGGAATTACGCAGTACAACCGCGCTCAGGCGTACTTCCGCTTGGCGCAGATCCCGCCGGCGGATCCTGAAACCGCCATCGCCTGCCTGCGCGAGGCCATGACCGCCTTTCAAGCTTGCGGCGAAGAGAACTATACGCATCTGGTCCAGGCGCAGCTGGAACGCGTCTGCCGGCAGTGACCCACCCGCTTCAGGAGATGTGACAATTATGGCCATCATTACCATTTCCCGGGGGACGTTCAGCGGCGGCAAAGCGCTGGCCGAGAGCCTATGCCGGAAACTGGGCTATCGTTCGATCGATCGCGACCTGCTGGTGCAAAAGGCAGCTACGCGCAAAGTATCCGCCTACGATCTGCGCGCGGCGTTGGAGTTTCCCCCGGCTTTTCCCGGCAGGTTCAATCACACGCGATACATCTACCTGGCGCTCATCCAGGCCGCTCTGGCCGAGGAAGTCCGCGAGGGGTGCGCGGTCTATCATGGGCTGGCCGGACACCTGCTTCTCAAGGGCGCCCCCGGACTGCTTCGCCTGCGGATTATCGCACCCATGGAGTACCGGATCCGCATGGCGCAGGAGCGTCTGAATCTCAGCCGCGGCGAAGTGGCCGCGCACATCGAAGCCATCGACCGCGATCGCCGGCAGTGGACTCACTTCCTGTATGGCCTGGACTGGGCGGACCCCTCGCAGTACGACCTGCTCATCAACCTGGAGGCCATCCACGTCGAACAGGCCTGTCAGGCCGTCGCTTCGCTGGTCGAAACCGGCGATTTCCGGCCGTCGACAGAAAGCCGGGCGGCCATGGACGATCTTGCCCTGGCCAGCCGGGTTCGCGCGGCATTGGCGCAGGATCCGTACACCGTGAACCTGGAATTCGAAGTGGAATCACACGGCGGCTCCGTCTATGTCCGTGGCGACTGTGTGGAAGAAGTCGCCGCCGTGCAGCGGGTGGTTTCCTCGGTTCCAGGTGTGATGGGGCTTACCGTCGACGCGGCGGCTCCGGCAGCCATCTGACGCGCCAGTTCAGGCGCCGTCCTCGAAGCGCACCAGTCCCAGGCGATGCAGCGCCTCCCAGACTTTGTCGGCGCTTTGCTCCGGGCTTTCGGCGGCCGTCGACACGGTCACTTCGGGGTGCAAGGGCGCTTCGTACGGATCCGATACCCCAGTGAACTGCGGCAACTCTCCGGCTAGCGCCTTTTTGTACAGACCCTTCACGTCGCGCGCAACCAGAACGTCCAGGGGACACTCCACGTACACTTCGACGAAGTTGGGGATTTGGGCGCGGATCTCGTCGCGAACCGATCGATACGGGGAAATGGCCGCGCCGATGGCGATTACTCCGTTGCGGGAGAGCAGTTCGCAGACGAAGCCGATACGACGGATGTTGGTATCGCGATCCTCTTTGGAGAAGCCCAGTCCCTTGGACAGATTCGTACGCACCACATCGCCGTCGAGCAATTCCACTTTGGCGCCATGAGCCCGCAGGCGCTGGAAGAGGATCGATGAGATGGTGCTCTTGCCGGCTCCGGACAAACCCGTGAACCACAGCGTGAACCCTTTGTGCATGTTGGCTCCTCAGCGGATTAGGGTAGCATGGGTTTCCGGTCAATCAGGTCCGTTACGCGGCCTCCTGGGTCGCGTATCATGAGAGATTGCCAACGAAAACGCGAGCGCTGTCCGCGATGTCCCTGTTCGCCGGCCTCACCGAAAGCGAGCTGCAGGGACTGGCGCAACGGGCCGTGGAGAAACGTTTCGCGCCCGGCGAAATGCTGTTCTGGGAAGGCGAAGAGTGCACTGGCATCTTCCTCATCGTGCAAGGCAGCGTGAAGCTCTTTCGGACTTCCGCGGGCGGGCGCGAGGTCATGTTGTCCATTGAAACCGCGCCGGCGACGGTTGCCGAATTGCCGCTGTTCGATGGAGGACCGTACCCGGCCTCGGTTCGCGTGGTGGAACCGGTGGTCTCGTTATTCATCAACAAGAGCGATTTCCACCAGGTCTGCCGCCAATATCCCGAGGTTGCCTTGAAAGTGTTGGCCGTGGTCGGACGGCGGCTGCGGCATCTGGTCGGGCTGGTGGAAGCCGTGACCTTCGGAAGCGTCACGCAGAGACTGGCCCACCTGCTGCTGGATGCGGCGAAGGCCGCGGACGCCGAAAGCTTCGATCTCCTGGTGACGCATCAGGAACTGGCTTCTCGTCTGGGAACGGTTCGCGAAGTGATCTCGCGGAACCTGGCGCGCTTTCGCGCCCAGGGATTGATCCGGATCCAGGATCGGCACGTGGAGATCGTGAATCGTTCAGGGCTGGAGCAGGAGGCCGAGCCGCAGGGCTGAGCCGCTATTCCAGCCAGATGACGGCCGCGTTCCGATCTCCCACCGTGGTTGTCAGCACCTTGCCGCCCATGGTGGGACTGCCGGATTCCTGCCAGAGATCCACGGCCCGCTGAAACACCGCCGCGAGCGAGATCTGCACCGTCCGCGGTGTCCGCGTAGGATTCACCACCCACAGATACGTGCCGCCCGCGCCGCGGTGCAGCCGCGCGATCACCGCCGCGTCGCTCACCTGCACCTGCTGCGCCACGCCGGCCCAGCCCAGGAGTCCCGCGAAAAATTCCCGCGTGGCCGGCGCGTGGTTCCGAAAATAGGAGCCGCCCGGAAAGGTGCCGATGAGCAGCGTCTTGCCGGCGCCCGACGCGTGTTCCACCGCGGCGGTGTGCCCGTTGGCATATTGCCCGACCGCCTCCCCCCCGATAGCCCGGTATTCCTGCAAAAAGTATTGGCCGCCGATCTGCTTGCCGCGGACCGTCAGAGTCAGCTTGGCCAGCAGGTCGGGAGTGAACTGCACGTACGTCTCACGCGCCCCAAATAACTGGTCGAGCCCCAGATTCGGCTGCACCGTGCCCGCCGTGCCGCCATCGCCGAAGTATCCCGGACAGCCTTCGCTCACCAGTTTGCCGCCCTTCGCCACGTAGGCGCGCAATTTGTCGGCAGTCGATTTCTTCAGCATCTCGGGGTAGGGAAGATAGATCAGCGGATACTTCCCGATATCGTCGATGCTCACGAAATCGGACTGAATGCCCGAGTCGAAGAATGCCTGGTAGGCGCCTTGCACCGATTCCGCATACGCGCCCGCCGCGGTTCCCCCACGGCCGCCGGCTGCCGCACCCCCTTGCACCGCGTTGAAATCGTCCGACTCCTGCACGAAGACGATTCCCACGTCGCCCTGGACCGGCCGCGACTTCCAGAGATCTCCGTGTGCGTTCGTCCAGCGCGCCAATCGGCCGGCCATCTCGGCCCGCGGCGTCACCGAGCCATCCATTCCCATCGGTCCGAATGCGCCGAACAGGGGACCGTCCAGTAGCGGACGCCAGCGCGTGAAGAGGATTCCGCTGGCGCCGGCAGCCATATCGATGAGGCTCCAGACGCGGACATCTTTGTCGTCGGAACTACGCCCGTCTTCGAGCGGCCGGTTGAGCACCTGGGGCTGCATCCACAAGGGTCCGCCGGTGGCTTCGGCGTGCCAGAACGGTTTGCCGCGCGACGCGCCTCGCACCAGATCGGCGGCTTGAAACTGCATCCACGGATCGTTGCCGTGCCGCGACGCTACCCAGGTGTAGCCGTACGAATCCACTGCGTCCACGGTGCGCCACTCGATTTCGGTGAGCGCGCCGACGCCGTGCGCGGTGATGCGGTTCCGCTGGTCGAGCCGGCGGATCAGTTCCGTGCGCCAGTGCAGCAGGCGAATTGCGTCGTCGCGGCGAAACGCCAGCCAGTCGAGCGAATCGGGATAGCCGCCCGTGCCATGCGGCGGATGGACGGACTCCCAATCGCCCAGGCTGTACCGGTGCCAGGCTCGCCCCAGCGCCTCGATCGTCCCGTATTTGGCCTTCAACCACTCCCGGAACTTAGCCTGGGTGGCTGGGCAGTAGCATTCCTGCACGGCGCCTTCGTTCCATACGTCGTAGCCCAGCGTCGCAGGACGGTCGCGATACCGCTCCACCAGCGCGGTGAGGAACTTTTCGGCCTGCGCGCGGACGTCTTCGTCGTCGAGACACATCGGCGCGCCGCCGGTGGCGCTGCCGCTGGCCACGGTAGGAAAGCTCTGCTGCCCGTCCACATTGACGTGGCGGGCTTGCGGATATTTGTCCCACATCCACTCCGGCGCGTTCGAGACCAGCTCGGCGATCACCATCTTGATACGATTTTGGCCTTCCAATTCCGCCATGCGGTCGTAGTCGCGCCAGTCATACTTGCCCGGAGAATTCTCAATCGATGCCCACAGAAACCAGTGGCGGAAGACGTTGACGCCCAGTTGCGCCGCGGTCTGATGATCGCGTTCCCAGTCCGGTTCGGGCGGGTTGGATTTGCGAAAGTAGACGGCGCCGAACGGGAACACCGGGTCGGGCAGCGCCGGACTCTGCGCCTCCAGGCAAACCGCCAGCAGTAACCCGGCGGACAGAGTGCCCGTACCGATCGCCGCGCTCCTGGTCATGCGTCCGGACCCCCAATCGTGGAACAAAAGCCCATTCTATACCTGGAAATCCGAGACGCTTGCGGTCGCGCGGGCGTGATAAGGTTGACAGGGAGAAAAGCCATGTTTATCCAGCGATTGCTTCCCTTCGTCCTGGCGCTCGGCTCCGCGGCCCTGTCGGCCGCCGATCTGCCCACCGAATGGATTGACGCCTCCACTGGCCATCGCGTGATCCGCCTGTCACGCGAAGACGGCACCGAGAGCCTGTACTTCAATCAGAATGCGTATACGGCCGACGGCAAACGACTGATCGTTACCACCGCCGGCGGCGGCATCTCGACCATCATTCTGGCTACCCGCGAAGTGAAACCGCTGGTGGCCGGCCCGGTGTCGGTGCTGGTGGCGGGACACCGGTCGGGCGATGTGTACTACTTGAAACGGCTGCCAGGCGGCGGTCCGGCGGCGGGAGGACGCAATAGCGCCGGGGCGATCGTCTACGCAACCAATGTGGATTCGGGCGCGACGCGCGAAGTAGTGAAATTGCCGCCGGGACGAAATGTGTCGTCGCTGAATGCCGACGAGACGCTGCTGCTGGGAACGTACGTGGACGGGCCGGCTACGCCTCCGCCCACATCGGCAGCCAATCGCCCGGCGGGCGGCGACGCCCGTTTTGGACAGCCGAATTACCAGGCGGTGGGCGCCGACGGCAAGCCGATGACGTTCGCCGACGCCAAGGATCTGCGCCTGCACAACTCGCTGATGGCCACGCGCGCCGGGGCGCCGCGGGTGCTGTTCACGGTGAATGCCAAAACCGGCGAGTTGAAGGACATTTTCCGGGAGCACGAGTGGCTGGGCCATTTGCAGTTCTCGCCCACCGATCCCAACCTCATCATGTTCTGCCACGAAGGCACATGGCATGAGGTGGACCGCGTCTGGACCATCCATACCGACGGCTCGGGTCTGACCAAGATCCACACGCGCACCATGAATATGGAAATCGCCGGTCATGAATTCTTCTCGTCCGACGGCGCCACCATCTGGTACGATCTGCAGACCCCGCGCGGGCAGGATTTCTGGCTGGCCGGCTACCAGGTGGCCACCGGCAAGCGCACCTGGTATCACCTGGAGCGCAATGAATGGTCGGTGCACTTCAACGTGTCGCCCGACGGCACGCTCTTCGCGGGAGACGGCGGCGACAGCGAAATGGTGGCGCGCGCGCCCGACGGCAAATGGATCTACCTGTTTCGTCCGCAGCGTGTGCCGGATGTCGCCGGCATTAAGACCGCGAACTCCGCGAGCCTGATCGACACCGGTTTCTTCCAGGCGGAGCGCCTGGTCGACATGAGCAAGCACGACTACCGGCTGGAGCCCAACGTGACCTTTTCGCCGGACATGAAGTGGGTGGTGTTCCGCTCGAATATGCTGGGTCCGGTACATGTGTTCGCGGTGGAAATCGCCAGGAGCGCGGGTCATTGATGGGGCGCCGATGAGGCGATGGCTCCGCTCGATTGCCGGCCGCGGTTGCCTGGTTCTAGCCGTGGCACTGCCGGGATCTTTGCCGGCGGCCGAGGAGCACGGCACGCTGACTCTCTGTTTTCTGCAATTGCCCGTCGGCGAAGAGACCTATCAAGTGGCCGCCGGGCCCGACGGATTGCCGGTGCTGCATGCGTCCTTCGAGTACACCGAACGGGGATCGCGCGTGCCTCTTACCGCAACCCTGAGCATGCAGCGGGACTTCACGCCGCTGGAGTTCGAGGCCAAGGGCAAGAGCTATCGGCCTTTCAGCGTGGACGCCTTCGTGAAAGTGAACCCCGATGGGCGGACCGCAACCGTGCGCGAAGGCGACAGGACGCGCCAGGCCGCGCTGCCGGCGCAGTTCTTCACCCTGAGCGGCTACGCTCCGTTTTCCGTGCAGATGATGCTGCTGCGCTATTGGGCCGGCCACGGCAAGCCCGCCCGACTGCCGCAGTTGCCGGCGGAGGCGCCCGGGACCGAGGCGCTCATCGAAATCGCCGGGCAGGACACCATCGAAGCCGGCGGCCACGCGGTGCGTCTCACACGGTATTCGGTGGGCAACGTGGTTTGGGGCAGGGAAACCATCTGGCTGAACGAAGCCGGCGAGATCTCGGGAGGCGTCAGCTATGCCGGCGGCCTGCCGCTCGAGGCGGTGCGCACCGAGTACCGCGCTGCCTTCGCCCAGTTGATCCGCAGCGCCAACGGCGACCGCCTGCGGGAACTGGCCGCGGCATCGAAGAGCCTGCGGCCCGCGGCGCAGGGCGACTTCGCCATCGCCGGCGCAACCCTGATCGATGGCACCGGAGCCGCGCCCGTTGCCGACGCCGTGGTGGTGGTGCGTCAGGGACGCATCGCCGCCGCTGGACCGCGAGGCCGCGTTGCCATTCCCGCGGGCAAGCCGGTGGTTGATGGGCGCGGCGCCACCGTGTTGCCCGGCTTATGGGAGATGCACGCGCATTTCGCGCAGGTGGAGTGGGGACCGGCCTATCTGGCCGCCGGGGTGACCTCGGCGCGCGATTGCGGCGGGGAATTCGAATTCATCACCGCGGTCCGCGATGTGATTCAGAGCGGCAGTGGGTTGGGTCCGCGCCTGGTGTTGGCCGGGTTGGTGGACCGCAGCGGAACCGGCACTTTCGGAGTCAACTGGGCGGATACGCCCGAGCAAGGCCGCGCCCAGGTGGCCCGCTACAAGGCGGCGGGCTTTGCGCAGATGAAAATTTACAGCCGCATCCAGCCGGACGTTCTGGCGGCAATCGCCGTCGAGGCGCATCGGCAGGGCATGACCGTGACCGGGCACGTCCCCGACGGCATGACCGCCATACAGGCAGTGGAAGCGGGGATGGACCAGATCAACCATTTCGGTCCGGTCTACCAGGAAGTCCGCCGGGCCGGCGACGGCCGCGATCGCGTGATCCAATTTTTCAAGGACCACCACACCGTGGTCGATCCCACGCTGGCCTGGGGCGAGTTACTGGGCCGACCGATGAATGTGGACATCGCCAGCTTCGAGCCGGGCTTTGCCCTGGCGCCGTACAGCTTGACCTCGGTAATTGGCACCGCCGGGACGCCCGCGGGCGGCGCGGGTTCGAGCGCCCGGCAAAACGATCAGTACGCCGTGCTGCGCGCGCTCTATGCCGCGGGCATCCCGATTGTCGCGGGGACCGATAAGGCCGTGCCCGGACACAGCCTGCATCGCGAACTGGAGCTCTATGTGCAAGCCGGGCTCACGCCGATGCAGGTGATCCAACTGGCCACCAGCGGAGCGGCGAAGGTTATGGGCATGGACGGCGAAGTGGGCACGGTGGAAGTGGGCAAGCGGGCCGACTTGATTCTGGTGCGGGGCAATCCACTGGAGCGCTTCGCGGACTTGCGCAACGTGCAGCGCGTGGTGACCATGGGGCGGATGTACGACCCGTCGGATTTGTGGAAGATCGCGGGATTCCGGAGCACCGGGTCGGGGAACTGAGACGGAACCCGTCGCGATGGAGGAGAAAGTCCGCGAACTCAAAGACCAGGGATATTGCGTGTTGCCGGGCCATTTCGCTCGCTCGGCTATCGGGGCGTTGCGCGATGCATTCTGGCCGGCGTTGTTGGCGTATCTCGAAAGGCACGCGCAGGAGCCGAATCGCGGTCCGCATCGCCATTTCCTTCCGATGCCCTTCGACCCGCCGTGCTTTGCTCCGGATTTCTTCTTCGACGCGGCCGTGCTGGGCATCCTGCGGGACGTGATGGACGACCGCATCGTCGCCGACCAGTGGGGCTGCGATGTGCCGCTTCGCGGCTCCGAATACCAGGAGGCTCACGTGGATTATCGGCGTCCGCTGTTCGGCGAACTTCCCGATCTCGCTCTGCCGCCCTACATGATGGTCGTCAGCTTTGGCTTAGTCCGCATC